>Ga0265292_1000915_pt1 | contig 31181 bp, 37 predicted proteins | sample Munlanlewell296A_FD_189080 | JGI IMG/M metagenome (GOLD analysis project Ga0265292, IMG submission 189080) | Leachate microbial communities from a municipal landfill in Southern Ontario, Canada - Leachate well 296A | ecosystem: Engineered > Solid waste > Landfill > Unclassified | place: Canada... | reverse complement strand
GTAAATTAAACATTTCACCAAAAAGATCAAAACCAAAAAATGGATTTTGATTAACCACGCTGGTCTTACTGATCGACACTGTTACTACACTCGGTGTCGCCGCCTCTACTACCGAAGTCACCGCCGATTCCTCCTCAATCACTTGCTGTTTTTGAGTCACTACTGTTGTTCCCTCTCTCCTCGGTATCAATTTGTCTAGAAACTTAAAACTCGACACTCTATCCAAAAATGCCCCAACCAACAGTGATCCCATTATCACCACTCCCACCGTTAAACCTAGTAAAAAAGTTTTTATTCCTTTTTTTTCCATAAAAATATTTTATATTTTTAACAGCGTTTCTACGGCTTTGTCAAGTTGATTATCTGGTTTATCCTTGGCATCCGTCTCTTTGGGCGGTTCATATTTTACCAGAACGTCCGGCGTTATCCCATCTTTGTGAATATTCTTACCCAAAGGCAATAACCACTTAGCCACCGTTACATGTAATCCCGAACCATCAGGAAAATCCTCCGGTTGTTGCACTGTTCCTTTGCCAAAACTCTTTTCCCCTATCAATTTCGCCCGCTTATAATCTTTCAACGCTCCGGCCAAAATTTCCGCCGCCGACGCCGATCCGCCGTTAATCAAAACCACCAACTTTTCACTTAATAATTTTCGTCGGCTTTGATCAACCTGATAAACTTCATTTTTCCCACTGGCCGTGACCTGAGTCACTATCACTCCCTTATCAATAAAGTCCGACGCTACGAGCACCGAAGCTTGTAGATAACCACCCGGATTATTTCTCAAATCAAGTATAATTCCGCCAAAATTATTTCCCTTCTCGGCAATTATTTTATCCACTATTCCCGGCCAGTCTTTATATATTTGTTCAGTAAATTTGTAAAGCTTAATCCAGGCAAATTTCTTCCCGTCTTTTTCTTTAAACTCTAACTCCATACTCGGAATCACAATATCTTCTCTTTTTAAAGTCACGTCATAAGCTTCCGCCTTCCCTTCCCGAAACATTTTTAAAGTCACTTCCGTTCCCGCCTTACCCCGGATCAATTCTACCGCTTCATCCAAAGAGATTCCGACCGTATCCCGATCAATCCCTTTTTGTTTATCAGTAATCTTTAGAATCAAATCTCCCGCTAACACTCCTGCCTTCTCGGCCGGAGTCTTTGCCAAAGGTGTCATTACCACCAAAGTTTTATCCTTATATCCCAATTGTATTCCCACCCCACCAAACTGCCCCTGTAAATCTTCGTTTTGTGATTTATTTTCTTTTGGTGGTAAAAATACCGTGTAAGGGTCATCTAAGCTAGCTACCATTCCCGCAATTGCACCGTAACCCATTTTTTTATCATCAATCTTATCTTTCTCCAAAAAAACACTCGACAAACTATTCTTTACTTTCCACATTAAATCTAAATCAAACGGTGCCTTACATTCACTACCGTTTATTGTCGACACTGAAACATTGTTCTCTCCGACTCTAAAACTAACCAGCGATACTACCGCCCCGAAAGCCAACACTAAAAATACATTTCTCCATTTTTTCATCTTTTCATGTTACCACCAGTAACTTATTTTTTGCTGAACTTAACCAAACTTTCGTTGATCCCTTTTTAGCATGCAAAATCAATCTTTCCCAGTCCTTTGCGCTAAACATTAATATCGGCAGATCCGACATTATTGTCTCTTCATCGGAAAGCCCATCTTCTACCACCAATATTCCTTTCACTCCGATTGTTTCTGCTTTTAAAATCATAATTTGATCTACTCTTGAAACCAAAATCACCTTTCCTTGATCCAAAGCCTTCAAGTCACCAAAACTCTCTTTTACTCTAAAATCACATTGCCCCCAGGTTTTCCCCCCGCATATCTCCTTGCCTAAAAATTCTTCGGCTCCAAACTCAATTACCATTCTCTCTTTTTCAACTTTACTCACTTTCCCTACCACCGGACTAACTAATTTCTTACTCTTAACCACATCACCTTGGTCAACTTCCTTAACTACCTTATCAGTCAAATCAAGCTTTTTTTCCATCACTAATTGGTCTTTTATTTCCACTACCACTTCACCTTCGGTTACCTTATCACCCTCTGCGACCAGTACTTTCGCTCCCATCGGAAAATTCACCGCCCACTTAGCTTTTACCATATCCTCCATTATACCAGTCAAAAAAAAGCTTTTACATCAAATTCACAAAGGGCAACAACCCCAAATGTCTTGCTTGTTTTATGGCTGTCGCCAAATCTTTTTGATGCCTGACACAAATTCCGGTAATATCTTTTCCCAAAATTCTCGCTCTCGGTGATAGATAATCACGCAATTTCTCGTAATCCTGCCATTGCGGTACTTTCTTTTCCTTACAGAAAATACAATCTTTTTTCTTCTTAATAGGCTTTTTTATCATATTGGTTTATTTAAAAAGGCATTTCCTCTTTCTTCTGGTCGGTTTTTTCCAGAGCCTTTGGTTCCTCCCCCACCATTTCATCCGGAATCACGATATCTTCTATCGTTCCCGATTGCTCTTCAGTCCCAACTCCAGCTACCGGTTCAGCTCCGGGCCGATCGCCCATCTCTCGGTTTTTATTATCCAAAATAATCATATCGTCAATCACGATTTCTGAAACCTGTTTTTTCATTCCCTGTTGATCAACAATTTCCCGATACTGGATTCTGCCTTCGACATAAGCCCTTCGGCCTTTAGCCAATAACTGAGAACAAAGCTCGGCTAGTTTATTCCAAGCTACAATCCGGTGAAATTGGGCATCTTCTTTTTTTTCACCTTGTTTGGTCACCCAAACCCGGTTAGTTGCCAACCCAAACGACACTACTGCCATTCCTCCGGGGGTATACCGAAGTTCCGGATCTCGGGTTAAATTACCTATTAACATGACTCGATTAAGACATCGACTTGGCATTTTATCTCCTTTTCAAAATTAAATAACGTATAATTTTTGTTTCTCTGTTTAAAAATAGACTTACTTCTTTTAATTTCAATGGCTTCTCGCCCTCAACTTCCAACGTCCAAAAATCACCCTTGTCCTGACCTTTAATTTTATAAGCTAAAGCTTTGCCTCCGGTATGATCTTTTTTCGTCACCTTGCCCGCAACTCCCTCCAACCAGCCGGTAACTTTGGCCAAAACGTCCTCTTTTTCTTTTTCATCAGTTCTGACGTCCAGCACCAGTATCACTTCGTATAAATTTTTATTTCCTTTCATAAACGAATTAGCTTACCATGATCTTTCTAATTTTACAATCATCTTTTTCGTCTTCTACCGTATAACCCATCTTTTCTATTTTTCCTCTCAATCGATCCGACTCTCCCCAATCTTTATTTTTTCGCGCCGTTTTTCTCTCTTCAACCAATTTTATAATTTCACTGGGAATCATTTCTTTTTCTGGTTTTTTAGCCAAATCCAATCCCAAAACTTTATCAAAATCCAAAATCGTTGCCTTTTTATCCTCATCCTTAATTTTTTCATCTTTAGTTAGCTTCCAAATCAATGCCAATACCTCGGGCACTTGCAAATCATCGGATAGTAATTCAATAAATTTATCCCGATAATTTTTGTCGACTTCTCCCCCTTCCGGCCAATTCACCACTAAATTTCTTAATTTAAATAAAGCCGTCTGGCTGGCTTTTAAAGAATCCAAAGAAAATTCCAAACCTTTCCGATAGTTCGAAGTCAACACTAAATATTTATGAGCCAACGGATCAAATCCCATCTCTTCAAGTTGTTCTGCCGTGTAACCATTTCCCAAACTCTTACTTATTTTTTCGCCGCCCTTTAATGTTAACCAACCGTTATGCATCCAAAAATTTGCCGTATTGTGTCCAAAAGCGCCACATCCCTGGGCAATTTCATTAGTATGATGAACTCCGATATGTTCAATCCCTCCGGTATGAATATCAAATGTTTCTCCTAAATACTTTGTTGACATGGCCGTACACTCCAAATGCCATCCCGGAAATCCCTCTCCCCACGGACTATCCCATTTCATTATATGATCCGGTTGATTAGTTACCCATAATAAAAAGTCCCACGGATGTTTTTTTTCTTTATCAACTTCTACTCTTGCCCCCGATTCCATTTCCTCTAACTTTAAATTTGCAAATTTGGCATAGCCAACAAACTTTGAAGTATCAAATACCAATCCCGTTTTAGTCGTATAAGTATAACCATTTTTTTCAATTTTTTTAGCTAATTCAATCTGTTCTTCTATATGTTCAGTCGCCCTACAAACCACATCCGGTCTTTTTATCTTAAATTTATCCAAACTATCTAAAAACTGTTTTTCATATTTTTTGGCAATATCCCAAACCGATAATCCTTCTCTTTTTGCTCCCTTTTCCATTTTATCTTCACCGGAATCCGCGTCTGAAGTTAAGTGTCCCACATCAGTCAAGTTCATCACCCATTTAACTTCATACCCAATATACCGCAAAAAGTTTACCATCGTTCCCCATTGGGTATAAGCATACATGTGGCCGATATGCTGATTCCAATAAATTGTCGGTCCACAGCTATATATCCCCACCTTCCCCTCTTCTATCGGCTTAAACTCTTCTTTTTTTCTGGTCGCCGTATTATAAAACTTAATCATACTCAATTATATCCCACTAATCTATTTTCCCCTTAAACTCTTGCGTTTGCGACAGTTGTGATTGGTCCGGTTGTTGTTTTTTCTTATTTACAAAGGCACTTCCTCTTGATTTTTTCTGCTTCGCCGGATTAGTTGAAGTTGTCATTTCCTCCGCTCCTGCTTGCGCCTGCTTTTGTTGCTCTTCCGCCGTTCTTCTTTTTTCTTCCATCTCTTTTTGTTTTTCCTGTTGTTCTTCTTTTTCCTTTTCTTCTCTGATTTGTCTAACTTCCTCCTCTACGTTCCTTCCCTTCTCCTGCATTTGTAACCTTAATTTTTGTAACTCCTCTTGTTTTTTTCTCTCCTCTTCCATCTTTTTTTTAGCCATTTCTTCCTCTGTCATCGGCTTAATATCTCCTAAAAGTTCTTCTCCGCTTATTATTGTCTCTCCGATTTTTGCCGCCTCCGAAACCATCTCTTTTCCCGTCTCTTCCCCAATTTTTACCAGCCCTTTAACTACATCTCCGATAATTTGTTTCATTATATCCCTCTCCTCCCTTCCATTGCTCTTGATAACGTTCCTCTGTCAGCAAATTCCAAATCAGCCCCCATCGGTAGTCCGCTTCCTATCCGGCTGACTTTAATTTTTTTTCCGCTTTCTTCAATTTTTTTATTAATATACAAAGCTGTCGCCTCCCCTTCCATGGTCAAATTCATAGCGAGAATAATTTCAGTCGCTTCACTATTTTTAATTCTATTTAGTAATTCAGTAATCTTTAACTCTTCCGGCCCAACATGTTCTAACGGATTTAACACTCCTCCCAGCACATGGTATACCCCCTGATATCCACCCACACTTTCAATCGCCATTACATCAATCGGCCTTTCAACTACGCAAATAACATTCTTGTCTCTTTTTTGATCCCGACAAATATTACATTTTTCTCCTTCACTTACCGAAAAACATTCACTACAAATCATTACCTCCTTTTTAATTCTCAAAAACGCCGCCGCCAAATCATTCACATAAGCCTCCGGTGTGTTTAAAAGATAAAATACCAACCGGCTGGCACTTTTTGGCCCAATCCCCGGCAATCTCTCCAAACTTAAAATTAAATCTCTTATCGCTTTTGGCAATTCAGCCATAATCCCACGTTAAACCATTCCTCCCAATCCTTCACCCTGTTCTTTCATCTTTTTCATTGATCCTTCAGCTGCCTTTTTTAAAGCTTTATTAATTACTTCCAACAGTTTCTTATTTTCCACTCCGTTAACAATCAGTGTTTTAATCTTTGGCTCCCCCATCGCCATAAAACCTCCAAGCTTCACCACAATTCCATCTTCATCGGTATCATAGCTCCCGCTTTCCACCTCTTTTTTTAACTTCATCACCTGCATAAGCATTTTGGCTTTATCAAACATAATCTATTTTACCATTAACCAAATATTTCTTTTGTCACTTCATATAAATCTTTTTCCTTTTTTTCTTCTTTGGCCAATTCTTCGCTTACTTTTTCTATCGGTGTATCGTTTTTTATTACCAGTGGCTCTTTTTTGTCTTTTGATAACACACACCCAAATGCTATCTCCGTTCCGAAAACCTGTAAAAGTCCTTTTTCCACTATCGCCCGATTTTTATTTTCTTCCAATCTTTCCTTGTGAAATGGGTAAAAAACCTCAACTAATAATTGTTTTCCTTCAATTTTTTTTGGCCTAACCGCTCGCAAAAACGCCTCCACCGAATGATTAAATGGTTTAACTGCCGACAATACTTTTCCCCATTCTTTTTCAATCCGACCCAAATCACAAACCCCCGCCATAGTAATCTTAACTTCTTCCTTAACCTCCTCTTTAATCTTTTCCTTAACTTCTTCATTTTTTTTAGATACCGGCGGCAACTTACTTTCTCCCAAAAATTCCACTACCGCCAGCTCCAATGGCAATTGGCCTATTTCCACTTCTTTTTCCTGTCTTCCGGCGGCAATCAACAAACCTAGCCACTTTTTAAGTGCCTCCACCCCCATTTGGGAGTGACCTTCCCCCACTCCAAAATTTACCAATAATTTATTTTGAAAATACAAAATCAGTTTCTCTCTGAAATTCTTAAAATCACCGCCTATTTTTGCCATCTCTTCCAGCTTTCGTAAAATTAATTTCGCTTCCCCTTTTTCCAAATCCTTCTCCAATTCCTCCGCTGTGTAACTTCCCTCTCTTTGAGAGAAATATTTATTAATCTCGGCTGCTTCAATTTCTTTGCCCAAATTCATTACTATCTCGTTAAACATTCGGTGTAAATTCCGGAAACTACCGTCACTAGCGGCCAATATCAGTTCCACTGCCTCATCCGAAATCTTAATTTTTTCCCCTTTGACAATTTTTTGCAGGGCCCGATTCAGCTCCGTCTTAGTTCCCTTAGCAAAATCTACCCTAAATAGTCGCGAAATTACTGTCTCCGGAATCTTTTCCGGATCAGTCGTGCATAAAATAAACATGGTATGTTTTGGCGGTTCCTCTATCAATTTTAAAAGCGCATTAAACGCCTCCTTGGTCATCATGTGAACTTCGTCAATAATGAAAACCTTCATCTTCAAATTGGTCGGCAGTAAAAATACCTTATCCTTTAACTCCCGAACTTCATCTATTCCCCGGTTTGATGCCGCATCAATTTCCAAAATATCCAAGCTTCTGCCGCTCCCTATCTCTTGGCAATTTTTACACTTCCCGCACGGCTCTATTCCTTCCGGATCAAGGCAATTTACCGCCTGCGCTACAATTCTGGCCGCCGAGGTTTTTCCTGCTCCTTTTGGTCCGGTAAACAAAAATGATTGCGGTCTGTCTTTCTCTTTTAAAACCTTTTTTAAAGTTTTGGCCGCACTTTCCACGTCCAATTCATCTATCTTTTGGGGCCGATATTTTAAGTGGAAAACTGCCATCAACACATTCTACACGAAAACTATTTCAAAAGGTTTTCAACTCCATGCTTCAACCATTCTGCCAAAATTTGTTCGACTGTCTTTTTTTGAAAAACTGCCTCATATTTCAATTTTTTAGTACAGATAACTACATCCCCAAGTCTGATTACTCCGTCAACATCGGCTTTCTTTGACATCGGAAATCCTAAAACTTGTGGAATATAATCCTTTTGTCGATACTGTTGGTTCATTTTTTTCGCTCTATCCTGACCAACAAACAGAAGGCTCAACTCAACTCCGGCACCATAGCCAAAATCAACCAAAATTTTTTGGGTCAAATTTTCCGTCAACGCTTCATCCAATCCCCAGTTTTTGGGATGTTTAATCAAAATCCGGTTTTTCATATTAGCCAATTACTTCTTTCACAATTCTGGCTACTGCTTCTCCGCTTGCCTGACCACCCACTTTTTTCATCACTTCCCTCATCACTATGCCAAAATTTTTTTCCGTCTCTGCCGTCACTGTTTCCACAACTTTTCTTAATTCTACTTCATCCATTTCCTTTGGCAGATATTTTTTAACCACTTCAATTTCAAAATCAAGCTGCAGAACCAAATCCTGCCGACCGGCCTTCAAAAACATTTCTCTTGATTCTTCTTTATTTTTCAGCTCTTTTCGCAATACCGCTATTTCTTCAGCTTCCGTCATTTTTTCCGGTGGTAAAGCCAATCCTCTTTTATCAATGAGCGACACCAGGTACCTCAAAACATCGACCAATTTCTGGTCGTGGTTTTTCAAGGCCGTTACGGCTTCTTCTTTTATTTTATCTTTCCACATGGCGTCTTGATTTTTTAGCTCGGCGGCGACATTTTTCTCGCCAAAGAATAATTTTCTTTTTGGCATACCGCAATTCCGACGGTTTTTGGTAGGCTGTTCTCTTTTTAACCTCTTCGGTTATATCCTCTTCCATGCACAACCGGCGAAATTTCCCGATTACATCATCTTTAGATTCACCTTTATTCTTAGTAACAATGATCGACATTCAAAAAAAGCACCTCCTTTTTTATTAAACGTAAGCGCTATTTTACCCTAATTGTTGTTACTTTGTAAACACCTAATCATATCAATACTATTAACTGTCCCATTCTTATCAAAGTCCACCCCAGCCGGACATTTACTCCCAGAAGCCGTCGAAGCCGGCGCTCCCGTTGCTTTATTTCCCGATTTTAAACACGCTATATAGTCCAAAGAATTAACCACTCCATCTTTGTTGTAATCGGTCTTGCTGTCACAACTAGTCGTCACTGCTCCCGTCGGCCCTAACACCGGTGTTATCGTCGGTACCACCGTCGGGGTTGGTTTTACTTCTACTGCTTTCGTCTTAAAAGAATATGGAATTCCGCTATTGTCAAAAATTTCTTCTCCGACTCTAATTCGAAAATAATAGCTCGTTCCGGACTTCAACGGAGTTAAACTCACTTGATGATCCGTAGCTTCACTTGATTCTATTGCTCTTAAAAGTAGGCTCGCCGGAGTCGTTCCGTATTCCACTACTGCCATTGATGGTTTGTCTGAAGTCCAGCTCACCGCCGCCGATTTCCCGTCCTCACCGGATGCCGCCACTACATTCTTTGGCTCCGTATCCGCCGACGCCCCACCGATATAAGTTCTTACCGTATTTACCCCCAAAACACCCAACACTCCTACCAATAAAAGTATCACCAAAACGATAATCGTTTTTACATTTATCCCACCTTTCATAATTTTATGACTGTCACTCCCAATATCATCGCCAACACCGCTCCCACCAACAATATTATTGTATTTTCCACGGCTCCGGTTTGTGGTAACGTGGTTGAAGAAGTAGGAACCGGCGTTGCCGTTGCTGCTGCAGTGCTACCACCATCATCGCCCCCGCTACTCGCCACTTTAATCGTATACAAGCCACTATCGTTAGCAGTACAATCGACCACATCCGTCACATCAGGTTTTAGAATATTGGTATCGCTCATTGACCCGCTTTCACAAGTAAAACTAAAGCTGGCAGTTCCATTGGCCTTAGCTTTAAAATTCACCGTCACCAACCCTCCATTAGCTACTTCAGCTGCTAAACCACTACTCGACTGCGGCATCAATGGTAGCATTAGTGTTCCCTTTACATTATCTATATTTTTGTCTCCCATCGTAAACGGAAAAGCTGGAGAGGAAACCGCATCAACCGATGTTATTTCCAATTTTGAGGCATCAAACACCATCCATAAGTCTATTCCCAAAACCTTTTCCGTCCCCGAAGCTACTCCGACCACCACTGAAAAAGTATCATTTATACTAACTTCTTTTGTCGTCGGTGTTAAAGTTAGTTTCGGACCCGCCCAAGCTGCTTTCACATTCCCAGCCACCATCATCATCCCTACCAAAACCAGCACCAATAATTTACTTCCTCGATTCATTTTTATTTTTCCGCCACAATGGTTAACTTATTACTTTCATAAGGAATCACCCTTGCCGAAGTGTTCTCCGCAATCAGAGTCGTTGTTTCTTTAAGTTCCTTACCAGTACTAATTTCCAAGTCAAAAGTTCCTACTTTGGTTGGTTGAACTTCAAAGCTCAAAACCTCCACTGGCTGATTCTTTACCAACTGTAATGGTGCTCCCACTATCATATATTTACCAATCAATGTCGAGGTCTTCTCGCTCACCATATTTGTTACTGATTTTGGCATTCCATTTCCATCTTTCATTCCGGTTACTGTTACTTGTTCTACTGGATACTTTACAAACACTTCTACCCCATCTATTGCTAAGTTCTTTTTAGGTAACAAACTAACCGTCACCAAATATTTCTTTTCTAGTTTCATCGTTAGACTTTCTGATTGTAAAACCCAAGCTACTTCTGCCGGCTGACTTTTTGACGCCGTTACCGCTACTTTACCGCTCTCGGTACCTGTCTTTTCCGTAACCACTGCTTCTTTTTTGCCTAAACCTCCAATTAATACCACGCTTTCTAAAATCACCACCACTGCTACCAATATTAAGATATAACCTACAGTTTTATTTTTCATATTCTTCATAAAAATTAATCTTTTTTTAAGACTAATATAGTTCCCCCTCTTTTTCATCAAGTGAGTTAATTAAAAGAACCATATCAGCAACATTCACCAAGCAATTTCCATCCAAATCCTCCGCTAAATAACCATCATCATCCACTTTTTCGTACTTTGAAGCTTTAGCTTTGACTAAAGCAAAATCAGTTACGTTTATCGCTCCATCTTGGTTAATATCACCGGCTAACATTGGATACTCACTAAAGTCATAAACTGTATGACCCGTCTCGGTAGCTGTTTTTAAAATCAGCTCCCCACCCACTTTTCCATAACTACTAGTCTGATCGTTCTTGCCATACTTCATTTGTAAGTGCTTTATTCCCTTTATAAAAGCCGCTACCGCCGTCTTCTGGGTAAAACCAGTTAACCCCTTCTCCACTTTGTAAATCATATCTCCATTACTGTTTACCTCGGCAGTTTTGACCGCCACAAGTCCATTGTAAGTCTTCTCTTGAGCACCACCTTTTACTATCAAATTTGTCGTCCAATCAACTGCACACCTAGCTCCCGGCTTTAATCCGGCAAAAGCCATTCTGTACTTCAACACCAAATCCGTGCTATTGGCAATATCACATCCGCTTGAATCTTCACATAACGCCAGTGTGGTATAAGTCCCGGTCGTCGAAGCTGTACAGGTATATCTCCCTGTTCCGGTATTACAAGTTCCTCTGGCAAATTTATCGGTAGCTACAACTCCCTCAACGGTAAAGCCGTAATTATCGTTGTTAGAACATGATACCCATCCGGAACAATCCTGCGTTCCCCCGCTAAAGGTACAAAAAGGATTGCCTGAACACTTAGTCGGTGTCGTATTGTTTGGCAAATCACAATGAAGATAGTACCTGCCTGCCGGAATATCACTAATCGTGAAATTAGCAGTACAGGTAGAACCGTTAGTGCTACTACATTTTCCAACACTATAGGCACACGTATCCCAACAACCCGAAGACCCAACTCCTGTTGGCGGAGAAGCTAATAAGGTTCCGTCTTCTTTTTCAAAAGACAACCGGACATCTTCCGTACCGGGGCTATTCCCTTTCCCTGTCAAGGTTACCGCAATCTCGCCCGCAGGTAACTCTATCAAGGTCTCAGTCATACTAATCGAACAGGTTTTTGCAGTAGTTGGTGCTGTCACTGTTACATAATGTATACACCCGGTAGAACTACAATTACCTACGCCAACCCATATATCTCTAGTAAGACATTGATTCGGCACCGAACTTTTATAAAGAGTCGCACCGGCAGAACAAAGATAATTACAGCTACTACTCTCATACGCATTAACCTCAAAGGCATAAATTCCCACTTGAGTTCCGACAAATTTTCCCGTCAAATTACCCGTTCCAGCAGTATAGCGAACCAAATTTGTCGCCGTAGTGTCCGCCACTCTTCCGGTGAGAGAGGTAACTTTAGCACTACTTATAAGACCATAGTTACTCACTGTTGAGGCGAGGGTCACTGTTGCTCCAACGGCAACCGTAATGTTTCCTGATTGACCATTAAGAGTTAAACCGCTACAAGTAGGCGCCGCAGTCGGATCACAGCCGCTTGCTCCCTGACACCCGGCCAGCGTCGCAAACTCACCACCGGTCGTTACTGCAGTACAGTTGTAATTTCCCGTCACGGTATTACAAGTTCCCTTGTTATATCTGGTAACTGTCGCTATATCACAACCGCTTGAATCCTCACATAGTGCAACAGTATCATAAGTTCCGGTCGCTGAAGCCGTACAAGAATACTTTCCTGTTCCGGTATTACATGTTCCTCTGTTGTATTTAGTTGCCGCCGTCTTTGATATATCCCAAGTTACTGCCGTGCGCCAATCAGTATTTTGAGGCGTAAAAGTCGCCACACAACCGGTTCCCGTTTTAACTATCGTATTTCCGGTTAAATTAGTACCTCTATCTATAACATTCCATGTCCCACAACTATAACCACAACTAGCTGGTAAAGCTAAAGTCACCGTCTGCTGTTGCCCTTGGGGATTGTTTATAACATCAAAATGATCTGTATACCATTGCACAACTCCTGATGTCGTCGTTAAACTCACTCCCTTTGCTCCGGCACAATTTACCGCTCCGTTCATCCATCTTTTCATGCCACCATCCCAAGAAGTAATTGTTCCATTGAACTTCGCATCCTCTCCACTACCAGTACCACAGCCAGCCAAATCTGTATAACATCCCGGACCCGTGTACCAAGAAGGACAACCACTTCCACTCACCCATCTTTTACCAGTTCCGCATCCATCTGCCCCACAATTACCATACGTACAATTCGGAGGATTCGTCGGTACCGCTGTCGCTGGTGGCGCCGTTGGCACTACTGTCGCCCCCGGCACTGTCGGTCTCGCCGTCGGTGTTTTTAGCACATTACAACAAACCTCCCCAGGAAGCGCACATGTTCCCCCCCACTCAGTTTGGCAATCGGGCTTAAGCCTACAACCAAACATCGCGGTACAACTACCTCCTGCTGTCGTCGGTGTTGCCGTCGGCGACCCAGTTCCATTAGACAAACAACACATATCCGCACCGGGACACTTTTGTGATAGAGGAACATCCTTGTGTGTCCCTGTTGGACAATATTCAGCGTAAAGGCAAAAACCACCCGCATCCACACAATCATTAGCCGGTCCAGCCGTCGGCACTACTGTTTCTGTTGCTGGTGGCAAAGTAGGTCCGCCAGGAATACATTTCATCGTTGAAGGACATTCCGACGTAGGAACAAATTTATTCACTCGCGAACAACATATTCGCCCCTCAGGTTTACACTGATTATCTTGTATGCACGGTACTTCTGTCGCTGCCGGCAACGGTTGACAAACAGTTTTCAACGACATGGCAGGTTCCTGTGGATGAGGTCCACAGTTATTATTTTCATTACTCTCTGCCGTGTAACCCTGCCCATAACGTAACCCACAACTTCCTGAGCAATCAGTACTCCTGTCGCAAATATATTTTTGACACGTAAAAAGTTCTGCCGCCGACCTTCTTGTCTCCTGCCTCTGTTGTACCAATTTCGTGGCTACCGGCACGGCAATCGCCAGCAGTAAAAGCATTAAAAGTAGTGGTATTTGCGCTAATCCTAACCTATATTTCCGTATCTTGTCTTCTTGTTTCATTTTTTTAAAAAAGGCTACTAATAGAAAAGTAAACCATTTTCACAACTTTACGTCAATAGGTAAAAATTTATGCCCTATACTATTATTATTCTATGGCCTTATCCAAAAGCTCAAAATTCTCTCCCCTGATCCTCTTACTTCTCCTCCCCATTCTCGTTTTTGCTGTTAAAAAAGTCCTCGACCTTCGCCGCTTCGCTTCCGGTATCCCCGCCGATATTACCATCAATTCTAAAACCACAGTCGGCACTATATCCCCCAATCTTTGGCAAAATATCGCCCAAGGCGGCGAGGAATCCCGTGACATGATCGGCCCGGTTGTCAACCAGCTTCGCCTCCTTCAACCAAAGCTTATCCGCATCGATCATATTTTTGATTACCTCAACGTCTATCGTGGTCCAAACAATTTTGACTTCTCCGGCCTTGACGGTGCCATCAACAGTATTCTTAAAACCGGCGCCAAGCCCCTGCTTTCTCTTTCTTATATCCCTGCCGGTATAGCAAAAAGTGGTCAAACTGGTGGCGAACCCGCCGACTGGCAACAATGGTTTGATTTAGTTAAAGCCACCGTCAATCGTTATTCCGTCCAAAAAAACATTTCCGGCATTTATTACGAGGTCTACAACGAGCCCGATTTGTTTGGCGACTGGCACTATCAGAAATCCCCTTCCTATACCACTCTCTACACCACTTCCACCAAAGCCATTGCCGCCGGTGCTGGTAATACTATATATAAAGTCGGCGGTCCGGCTACCACTTCCTATTATTCCAATTGGATGCAGTCTCTTTTTAAAACCGCTCAATCTCAAAACCTTCGTCTTGATTTTATTTCCTGGCACCAATATTCCAAAAATCCCAAAGATTTTACCGACAACATCGAACAGCTCAATTCCATTATTGCCGATTATCCCAACTATTTTGACATCGAACGGCTGGTTACCGAGTTTGGTCCCAATTCCGAGCCCGACACTTGGTATGACTCAAAGCTTTCCGGCATTCATCTTCTCTCCATGGTTACTCATCTTCAGGGGAAAATCCACCGCCTTTTTACCTTCGAAGCTGTTGACGGCCCCACTCCCCGTTCCTCCGTCTCTTCCGGCTGGGGACTTTTGACTCACCCCTCCCTTGGCGCCAAACCCAAACCACGTTACCAATCGCTTCTTTTTCTAAATTCTCTTTTTGGCAATCGTCTTTATTCCACCGGCGACGGCACTTTTGTTACTTCAATTGCCGCTAAAAGCGGTCAAACCCTCAAAATTCTTTTGGTCAATTACGATCCTTCACTTTCTCACACCGAAACCGTTCCCTTGACCATCAAGGAACTTACTTCAGGCAGCTATATTCTAAAAACTTCCTATTTTATGGGTAAAAACTATATCAAAACCGTTTCCGTCCCCGGTACTGTTTATGAGGATCAAATTTACCTCGAACCCAATTCCGCCACAATTCTTGAGCTAACCCCTATCCGCTGATTATTTTATTAGTTTCGCCACATCTCCTACCGCTATCAGTAAAATCAAGCTCAACAAAATTATCATTCCGATATTATTTACTGTTGCTTCAAATTTCTGGTTTGCTTTCTTCTTGGTCAATATCTCATAGACTACAAAAATTATTCTGCCACCATCTAACGCCGGAAATGGCAGCATATTGACCACCGCCAAATTCACCGATATTATTCCAAAAAAATGAATGACCGCCAACAAGCCCTGGCTTTTCCGGATACTGCTGGTTGCCTCAAACATTCCGATTGGTCCGGCCACATCCTTTGGCACTTTCCCCATAAACAAATCACCTATCATTTTAAATACTCCGGAAACTATGATTTTCCCCCAATAATAACCTTCTTTAAATCCATACCAAATTCCTTTATAAAACTCATACCATTTCATCGGCCGCATTTCGATATTTGATATCGCTACTCCCATCGCCCCTTCTCCCTCCGGTGGCGTTTCTCTGACTTTAACTTCAATCTCTTCTTCAACTTTATTAACTTTATAAACTTTCAACTTTACCGATTCACCCTTATATTTCGCTACTTCCGTCGTCAATTCCTCCGGCTTGTAAACCGCTACTCCACCCACCTCCATCACCCAGTCCCCTTCTGCCAATCCCGCCATTTGCGCCGGACTGCCCTTAGCCACTTCCACCACTTTTACCATTTTCGTTTCCTCCGGTACTCCCAAAACTGCATACACTACCGTAAAAATCGCTACCGCCAATAACAAATTCATCAGCACTCCTCCCACCACCACCAACAACTTTTGCCACGGATTTTTATTGTTAAAAGCCTCGCCGCCTTTGCCACTACCATCCTCACCATATAGCTTACAAAAACCCCCGATCGGCAGCCAATTTAACGAAAAAATAGTTTTTCCGATCTTTTTGCCGATAATCTTTGGCGGTAAACCCAGACCAAACTCCTCTACTCTGATTCCGCTTTTCACCGCCGCTAAAAAATGGCCAAATTCGTGGACCAAAACCAGTATCGACAACGCGATGACAAATATCAAGAAATCCATGTTCTAAATTCTAGCATATAACATCGAAAATCTGCGCAGCATTGATATTTTCGGAGCACAGCGAACGATCCCCGATGAACATCGGGGAGCCCGAAGGTAGCGCGCACCGCAAAATTTCAATGCAAGCAAATCATCCCCTAATCTCTATTTCTTTTTTCTTCGCTATTTCTTCCAACTTCTGAATATATTCATCAGCCATTTTTTGTAAATTGTCTTCGTCATTTCTATATTCATCTTCGGAAATTGTCTTGTCCTGCTTGGCTTTCTGTAAGCCTTTTCTAAAATCCGCTCGGGCATCACGGATCAACACTCTTACGCCTTCCAATTTTCTTCCCAAAAGTTTTATGTAATCTTCCCGTTGTTCGGTCGTCAACATCGGCAGGCTCATTCGAATTAGTTCACCATCAACCACCGGGGCTACTCCGATATTCGCCGCCATAATTCCATTAGCAACTTCACGGATAATCGACTGATCCCACGGTTGAAAAGTCAAAGTCCTGGCGTCAGCCGCCAAAATCGTTCCGATTTCAATCAACCTCATTTTCTGCCCGCTATAAACCGTCACTACCACATTTTCAATCAATCCCGGCGTCGCCCGCCCCGTCCGTACCGATTGGATGTCATTTAAAAATAAATTTACTATCTTGCCCATGCGGGCTTGCACTTTTTGGTTATCTATCATATTTATCTACAGTATACCAAAAGCTTAGATCTCAAACCTCTCTATCCTTCCTACTTTAATGTTTTCACCAAATTTCATTACCAGTCCGTGAACTAATTCTTCCACTTTTTTACTCGGATCTTTGATAAATTCCTGCGCCATCAACGCTTTGGCATTTTTCGGTGCCATGGCCGTCACCTGCAAACACAAATCTCTGGCCACCGCCAAAAAATCCTCATTTTTCGCCACAAAATCAGTTTCGCATAAAAGCTCCACCATCACTCCAATTTTGCCGGTATTGTGGGTATAAGTCGCAATTCTTCCCTGATGTGTTTCCCGTTCGGCTTTTTTCTCGGCTTTTTCAAAACCTTTTTTCTTCAAAATTTCTTTGGCCTTTTTTTCATCCCCTTCGGCTTCATCCACTGCTACCTTAATTTCCATTACTCCCAATCCCGTTTCTTCTCTGATTTTTTTAACTAATTCAATTAATTTTTTTTGGTCCATCATTTTATGGCTCTCCCTATTTCTTCCACTATTAAATTTACCGATTTTACATTGTCGTCATTCACCGGTATGGCAAAATCTACCCTGGTCGGGTCGCTGTCGGTATCGGTCATCGCTACCACTTTTATCCCCCGAATTTGGGCTTCTCTGACTGCCGTTTTTTCAAATCCGGCGTCAACCACAAAAATTATGTCAAACATTTTATCGAGTTTTGTCAGTCCGCCGATCATCTTTTCTAACCTGATCATTTCTTTTTTGGTTTCCGACTGCTCTTTTTTGGTTGCTGTCGCCAAAACTCCCTTTTGCTCATTTTCTTTGAATTTATTTAGTTTTCGGATATCGCCCCGAATTTGCTCCCAGTTGGTAATTGTTCCGCCCAACCATCTGTCAGTCACATATCCAACTCCGATTTCCATAGCCACTCTTTTAACCACTTCTCGCGCCTGTCTTTTAGTTCCCACCATTACAATTTCTTTCCCGGCTTTTCTGGCATTATGTAAAAAAGTACAGGCCCTTGCTAGGGCTTCTTTGGTTTTAACCAAATCAATTATTTCAATGCCGTCCTTGGCCATATAAATATTGACCCTGGCCTTTGGATGGGTTTTAGCTACTTTGTGTCCCAAATGGCAACCTTCCTTCAGCATTTCCCGTAGGCCAATCGTCAACTCATATTTTTCTTCCTTAATTACTTTTTCGGCTTTTTCTCCGCCAACTTTATCAACTTCCACCTCTTTTACCTCCAACTTAGCCTTGGCCTTATCTTCGTTCAGCTTTTTGATCTTTTCCTTATCCAGCTCTACTTTTTTCTTAGCAGTTCCCATCACCAATGCTTTTTCCACCAATTTCTTTCCGGTTCTGTTAACCGTCTTAGATATTACTTTTTTTTCTTCTGCCATATTAAATCCTTTTTAAAAATGGTGCTTGCGGGCTTTGCCCAGGATTTTACACCAAAAATAAACCATTAATTAAACTTTTGGATTATATCACACTCCCTTACTTTACTGCCTGGTACGGTAGACCTTTATCCTGTTCTTCTGTTAGCCTTTTCATTCTTAGCCACAATTGTTGATCAGTCTCTCCTTCTAGCCTTTTCCATCCATCTGGTATTACTAATCCTCTTGCCGTTGTTTTCACTATATTTAATTCCCCCACAGTTTGAGCCTGCCCCGCCGTCACTACTGCTACTGGTTCAAGTCCTGGCATTTTTGGCTGTAATGTAGGATTTACAATTTCTCCTGTTTTTCGTCCTGCCATGCTTTTATTATACCCCTCTCCTTTCAATTCCAGCAACTACGTCACTTTCTTTTTTATTTAGCGCTTCAATTACTTTTCCCGTTCTTAAATTGACTTGTCTAGCTACCGCTAAACACCCTCTTAACACCAAAGCCGATAACCACAATATTGGTGTCGACTCTACTTCTTCAATCGGCACATCCCTCATTGGCGGCGCCGAAAACTCGTTTGGGTTTTCCTGATTAACCATATAACTAAATTATATCACTGTTATATACAAAACCAACAACCCAAGAAACTACAAAAACCAAACACAAACAAAAAAACAAACACACACAAACCAAACCGCCAAGAGGGCGATAAAACTTCTTCGCCCTCCTTGCGATCCTTATCTCACTTCCGCAATTCCTGCTGACCTTTCTTTTTTTGATTTCCGCTACGCCCATGGTTGAGTGGTTTTTCACGACGATCTGGTCGAACTACTTGATGCTGATTGTGATGATTTGCTCTACTCATATTTCTCCTCTCGATGATCTTGATGGTGTGGTCGTGATATCCTAATTCCTCGTGCAATTGCTTTCACGCAAGACGCAGAACAACTAGCGACATTTCCTCGACGAGAACTACAAGAACCAAAACCATTCACCCAAACAATATCGGGGTGTTTCAAGCCGTTCTGGCACAACGTTTCGAAGGAACAACCTTTACATTCTTCCCGAATAAAATCAGGAACATTTGATCTAGGATCAACAACTAAAAACGACATCATTTCTCCTTATAAATCCTCATGATTCGACTTCGAACCCGACCAAACAGAACTTTCCTCCTTTCTCCTTTTACTTAATAGTAGGGACAAAACCAAAATATAATTTCTTATATTCTCGTTTTGTCCCTACTTAGTTTCTTGGGTTGTTAAAGAACAAAAACTTCCAATCACCTTACAAAACCGCTTCGGTTTTGGGTAATTTGAAAGTTGTTATATTTTTCTTCATAGCTTTAGCCAAAACTAATTTTTATTAGTTTTCACCAAAACCAACAACCCAGGAAAAACCACAAAAAACAAAAAAAAGAAAAAACCAACAAGTGGTCATCAAAGGAGCAATTCCTTTGTTTTTTCTTTTTCTGTAATGTGGTTCGTTCGAGACGAGAGTCCAAAGTTTCCTCTGGTTATTTCATACAACAATGTATAAACAAAACTCTCGTCTCTTAATGTCACTAACAATGACTATTTAGTATACGGGCCGCCGCAATTGTACCTCGAATGGCGCAATCCCCTAGAACACTCATTCTTCCACTTCCTGCATTGGCAACATTTGCCTTTGCAAATTGTTGCTTTCTTAAACTTAGATGCCACGGGAAACCCCCTTGAACCAAGCGATAAATCCGCACAAAGCCCTACGACAACGATCGCACAAACCCGACTCAGAGCCCTTAAGCGTACGTCCACACGGACATATATCAATCACATTGCTCCTTTAAAAGAATGCACGAAGAGGAGAATTCCTCAGTATTACACCCAATAGAAACAACGCAACACAAGCTTCCAATCAACAAAACACCGCCTAAATTGGCCTAGTTAACACTACTTTCTCCTTTCTAAAATGAGATCAACCAACCCCGATGCTACATCGGGACTAATTGATCCCATTTAGATTGGGATTTATTTTCCTGGGTTGTTAAAGAACTTCAACAAAACCATCGTAAAACCGCTTTGGTTTTTGATAATTCTGTTGCTGAATATAGGCTTATAATATCACAATATCGACACCTGTCAATACTCATCTTGTACACATATAGGTTTTCCTTTTCCGTAACCCACCTTACTAATTCCATACCCATTGTATATCAGATGCACATCAAAAAACACAAGATGTTAAAAACTCACCTTGTTTCAAACCCACCCTCCAAACAGGTGGGGATAATTCTGCTAAAATAATTCATGCCTGCCGAAAATCAAGGCGATTTGGTCTTTTTAGAAGTCCGTTTGCCCCAGCAAAACGAATTTACTCTCGAATCTGCCTCCTCCCTCTACTCCAATTTCACCCAAATCGGTAAATCCGGCTTTTTTGACTGGCTTGTCGGCAAAATCTCTACTACCATTTCCGTTGAAATTGTTCTTTTCGAAGGCCAAATCCATTTTTATTATGTTTGTCCCCGCAAAAATTTTGACTTCATCCGGCCTCAAATCCTGGCCCAATATCCAAGCGCCATTACCCGCGAAACAAAAGACTTTTTATCTAGCGTAGTAAACAATTTTTCGAAGCACAGCGAACGGTCCGATGTAATAACGGACCCCGAAGGTAGCAGCTTGTCCGCCTCTGGCGGAAGCACTCGAAAAAATTTGTTTACAAGCCAATTGTGCCTCTCCAAATCCTATTTTTACCCCGTCAAAACCCCCAAAGACTTCCGCGACACCGATCCTTTAACTTCGGTTCTCTCCCCTCTTTCCCGCTCGGCCACTTCTTCTGATTTTTTCCTCTACCAAATTCTTCTGTCTTCTCCGCCCAAAAACTGGCAATCAGGTATCATTTCCCTCATTCAAAACGGTGTTTTAGTCGACAAAGAAAAGGGCTTTCACCAGGCTCATCCCGACAAGGCTGTTTTTGAGCTAAAAATTCAATGTCCCGGCCTTCTCACCCAAATCAATCTCCTGTCCAACAGCCCCGGCCTCCTTTCTTCTGTCTCTTCCTCTTTTGGTGTTTACACTTCTCCCCGCGGCAATTTTATCCGTCCTTCCCAACCCGGTATTTTTGCCAAAAACAAGCTCCTGCCTTCTATTATAAATCGTGAATTTAAACCAGGTCTCCAGCATCAAATTTTAACTACCGAAGAATTGGCCGTTTTATGCCATCTTCCTGCCAAGCTTACTCATCTTCCCAATATCGCCTGGGGCAAAAATCTCTACGCCGATCCGCCGGAAAATCTACCGATTGCCGACGGCGCTACCGAAGAGCAAAAGCAGGCTATCACCTTTTTTGCTAAAACTGAATTCCGCAACAAAGACGCTATTTTTGGCATAAAAGAAGGCGAAGACCGCCGCCGCCACACTTATGTAATTGGTAAATCCGGTACCGGAAAAACTACCATGATTGCCAATATGGCTATCGACGATATTAGAAAAGGCCGGGGTGTTGCCGTCATCGATCCTCACGGCGATTTATGTAATACCATTTTGGATTACATCCCCTCCTCCCGCCTGAACGACTGTTGTTATTTCAATCCTGCCGACCCCGAATATGTGTATCCTCTCAATGTTTTGGAAGCCCAAAGTGAACCGCAACGCGAATTGGTTGCCTCCGGCGTTATTTCCATTTTCAAAAAACTTTACGGCACCGTTTCCTGGGGCCCACGTCTTGAACACATTTTGCGCAATGCAGTTTTAACTTTAGTCAACACTCCCGGCTCCGATCTTACTCACATCGTCGAAATTTTGACTCACCGCGAATACCGCGAGCGGGTCGTTGGCCAACTTCAAAATCAAACTTTAAAAAATTTTTGGCTCCACGAATTTGACCGGATGGACGAAAAGTTCCAACAGGAAGCTATCTCCCCGATTCTAAATAAAGTCGGCCAATTTATTTCCAGTAGTAAAATCCGCAATACCATCGCCCATGCTCATTCCAAAATCAAGATTCAGGAAATCATGGACCAAAAAAAGATCCTTATCGCCGACCTTTCCACCGGCAAGCTCGGTGAAGACAACTCCGCTCTTTTGGGTGCCATGCTTATCACTCAAATCCAGCTTTCAGCTATGAATCGGGTTTTTCAGTCTCAAGATGACCGCTCCGATTTCTATCTTTATGTTGACGAATTTCAGAATTTTGCTACCGAAGCTTTTATCAAAATTCTTTCGGAAGCCCGCAAATTTCGTCTCAATCTCATTGTCGCCAACCAATACATGGCCCAGCTTGACCGCACTGTTCAGGACGCCATCTTTGGCAACGTCGGTTCCCTTGTTTCCTTCGTTGTCGGCAATCAGGACGCTTATCTTTTGCAAAAAGAATTCGGTGAAAATTTCCCGGCAACGGATTTAGTCAAAATCGGCAAATACCAGATTATCTGTAAACTTTCCATCGACTCCGAAACTCAAAACCCCTTCTATGCCGTTACCCTCCCGCCCCTTGCCTGTAAAAACACCCACCGTGATCGTCTTATCAAAGTATCACAAGAAAGATGGGGCAAAAAACTCGCCTAAACTATTGATCCTTAACCGCCAAATCCTTATTATAAACTTTTTGTACTCCAAATTACACTCCTTGACTTATACTCACCGCATACATACAATATCATCAATATGACAAACTACCTCAAAGAAGGGCCTGTTAGCGTTGATCAAGTAACCGATAAAGCTCTCCGCCACCTCAGCATGCATATTGAAAGAGTAATTCTTTTACCTGATTCTCCCATTGGTTGTGGTTACGACGGCTCTTTTTGTGAACTATCCAAAATATGTCTTGCCCGAGGCTATGACCGAAATCCACTACTCTCTACTTGTCCAAAACTAAGAGGTAGAAAAATATCTCTTTAATTAAAAATTAATCAAAATCCATGCCAAATCCAAAAGAATGCCATAAAGATAGTTGTTCAGGTTGCTCGGATTTTTTCGATTGTCGGGCTGAAACCCTGGGTCCTAATTTTGATTCAACAAAAATTCTTGCAGAAGCCAGCAGAATTGTTGCCCAAAACAACCAAGCTTCAGCCCTAGTTGGTGAAAACACTCTTGAAGCCAATTACCGAGCTGTTCATTAATTTTTTTACGGTTTTCCTGACGGCCTATGGCCGTTTCCACCCCGCCCACTTACATGTCGGGTAAGCCGAACAGCCAAAAAACTTCCGTCCCGTTTTCGTCCGCCTAACTACCCCTTCTGCTCCGCATTTCGGACACTTAAATCCGGCCATTTCCTTAAACTGCCTCGTATATTTACACTCCGGAAACCGGTCACACGATATAAATTTTCCAAACCTCCCCACTCTTATTACCAACTCCCCTTCTTTACACTCCGGACATTTCTCCCCCAACTTTTCTGTTTCTACTTTTACCCTTTCTCCGTTTTTTTCAGCCGCCTTAACTTCTTTTTCAAATCCTTTCCAAAAGTTGGCCATCATTTTTTTCCACTTTAATTTTCCCAAAGCCACCTGGTCCAACTCTTCTTCCATTTCGGCTGTAAACGGCAGTGACAACACATCTTCAAAATTTTTCACCAAAAATTCATTGGCAGCTACTCCCAAGCTCGTCGGTTTAAATTTCCCTTCATCCTTCTCTACATATTGCCGGTTTTGAATCGTCGAGATAATCGGCGCATAAGTACTTGGCCGGCCAATGCCTTGCTTTTCCAGTGACCCCACCAGTGAAGCATCGGTATATCTCGGCGGGGGGTTGGTTTCTACCATTTCATCCGTTATTTTATTCGCTCCGACTTTGTCGCCTTCTTTTAACTCCGGCAATGTTTGTTCTTCAAACTTTTCCCCGGTCAACTTAAGATAACCGTCAAAAAGCATATTGACTCCGGAAGCTTTAAATAACGCCTCTTTGTCGGTCAAATTTACTGTCGTATTTTTAATTCTGGCCGCCGCCGCTTGGGTCGCTACCGCCCGTTTCCAAATCATTTCATACAATTTTCTTTCGCGGACATCGGTTGCTTCCAATTCTTCTCTTTGGGCTGCTGTCGGTCTGATCGCCTCATGAGCTTCTTGGGCATTTTTGCTGTTATTTTTATAAAATCTGACTTTGCTGACTACATAATCGTTGCCGTATTTTTCCCCGATATATTTTCGGAATTCCGCCGTCGCCTTGTCGGATAGATAAACCGAATCAGTCCGGTGATAAGTTATCAACCCCCGCTCATACAATTTTTGGGCCACGTTCATGGTCAGTTTTCCCGACCAGCCAAATCTTCTGGCCGCCGCTTGTTGGAGTTTTGAAGTCGTAAATGCCGGCGGCGGTACCCGGTGCACTTCCCGCCCAACCACTTTTTCCACTACCATTTCTTTGTCCAATTTACCGATAAATTTTTTCACTTCCTCTTCCTCTTTAAAAACCGAAGTCGTCAGGCTGTAGTCTCCGTCAAATAATTTTAACTTCTCGGTTTTGTAGACACTTTTTTCTCCGATCTTAATCAATTCTGCTCCAAATTTTTCCTTTTTCCCCAAAGTTGCCAATACCCGGTAGTATTTTTCTTTTTTAAATTTTTCGATTTCTTTTTCCCGTTCGCAAATCAGCCTTACTGCCACCGACTGCACCCTTCCCGCCGACAAGCCCCTTCTCACTTTTTTCCACAACACCGGCGACAGGCTATAGCCCACCACCCTGTCGAGTACTCTTCTTCCCTGTTGGGCGTCAACCAAATCCATGTCAACTTCCCGGGCACTTTTCAAAGCTTCTTCCACCGCTTCTTTGGTAATTTCGTGAAACGCAATTCTTAAAATACTCGGTTTCTTATTTTTTAAAAATTTTAAATTTGAAATTAAAAATTTCGCGTGAAACGCGATCGCCTCTCCTTCCCGATCAGGATCGGTTGCCAAATATATCTCCTTTGCTTCCTTAGCCGCTCCCAATAACTCCTCCACTATCTTTTTTTTCTCCGGGTCAATTACATACTCCACTTCAAAATCGGACTTCAAATCAACTCCCATTTTGCTCTTCGGTAGATCCCGAATATGCCCTACCGTCGCCACTACCTTATACCCCGGCCCCAAATACTTTCCGATAGTTCTTGCTTTGGTCGGCGACTCCACCACTAATAATTTTTTCATACCAGCCATTGTCATCTATCTTAGCACCGCTGTCAACTATCACCGATATCTTCAACCCCCGTTACCACTCTGGCTCCGTTTTTAATTAACCAATTTGCCGCCGTTGAATTTGGCTCATCAATTCTCCCCGGCACCGCCCACACCTCCTTGCCTTTTTCCAAAAATTTATCGGCCAACAGTATCGTTCCGCTTTCTTTCCCGCCTTCAATTACTAAAAGTATCTCACCCCACTCCGCCATCTCTTCATTCATTTTTTCAAACCCGTATTTTGGTTCAAATACTTTTACCTTATCTTTGGCCATTTTTATCACGAACGTGTTACATCCCTGCACTCTCCCTGTTCCTATCTCCATCCTCTCCTCCATAATCTTTGGCACCAACATCCCTATTACTTTCTTCCCATACTCGCTCATTCTTCGACTACCTACTATTATTATTTTCATCTCGTTATTTCCGGTGTCGGTGTATACCTCGGCACCACCGTATCCTTTTCCTCAAACCACTCTTTTAATATATCTCCGGCAATCGGCGCCGCCACATCCGACCCTTCTCCACCTCTTTCGAGCATCACCGTTATTGAAATCTGTGGATCGTTGGCCGGCGCCAACACTGTCAGCCAGGCATGAGCATCCTTGCTTCCGTCTCCAACCTCCGCCGTTCCGGTTTTACATGCCAGTTCAGTTTTGAAATTAAACAATGGCCACGCCGTTCCTCCTGGTTTGCACGCCCCCTTCATCCCGGTAATTATTGTTTCATAAGTTTCTCTTTTTATACCGATACTTTGGCAATCCGTTTTCGCATCCTTCAAAATACTCATTTTACATTTCACGCCCCGATTGCCTATGGTATTGGTCATCTGGTTAATTTGCAGTGGTGTCACATCCACATCTCCCTGACCGATTGCCATGTGATACGTATTTCCCAAAAACCATTTCTCCCCCTTAGCTTCTACTTTCCACTTTTCATCCGGTATCAGTCCTGCTACTTCTCCCGGCAGTTCCATTCCGGTTTTATTTCCCAGTCCGTATTTTTCCGCCCAGATTTTAATTTTTTCCGGACCCAACTTTTCCCCCAACCGGTAAAAATATATATCGTTTGATCGCCTGATTCCGGTAATCATATCTACCATCCCGTCAGTTCCGCCTCTTTTAGTCCACAGCCAATTGCTATATGAATAGTCTCCGATTTTAATTACCCCGGTATCCTCAATCAAAGTATTTTTATCAACCACCCCTGTTTCCAATCCTGCCGTTGCTACCGCAATTTTAAACACCGACCCCGGATGATATCTGGCCTGTGTTACCCGGTTTAACATCGGCAATCCTTCACTATCCCCCAGATACTTTTTAATCGTCTCGTCATCTTGATTATAGGAAAAAACATTGGGATCAAACCCGGGAGATGAAACCATTGCAATTATTTTTCCGGTCTTTGGTTCGCTGACAACTATCGCCGCTTTTTTCCCCTTGACCATCTTACTGACCTTTTCCTGCCAATAAGCATCAATACTCAAAGCTACATCTTTCCCCAACTTGGGCTCTTCCCTTCCCAATTCCCGGACATATTTTCCGGTCGCATCCACTTCAACCAATCTTTTTCCGTCAATTCCTCTTAAACTGCAATCAAAATATTCCTCGATTCCTCCTCGCCCAACCAAATCAGTCGCCTCAAAACCCAAACCACACTCATTATTTTTTATATCTTCCCCCGAAATTTTACCCACATACCCGGTCACTAACCCCAAGCTTTCCCCGTATAAATACTGCCTTTTCAAATCATAGGCCAAATCTTTTCCTTCAAACCGATAACCCAAAAAATCTCCTGACGCTTCAAAGATTCTATTTTCCCCTTCTTTCCGAAAATACTCATAAATACTCTTGGCCAAAATTCTTCCCTTTCTGTCGATTATCTGTCCTCTACCCGCCGGAATCGACATTTGGAAAATCCGGTTATCTCTGGCTAAATTTTTATAATACCCGCCTTTTATCACCAATAACCGAATTGAACCACCTGCTAAAATCAACAAGCTTAAGACCAATCCTCCTCTCAATATCCAATATTTCCATTGTTGTAAATCTTCCTCATTCACCCCGACACCTCCAACAGCCACTTCAACCTATTTGAATCCTCGACCAGTTCCCCAATCCCTAAAATCACCATTATCCCCGGCTCGTCCACCATATTAAAAGTGATCTTCGTTGTTTTTTCCAAAAAAGAGCTCAATCCTTTTAATCTGCAGCCGTTTCCTACCATCATCACGCCTCTTTTTAGAATATCATCCATTAGTTCCGGTGGCGTTTCATTTATTACCGACTCTACAGCCTTTTGAATCTTACCCAACAACATGCTTACCGCTTCTCTAATTTCTGATGCCCGGATTTTGACACTCTTCGGCAATCCGGTCCCCAAATCCTTTCCTCTTATTACTCCCACTGGTTCGTTTTCATAAGTTTCTGAAACATCACCCACTTCCATTTTTAACTTCTCTGCACTTCCAATTCCTACCGCCAGCCCGTATTTCATCCGTAAAAAATTAATTATCGCTTCATCAAAATCTATTCCACCCAACTTCAAGCTCCGGCTCACCACTACTCCGCCACCGGTTACTACACTTATCTCTGTTTTCCCTCCCCCGATATCCAACAACACCAATCCTGTCCCTCCGGCGATCGGCAAGCCCAAGCCCATCGCTGCCAAAACTGCCTGCTCAAACACCAACACCTCCCTTGCTCCTGCCTTTAAAAATACCTCTCTTACGGCCCTTCTCTGTACTCCGGTCGATTCGCTCGGCACTCCTACCACTATTCGTGGTTTAAAAATTTTTACGTATTTACTCGGGACTTCGTACACCAACCGTAAATAATAAACCACCAAATTCTCTACCGCTTCCAAATCGGCGATCACTCCGTTTTTTATCGGGCTTACCACTTCCAGTTGCTTTGGCTCTCTATCCCTCATCTCCATCGCCTTATCGCCATAAGCTACCACCTTTCTCATCCCCATTTTTGGTGCCCCTAGGCCAGTCCATCTTTTTCTTTTCAACCTGGCAACCAGTGTTGGCTCATTAACAATGATTCCTCTTTCTCTTAGATAGATCATCGTGTTACTGCTTCCCAGATCTACTCCGATATCCCAGGAAAAGCCAGCTAAAAATTTTTCTATCCGTTTTAACACTTCAGCAGAGATTATCATTTCTAAATTATACTTTATACTATCCTTATGTCCTATCTCACCAAGTTGATTCGTTTTTTATACGGTCTTCTTTTTCTCCTTATCCCCCTGATCTTTACTTCCTTTAATTCAGAATTGTTCGAACTTCCCAAAATGTTTTTCGTTTACTTTCTCACCATCCTCATCGTTTTTTTTCATCTCCTCAACGTTTTAAGGGGTCAGTCTGTTTTATTTCGTCGTAGTCTCCTTGACCTTCCGTTCATTCTTTTTTTAATTTCCCAAATTATCTCGACTCTCATCTCCATTGATCCACATACTTCCGTTTTTGGTTATTATTCCCGTCAAAATGGTGGCCTTCTTTCCATCATCTGCTATCTTCTCCTTTATTGGACCTTGATTGTTTATCTCGACGACTATTTCAAAGAAAAAATTATTTTCTTTTCTCTAATCAGTGGCTTTTTAGTTGCTGTTTTTGGGATAGCGCAGCATTTTGGTATTGACAAAAACCTATGGGTTCAGGATGTTCAAAATCGGGTTTTTTCGACTCTCGGTCAGCCCAATTGGCTTGGAGCTTATCTATGCATTCTCCTTCCCTTTTCTGTTTCTAAGTTTTTATCTTCCAAAGATTTTATTCATAAATTATACTTCGCGCTTCTTACTTCAATTTTTTATTTGTGTCTTCTTTTTACCAAATCCAAATCCAGCATTTTCGCCGCTCTTATTTCCATCGGGATCCTCCTTGTCTTCACTTTTCTAAAAAACAAAACTTCTCTCAAACCTTCTCTTTTTATCCTGTTACTGTTGCTTTCCTCGTCTCTCCTCATCAATAACCCGATCAAACAAACCCTTCTACCCAAATACGATCCCATTCCTCTGGTTCCCAACTCCACCATCAACATCACTCCTTCCGGTGATATCCGTAAATACGTTTGGCAGGGAGCTATCGATCTTTGGAAAAAATTTCCGTTGTTTGGTACCGGCACTGAAACTTTTGCCTACACCTATTACTGGACCCGCCCGGTTGCTCACAACCTCACTTCCGAATGGGACTTTTTATACAACAAAGCTCATAACGAATACCTTAATTTCTTAGCCACCACCGGCACTTTTGGCTTCCTCACCTACCTGTTCCTCATTCTCGCTATTCTTAAGCTCTCAACCAAAAATTTAGCCGTATTTTCAGGCTTCGTCAGTATTATTATTACTAATTTTTTTGGTTTTTCTGTCGTCATCACTTCCCTTTATTTTTTTCTTCTTCCGGCATTGGCTCAAAATTTCTCTCCGTCTCCCAAACCATCGATTAAATTACCAAAACCTCTAACGCTTGGGCTAACAATTTTTACTTGTTTTCTCTTTTTTCTATCGCTTCGAACCCTGCTTTTTTATTATCTCGCCGACATTACTTTTGCCGAATCGGAATCCCTTGACAGTCAAAACGATTATTCCGGTGCTTACCAAAAAATTAAAACGAGCCTTTATTATCGGTCTTCAGAACCGGTTTATCTAAACCAGTCCGCCCTTCTGTCGGCCAAACTAGCCGTTACTTTTTTTACCCAAAAAAACTCCGTTCAGGCCAAAGATTATGAAAATCAGGCGATTTCTGCCAGCAACCAGACCATTGCCATTTCTCCCGGCAACATCAACTTTTGGAAAGAACGGGCCCAAGTTTACTATTACCTCTCCACTATCGACTCAAAATATTTAGTCGATTCTATTGATTCTCTTCTCAAAGCTACCCGCTTGGCCCCGACTGATGCCAAAGCTTTTTATATGATTGCAAAATTTTTAGAAATTGCCGGACAAACTACCGAGGCCGCCGCATACTATCAAAAAGCCATCGACTTAAAATCTAATTACGATTATGCCTTTTTTGACCTCGGTGTTCTTGAATTTAATCTCAAAAATTATTCTGCCGCCAAATCCAATTTTGAAAACGCCTTAAAATTTGCTCCCAACAACTTAGAAGCTCAAACTTATTTAGAAAAAATAGAAATTATAAATTAGAAATTTTCCTGATATCCCATTCTTCCATCTTTTCTCCGATCTGTTTATAAAACTTCCCTTTTCCCCTGGTCACCCGATCGACTAATAAAATTCCTTTTAAATGATCAATTTCATGTTGAAAAACAATCGCTTCAAAACCCATCATTGTCTTTTTCATATCAATCAATTGTTCCCCTACCAATTCCTGCCAACTAACCTCAATTTTTAAATACCGCCTCACCTCTCCAAAATAATTTGGAAAAGACAAACAGCCTTCCAAAAAAATTTCCGGCTTCCCATCTTTTCCTTCAATTTCCGGATAAACTTTTTTCCCGAAAGCCGTTTCGACTTTGGGATTAACAAATATCTTTACTTCTTTTGTTTTGGCGTCCTTTATTCCTAAAAATCTCTTGGCTATCCCGATTTGCGTCGCCGCTAACCCAACTCCGTTTTGACAACTCTCCAAAGTCTCCTTCAAATCCTTTATTTCTTCTTTTGTTTTTTCATCTATCTTTACCACCTTCTTGGTAGCCTTGGTCAAAATTTTACTGGGATATAAAACTACTTCTCTGATCATCAACCAATTGTATCAAATTATTCCCATTTTAGCTTATAATTAACCCATGACCAAAACTATTTTTTT
>Ga0265292_1000914_pt1 | contig 31184 bp, 32 predicted proteins | sample Munlanlewell296A_FD_189080 | JGI IMG/M metagenome (GOLD analysis project Ga0265292, IMG submission 189080) | Leachate microbial communities from a municipal landfill in Southern Ontario, Canada - Leachate well 296A | ecosystem: Engineered > Solid waste > Landfill > Unclassified | place: Canada... | reverse complement strand
AGTCCTGTTGTAATAATGTTTGAAGTTATGTTTCCGTCTTCAAGGTCTTGAGCTGTTGCTCCTTGGTCTGTGTATGATGCTCCTTGAGTTAATGTGACTACTGCATCCCCAGATAAAATTATTACTGGCCTAGAATTAGGAGATGAAACGCTATTAATTGTTATCGTTCTTGTTTGCTGAATAGCAGTTGCCCCACCACTATCAGAAACATTGTATGTTAGCGTATATACACCTGCAGTATTTGTATCAACATTACCGGTTATAACTACACTTGACGTTATGTTACCGTCTTCATTATCAGATGCGGTATACCCTGGTTCAGTGTAAGTGTCTCCTACATTCAAACTTAAATCACCACCAGTTAAAATTAAAGTTGGCCTTGAATTAGGAGCACTCGCTGGATCTAAGGGTGGGTTTTCTATTGCTATTATTCCCTCTTTTTCAAATGTCCTTGAGAAAATCCTTATTTTTTCTATAGGAGTATCTTTGTTTGTCCTTGAGAAAGATTCCTCATTAAAAGATGTCCTTAAGGAAATTTGAGAATATGGATCATTTAAATATGTTATATCAACATTATTTGTTTGATCCATTGAAAGAACTAAATCTTGGCTATTTTTAACAATATTTTTTGAATAAATATTCAAAATTAATATTGTTCTATTAGCATTTTCTTCTGTAAGAGTAACAAAACCCAAAGAACTAGTATCCATATTATGTTTATGGAAATCAACACTATTTAAAGAACTATTCCCCACCTCGTTGTTATAAAAAGAACTAAAAGAACTATCATTTTTCACCTGATTATAATAATAGGTGCCTAAATTTAAATCTCTATATATAAAACAATTTACATCATTTCCTTCAATGTCCTTTAGAATATCTTCATTTACATTATTTTCATTGAAATTTTTATTTTTCAATATCCCAGCATTTTCATTTGTAAGATTTTGTGAGAATTCAAATGATTTTATTACATTTTCATCAGTAATTAGAATAAAATCTTGACTTAATGATATGGAACAAACCTTTATAGACCCTTGTAAACCGGTATTATCTGCATGAACATTTTGAAGTGGAATCAATGAAAAAACAGCAAAAAACAAAACAAAACCAAAAAATTTAATTTTATTATTTTTTATCCAAAAAATCTTTTTTGATAATGATTTCCACGACATAATACTTAAAAAATGTAATTTATTTCTTTAAAATACATTTTAATTAAAAAATGTCAAGAAAATTTTAATAAAGAACATATAAAAAATGCTTATTTTTTATAAAAAATACAACAAATAGATATTTGTTGTATAAATAAAAAACATGCCCCTTAAAGAATGTCTGTAAATTTGGATTTGAAAAGGACATTTTATATAAAATGTCCTTTATAGTGTCAACTTGTCCTTTAGAAATCTTGGCTATTAAAATGTTAAAATATAAAAAATTAATTTGTCAAATTGACTATTCAAGAAAATAAATCAAAAACTAACAACTTGTATTTCTTCTTATGTTTTTATGGAAGTAAAAAACTTAGCCGGTCCGCCAATTTTAAAAATTGTAAATTCTTTAAGTAAAATATTTTTTATGTTTGGAGACTTTATTTGGAACATAATTATATCAATTTATATTTCATATTCACATGACATAATTTAAAAAAATGCTACTATATGATTTAAGCAACTATGATAAAAATTAAGAAAAGATATATGATTTTAACAGGCCTTTTTTTGATGGCTTGTTTTGTTTCTTTCATAATAATAAACACCAATAATTCTTCTAAAAAAATGGGAAATCCCGTTGATTTTCTAATAGAAATATATGACAAAATATTGGAAAACTATTGGGAAAAAATTGATGATAAAGAATTACTAGCTTTATATGGTTTAGGAATGCAGAAGCTTGGGAAAATTATAGACCCAACGATTGTTGATGTACCAGATCTAAAATCAAAATTGGAGGATATATATAAACAAATTGAGAATGATGAAGATAAAATAAAATTTTCTACAGATCTTGCAAGTATTGTTTTATACAATATAAAACCCGCCGGTAGAAGTGGTTTATATACAGAAGCAAAAGAAAAAGAATTATGGGAAACCGTTGGTAACGTGGATAAAACCACAAATTTGTATGAAGAGATTGGTGTATCTACAACTACTCCACCAGAAGAGATTTCAAAGATTGCTAATGAAAAAATTTTAGAATTAAATAAAATTGTTAATGATAAAACAAAGTCAGAAAGCAATAGACAGGAAGCTGAACAAAAATTAGCTAAAGTAGAAAGAGCAAAAGAAACTCTCACATCAGAAGAAACCAAACAGACATATGACCAGTCCGGTACAGAAACAACCGTTTATGCAGAGATTATAAACAGAAACATTTTTTATATAAAAATAAAAAGAATGTCTCTCACAACTCCGGATGAATTTCTTCAAATGGCTGATAAATATAAAAACAATAAGGAATTAAAATTTTTAATTCTTGACTTGCAAGGAAATATCGGCGGTTCAATAGATATGCTTCCCTATTTGCTTGGATTCTTTATTGGGAACAATCAATATGCTTACGAATTTTATCATCGTGGTGATTTTGAACCATACAAAACAAAAACAGACAAAATTCCATTTATAACCAATTTTAAAAGAGTTGTAATATTACAAGACGAGAAAGGACAATCTTCCGCAGAACTAATGGCATCTGTATTAAAAAAATATAATTTTGGAGTTTTAGTTGGAGTTCCGTCTATGGGTTGGGGTACCATTGAAAGAGTTTTTGATATAGAAAACCAAATAAACGACAAGGAAACTTACAAAATGTTCCTAGTTCATAGAATTACTTTAAGAGAAGACGGACAACCAATACAAGACAGAGGTGTAGATCCGGTTATAAACATAACAAATACAAACTGGACAACTCAATTATACGATTACGTTGGAAATAATAATCTTGTAAGAGTTGTGAGAAACCTAGTTCAAAAATAAAAAAAGCCGAGTTATCTCGGCTTTTTGTTAGCAAAAAATTATTTTTTTGCTGGTATAAAACTCTCCAATCTAAGAATTTCAATATCCATATTGACATTTTCCTCGGAAATTCTTTCAGCAATGAATCTGCCATTTTCTGTTGTACAACAAATTCTTAGATATGGCTTGAGTGTTTTTTTGCCATCACAGCTTTCAGTTTTGACATCATAAGTTGTCGTAATGGCTTCATCTTTTAAGCCAAGTTTTATCATAACATTATCTATTCTTTCTTTAACCAGATTGGCGTTATGATTATCAAGACCATGAATTTCAATGTTCGGCATAGTGCCTCCTTTATTGGTTAGATTTTAATTAAAAAACAAAATTCAGCATTTATAATAACAAAATATACAAATTTGTCAATCCTGTTAAAAATCTTGCCATTTTATATTTTTAATAGTATAAATAGACAAAAGTTCTATAACATTTACAAACAAAGGAGAAAAATCAATGAAAAAGGATATTCTTGATTATTTATCAGATTTTGCTAAAAAACATTCTGATGCAAATACAGCACCGCAGGTAGAGTTATTAAGATTCTTTAAAAAAATTATTCCATCTGCAACAAAGGTTGGGATTTTGCCAGAAGAATTAAAAAACTCTCATTTTAATAAAAACGTAACATGCGTTATTTTCATTATTAAAGAAAAAGAGAGAAATGGATTTAAATGCACATTTGAAGGGTGTATTTGTATTGTATTGGACAAAGTTGGTTCAATCTCATATGAATTACACCCACGGATTACTGATTTTCTTCCGTACTGGGAATCAAAAAAGAAAACTAGTTTATTTGGTTTGCTTAAAGTTAGTAGTGAATTAAATTATTTTCTTAAAAACGGAAAACCACTTGACGAAAAAAGATGCAAATTTCTTGACGGAGATAATATCACACAAAGATTACACGAAGAGATAAGAGATTTGCAGTTAGAAAAAGAAATCATGAAAACATTCGATTTCACATCCTAGTTTTAAAGCAAAAGGGCCGAGTAATCGGCTCTTTTTTATTTTTCCAGCTTTTCTGATTTTATGTTTTTGTTGCCTCTTTTTGCCCCAGTACCACAAGTCTTCGGCTTGGCTACGGGGTAAACTTTATTGTTTTCCTTGCCCCGTTAGAGGTTTAATACTAAAGCCAATTTGATTTTAACAAAAAGCCGTTAGGCGAATTCTCTTTCGCACATTATTAAAATGTTTAACTCTAATGAACTTCTAACGGGGTTGATTCTCCTCCGGTTTCATCAACGGAAAAATCTGTGTCTCACGAATAGGTTTATTCATCAAAAATGCAAAAAATCTTTCGCTCATTCCAAACCCACATGTTGGTGGCATTCCGTATTCCAAGGCTTCAACAAAATCTTTATCATACATTTGCGCCTCTTCATCCCCAGCCTCTCTTAAATCACTCTGTTTTTTAAATCTTTCTGCTTGATCAATTGGGTCATTTAATTCCGAAAAACCATTTCCGAGCTCGCTCCCAGCAATTATGGGTTGAAATCTTTGTGTAATTCTTGGTTCTTTCAAATCTGATTTAGCTAGAGGTGAAACCTCTTTAGGAACTCCAACAACAAATCCTGGACCAACTAATTTTCTTCTACAATACTTCCATAAATTATCTATCGCACGATTTAAATTAAATCCTTTCTTGTTATAATCAATTTTCAGCTCTTGTAATTTCTTCTCTACTTCCTTTGCGGTGGTTTCCAAAACATCTACTCCTGTAAATTTTCTAACAACGTCTCTATAATCATATCTTTCCCATTTTTTCTCCAAATCAATTTCCTGCCCTTTTATATTAAATCGCAAAGTTCCAAAAGTTTTTTCTGCGACGTATTTATAAAGTTCCTCAACTAATTCCATTCCCTTTTCATAATCAGCAAATGCCCAATAAAATTCCATCTGTGTATAATCTTGCAAATGTTCCGCGTCCATGCCCTCATTTCTAAATTGTCTTCCAATTTCAAAAGTTTTTTCAATTCCAGACACCATTAATCTTTTCTGCCACAATTCACCCATTGAGATTCTCAAATAAACATCCATGTCAAGAGCGTTATGATGGGTTATAAAAGGTTTAGCGTCTGCTCCGCCTGCAGTTATTTCAAGCGCAGGAGTTTCAACTTCAATAAAACCTTTTTTAAGTAAAAACTCCCTGACTGAATTCCAAAACACAGATTTCTTTTCAACCATTTCTCTTATTTCTTTATTAAGAAGTATGTCCAAATATCTTTTTCTCAATCTTTCTTCTTCATCTTTGAGGCCAAACCAATCTTCCGGTATAGGTCTTAGACTTTTAGTTAAAATTTTCCATTCTCTTACTAAAATACTTTTCTCTTCACTTTTCGTTATATATGGTTCTCCTGTAATTTCAATAAAATCTCCCCTATCAATTGTTTCTTCAAAAAGTTTATAACTATCTTCTCCTATTTCATCTTGTTTTAAAAATCCCTGAATTTTACCGGTTCCATCCAGAACATCAAAAAAAGTAGACCCACCATGTCTTCTAAGAGCAGTAATTCTCCCAACTACAACTACGTTTTTTTCTTTAAATTTATCAAAAGATTCTAACAATTCAGAAATAAGATTGGACCGATTTGAAATAGCGGGATATGGATCAATCCCTTTATCTTTTAATAACTGAAGTTTTTTTATTCTCTCATTTCTTAGTTCTTGTATTGAGGCCATATAAAAATTATCTAAAATCTCAAATCTAATATCTAAAATCTAAAAAAAACGAGCAAATATAATTTTTAAAAATGGTTGGGTTTAGGTCTGGGTTTTTTAAAATTTATATTTGTAAAGCTTTTTTACAAAAAAATATACTTTCTTCTTACGAAGAAAGTATATCTTATTTTTGCTTTCTATTCCATTTAAAAATGTTGATTATTTTATGTCTAAAATAGTGTATTCAACACTGCCACTTGGAGTTTTGCATTTTACTTTATCGCCTTTTTTTTTGCCCATAAGACATGAACCTAGCGGAGATTGGTGTGATATTTTACCGCCTCCAAGATTGGTTTCTTCTGACCCAAGAATACAAAACTCTTTTTCCGATGAGTCTTTATCTTTCTTAACTAAAACGGTAGACCCTATTTCAACAATGTCATTTTTCTTTCTTGAAACTACCAATGCTGACTTCAATATCGCGGCTAATTTAAAAATTCTTTCCTCTATTGTCGCTTGATTAGCTCTCGCCTCGTGATATTCGGCATTTTCTTTTAAGTCCCCAAGCATTTTTGCTCTTTCAAGATCTTTAGCTATCTCTTCTCTTTTTATTGTCGTTAAATATTCTTGTTCCTTCTTTAACTCTTCAAACTTGTCTTTTGTTAAATAATATTTTTCTTGCATAAATACCCATAAAATACGTTTTTAAGACATCTATTTATTAATAGCATTCTGTAGGGTTTAACTATGATATACGGATAGAAATAAAAGTCAAGAAAAAGTGGATAAATGAAAAATGCCCATTGGGGCATTTTTTAAAAAACACAAAAAATTAATTACTTGTCCCGTTAAATGCGAAGCATATTTAACTGGGATGGATGAAAAATGTCCTCAAGGACATTTTTCATTTATTTTGTATACTCCGGAGTATTTTGAATCATCCAATCAAACAAAGTCCTCATAACAAAAACAGAACCAATAACATTATCCCTCGGGCCTTTTTCCATGACCGTCGCAAACGCATATCTTGGATTTTTGTATGGAAAAAATCCCATAGCCCAAGAGTTAACTGACTTTTTAGTGGTGCCCAATTCGGCAGTCCCTGTCTTCCCTGCAATTTCAAAACCTGAGATATTTAATCCTTTGGCAGTCCCATATTCAACAGATTCTCTTAATCCTTCTTTTACAACTTCAAAAAAATCTTTTGGAACATCTATTGGTATCTTTTTAGAACTAATTTGGTCTCCTTTCAAAATTGTAGGTGTTACAAGGTTCCCATCATTCGCTATCCCAGCGATACTCCGAACCATCTGTATCGGAGTAACTTGAAATCCATACTGCCCTATTGATGTGTTGTAAGTATCTCCGAGTCTCCATATTTCTCCATTAAAATTTTCTTTTTTCCATTCTGGACTTGGGATAATCCCGTTTGATTCAGAAAGATTTATACCAGTTTTATCTCCAATACCAAAGGCTTTTACATAAGAATTTATTTTTTCTATTCCAAGTCCTCTCTGCCCTTTATAACCACCGCCTATTTCAAAAAAATACACATTTGAAGAAACAGCTATTGCTTCTCTCATGTCAACTAATCCATGAGCTTTCCAATCTTTAAATATTGAGCTTTTTTCTGGGTCATAAGGATTTTCTATTTCTATTTGTCCAGTACTTAAAATTTCTTTTTCTGGGGTAATTATTTTTTCATTTAGAGCTCCGATTGCAATAAATGGTTTTACAATTGATCCAGGAGTATATAAACCGATTGTTGCTCTATTTAAAAATGGTTTGTTGGGATTATTAACAAATGTTTTTATTTTTTCCTTATTATTTCCATCAGACATAATTTGAGAATCATATTCCGGATAACTAGTCAAAGCAATTATTTCCCCACTTTTTATGTCCATAATTATTCCAGTTCCACCAGTAAATCCAATGTCTAAAGAAAGTTTTTTAATTGTTTCATACAATTTATTTTGAATTCTTGAATCAATAGATAAAGTTATATCTCCACCATCAATAGGAGGTAATATAGTACTTTCAGAGGTAACATTCATTAAAGCATCAACTTCAAATATTTTTGAACCATTTTTACCATCAATTTGTTCACTAAAAACTTTTTCTACACCATCCATCCCAATCATTTCTTCTTGGTAATAAAAACCTTGATTGTCTTTTAATGGATAACTCAAATAGCCGAGTATGTGTGAAAAACCATCTTTTTCAATATACTTTCTAGAATAAAAATCTTTATTTTCTTCTTTTACATTCCACGCTAGCAACTCTTTGTTTCTATCGTAAACAACACCTCTCTTAGAAAAAATTATTGATTTCTTTAAATGATTCCGTTCGCTTTTAGCCAAATAATTATCTCCTTCATATATTTGAAGCGACCACATTTTAAAAATAAAAATTGAGGCAACTATTAAAAGAATGATACCCAATCCAAAGATATTTTTTTTACTTATTGGTTTTTCAAGACGCCCCTCCATCTGATTTTTATCAAATTGAGGAAAATTGTGAGAGTCAGCAAATATTTCATCTGGGTCTATATCTTTAAAAGCAGAGTTTTTACTCTGCTTGTGTGAACGAGTCGTTCTTTTTTTACTAAATAAAGACATAATATAAAAAATTTCAGCCCGGGGCTGATCATCTTTGAGATGAAAATCTGAATATTTTTTTAAGATAGTGAGAGAAAATAAAAAATATAGAAATTGTAAAAGAAAAAATAAAATAAAAATCAAAAATCAAATCTGTTTTAAATCCATATGCGGAATCAATAAAGAAAGCGAAGAAAAAAGCTTCATAAAAATTTTTAAAGAAAAAGATACAAAATAGTATAAAGAAAAGATTCAACCACCATGGGAAGATGAAAATACTGAAAAATAAAATTAAATCTATAAATATTCTTAACATGGTTGATTATTAATTTTGTCTTAAAACTTGAACGTCTCTAATTTCAAGTATATTAAAGGGGCTTCTTAAAAAAACCTCTTGAAAGGCATCTGATGGTTTTGTCTTTATGTATTCTACAATTCCTAAAATACTTTTATCAACACCCGTAAAATTTATTATGTCTTTTTCCTTTACTTCAATATCCTTTGGCACTTTGATTTGAAAATTCCCACCGCCAACTCCCTCAGCAATAACCGGTGTTTTGTCATTTAATAAAGCTTCTATTTTTGTTCCACTTGTTGAAAACAAATAAACAAGAGATGAGTCCCCAAAAATCTCATATATTTCTCCAACAGCAATATTTCCAAAAAAAACTTTGTCTTTTTTTTCTATCTTATCATTTTTACCTACATCAATTATCAAAGTATCATACGGGGATGAAGGTGGCCAAGAAATAACATAACCCAAAACAATATTTTTGTTTTTGTTTTTATTTAATATTTCATTTAATCTTATATTTTCATTTTGGACTAAATTAAAATTTAAAAGTTTTGATTTTAATATTAGATTTTCTTGTTGAAGAAATTTATTTTCAGAAATCAAATTTTGCTTAAATCTAAAAGAACTAAAAACATTAAAGACAAAATTTCTTGTGACATCTCCAAACCACCAAAAAGGAGCCCCTGCCTTGTGAGTAAACCCGGAAAAAACAAATGGATTGGAAAAATTTAATACAAATATAAAAATCAAAAAAAATACTGCGACAAGGACAGGTTTAGAAAATTTTCTGGTGACTTTTTTATTTTTGAAGAGGTAATTCATCTTTATCGTGAATTAAAATACTCTCAAAATCATCTAATTTTTCAAATAGAACACCCGTTCCTCTCGCAACCGCAGTCAACGGGTCATCTGCTATAAAAATAGGAATTCTCAAATAATTACTCAAAAGTAAATCTAAATCTTTTAACAAAGCGCCTCCACCGACAAGAAAAATTCCTCTATTCATCACATCAGACAAAATTTCAGGTGGGGTTATTTCCAAAACATCTTTTATTGATTCTAAAAAACTACTTATTGAGTGGGAAAGTGCCTCTCTTATATCTGAATCAGTTATAATAATTTCTTTAGGCAAACCAGTAACCAAGTCTCTTCCTTTTATTGATTTCTCTAAACGAGAATTCGCACCTATTACAGAACCTATACTCATCTTAAGATTTTCCGCAGTTTTTTCGCCTATCAAAATTTTAAATTCATCACGAATGTAAGAAATAATGTCATTATCAAACTTGTCTCCTGCTATTTTTATATTTCTTGATACAACAACTCCGTCCATAGAAAGAATTGCTATATCAGATGTCCCACCTCCAATATCTATAATCATATTTCCAAACGGTTCTTGAATCGGCAATCTTATACCAATCGCTGCCGCGATAGGCTCTTCAACAATGTAGACTTCTCTCGCCCCTGCATTTTTTACAGCGTCTTGAACGGCTCTTCTTTCTACGTTTGTAACGCCAGACGGAATCCCAATAATAACTCTAGGGCCTAATATTTTTTTTGAAACTTTATCTTGAGCTTTTTTAATTAAGTACGAAAGCATTTCCTCCGTAACTTCAAAATCAGATATAACTCCATCTACAAGTGGTTTTACTGCGACTATGTGACTGGGGGTTCTGCCCAGCATTCTTTTTGCTCCGTGACCTATGTCAACAATTTGACCAGTCTTTTGATTTACAGCGACAACCGATGGTTCATTAATTACTATTCCCTTTCCACGAAGATAAACCAACGTGTTTGTTGTACCCAAATCAATACCTATGTCGTTTGATAATAGAGGCAATATTTTGTTACTTATTTTTTTACCGAATGAAGGCATAATACAAAAAATTTTAATTTCTAATTTCTAATTACTAAAAAGAATTTTTAATGTTTTTATACTTTTATCATTTCATTAGAAATTAGAAATTTGATATTGGACATTTATTAAATCTGTTAATCTGAATTAATATCTATACTAAAACTTTTTGAGAATTTCGCTTTTAGATAACATTATTATTTTGTTTCCATTTCTTTTTTTAAATTCAAATTTATTTTCTTTTAACGTTTTTTCGCTCACAACAATTCTATTTGGAATGCCTATCAAATCAGAGTCAGCAAATTTTTGTCCCGCAGTTGTATCTCTTTCATCATATAGAACTTCAATATTTTTCTTTTGAAGTTTTTTATATAAATCGTCAGCAGTTTTTTTAGCTTTTTTGTCATCTCCTATCAAAATAAGATGAGCCAAAAATGGAGCTACCGATTCAGGCCAAACAATGCCTTTTTCATCACAAAAAGCCTCTACAATCGTTCCCATAACCCTCCCAGGCCCTATTCCATAACTTCCCATAACTACTGGTTTTTGGCCTCCTTCCTTATCTTTATAATAAAGACCTATTGATTCTGAGAACTTAATTCCGAGATTAAAAATGTTTCCAACTTCAACTGATTTTTCCGCAGTATATGAAGAACTCCCGCATTCAGGACATTTTTTTTGTTCTTCCCATATATCTTTATTTACGGCTACTTTTTTACATCCAGAACACAAATAAATTTCATCTTCTCCATTTGTGAGAACAGTTTGAAACTCATGAGAATATTTTGAAAATGTTCCGCCTGAAGCAAATGTAACGTAAGTTTTATCACCAAGCCCAAGTCTTTTAAAAATTTTTATGTATGCATTTTTTGCCTTTTCATAAAAATTTTCTTGCTCTTCTTTATCTTTGCAAAACGAATATAAGTCTTTCATTAAAAATTCTCTTCCCCTCATAAGACCGCTTCTCGCCCTTGTTTCGTTTCTAAATTTTGTTTGTATTTGATAAACAAAAATTGGCAAATCTTTGTAAGAAGAAATATGTTCTTTCATTATTCTTGTGAGAGGCTCCTCGTGTGTAAATCCTAAACCAGCTTCGCTTCCATTTTTCAATTTCGTTTTAAACCAAATATCTACAACTTCATCGCTCCATCTGTCTGTTTGCTCCCACAAACCTTTATCTTGAAGTGCTGACAAAAAAAGTTCTTGTCCTCCAATTGCATCCATTTCCTCACGAATAATATTATTTATTTTTGTTAGGACACGAAGACCAAGAGGTAAATAAGAATAAACTCCCGCCATTTCTTTAAATATAAAACCGCCCTTGGTAAGAAGTTCGGCGTTTTTTGATACTTCGTCTTTTGGCCCCTCTCTTTTTGTTTTTGTAGACAATTTTGATTGCAACATAGTGAGTTCATTTTACTTTAAAAATAACGATGGGTCAAAACAACAAGAAATTCACAGTTTTGACAATTTGAATTTTTTTATACATTTTGGTGTTAAATCTAATTTAAAAATATATAAAGCCGTTAAGCCTGCCTGCGCAGGCAGGCGAATTAGTTCTCGTATTCTAAAAACATCTTCATTCTAAATGAACTTCTAATTGGGTTTTCCAAAAAATAAGAAGCGAAGCGATTATATTTTTTGAGAATTCCTCTCTACTTTTGTAACTAATTCACATTTAAGATATTAAATTATAAGAAAGCCCGTTGATGATAAAACGTGTTTATAATTGAAAACAAAAATAGGGAGGGATTAATTTTGAATTAATACATTCATCAAGAGTTACTGAAACAAACGACTTATATCATTATAAGTTATAACAAACATTAAAATTATAAGAAGAAAAAATCCTGCCCCATTAATTGCATTAACTATTTTTGGTTTTATAACTGAACCTTTTATTTTTTCTATCAAAATAAATAAAATTCTTCCCCCATCAAGTGCCGGGAATGGGACTATGTTTATAACCGCCAAGTTTATTGATATAAAAGCGGTAAACATCATTAAGTTTACAAATCCAAAATTCCAAGCTTGACCGACAAGTCCAACAATTCCAACAGGTCCGGTTATACTTGAAAAATTTCCTTCCCCTAGAACTGCACCTTTAATTAATCCAAAAATACCTACAATCATACTTTTTATAGCATTCAAAACAAAAGAAAATGCCTCAAGCGGTGCTTTATAAAAAGGGAGTTTAATAGTTCCAATCATACTCATAGCGATTCCTATTGCTGGTTTATTATCTAAAATTCCACTTATAGGTTTTATTTTTGTTGTTTCTATTTTGCCTTCTCTTTTATACGAAATATTAATTTCAGAATTTAAACTTCCAGCTATTAAATTTTCTAAAAAAGAAATTGTTAATTTTTCATTTTGTATTGTTTCTGATTTTGATTCTGCAAAAACAACTTCATCACCGACTTTCAATCCAGCCATTTCTGCAGGTGACCCTGGTAAAACTTCAATTAACAAAATTTTTGGGTCTTTTACATTTTGAAAATCTCCAGATATTGCAGTTGGAACTCCTGACATAAAACTTATTGAAATCAATATCCAGGCAAAAATTATATTAAACAAAACTCCTGCAGATAAAATACTTGCCTGAATCCATTTTGGTTTATTTACAAAACTTCTTTTGCTGTCAGGACCGCTTATTGATTCTTTATCTGGATTTTCACCAAATATTTTTACAAACCCTCCAAATGGAATTAGATTCAAAGAATATCTTGTGTCACTTTTTTTTGGTTTGAAACTAAAAACTTTTGGAGGAAACCCTATCGCAAATTCATCAACTCTCACACCTGCTATTTTTGCAACAATAAAATGTCCAAACTCGTGGACCAATATAAGAACAGCTAAAATTATTATAAAAATTATTATTGTCATTTTTTAATTTTCTATTTCAGCTTTTTTCCTATCATAAATTTCTTCTAATTCCTTATTCAAATCATCAACTATTTTTTGGATTTTTTCTTTTAACAAAAATTTATCGTCCTCGCCTATTTCTTTATTTTTCTCTTTACTTTGTACCTCCCCAAGAATTTTATCTCTCTCCGCTCTTATAGAAATTTTTGAATCTTCCAATTTTGTTTTAGCTATTTTTACAAGAAATGCTCTTGTTTCAGAAGTAAGTTCCGGAAAAATTATTCTAATTCCCTTTTCATCTACCGCGACAGATATGCCTAAACTTGAAGAAACTATTGCATTTTCAATATTTTTTAATTGAGATTTATCCCATGGAATTATTCTCAATGTTCTCACATCTTCATTTGTTATATTTGCAACTTGGCTAATACGCATTCTTGAACCATACGAATCAACAAAAACTGCATCAAGAATTGCAGAAGTTGCTCTTCCTGTTCTTATTGAAGAAAATTCTTTTTTTAACCATTCTTTAATTTCTTCTGTTTTCTTTTTGAAATTTTGTATATTGGATTCCATCCCGTTTAGAGACAGGTCGCGGTCAACCGCACTCTGCTTAATTAAATTTGTTAATCTAAAATACTATTTTTTATTGTTATAAATCCTGTTTTGAAACCGTGACCGCGGTCTCTAACGGGATCCATCCCTAATATTATAACAAAAAATTACTTTATTTGTGGAGTAATAAGTGACAAATGCTCTAAAATAAGTTTTACAGACGGAGCCCTATCATTTAAATAATCTCTACATCTCATTATCTCTTTTAATGTATATGTTTGTTCTTTTGATGAAAAATCAACTTTTTCTCTTAACTTTATTTCTAAATTATTTAAAAACATAATTGCTTTTTCTTTATCTTTTTCTTCAACTATATCCTTAATTATTTTTAATCTTTCTGCTTTTTTTGTATTTAAAAATTTCTCAACAAAATCAAAATTTTCTTTTCTACCTTGGTCAGTGTTTAGTCCGCTTAAGTCCGCGCTTGCCCCGCCATGGCGGGGTGAATCTGCGCTTTTGATTATCACCATCCTTGACCTAAGTGTTGGAAGAAAAAATTCGGACGAATTGGATACAACAAAAAAATGTGTACCCTCCGTTGGTTCTTCAAAAAGTTTTAATAATGAGTTTTGAGCTTCTGTCGTCATTGAATTACAGCTCAAAATAAATATTTTTTTATTCCCAAAAGATTTTCTTATCTGGGTTTCCTTTATCTTTCTTGCATCATCTATACCAAAAACAACATATTCCTCATTCCAAAAATCAGGATTCCCTATTATTTTAAAATCCAAATCACTTTCCAAAAATTTACATATTTCTCCAACAACAAAATCTCTCTCCCCTTCAATCAAATAAGCGTGATGTAAATTCCCACTTTTTTTATAGACTTCTTTTATCTCTTTCATGTATTTATATTATAGCAAATTCAAAAGCCCATTTAGGGCTTTTGAATCCATAACATTTTTTGTTTTATTAACTTCTATTTATTTGGAAACCGAGTTTCCAAGTTGGAGCTCTCTTCACTTGGAGGCCGAGTCTCCAAGTGAAGAGGATGATTTTTACTCAAACCAAATTACATCTTGTTTTGGGTTTATGGGGAGTGTGTATGTAACCCAAAAGACCGTCTTTTGGGATTTTCCATTACTTAGTGGCAGAGCCACTAAGTTGGGGATTTTTACTTGGAAACTGGATTTCCAAGTTGGGTTTCTCTCCAGCGGTTAAACCGCTGATCTTCCCATACATAGGAGTTTCCTATGTATTGCTACATAGGAAACTCCTATGTATTCCACTTGGTGCTGGCAACACCAAGTTGAGGTTCTTCAAAAAAACAAGAGGGATGAAAAAGTTTTTTGTAAAAACCAAAACCCAAAAGACCGTCTTTTGGGTTTGTTGAACCGTTGATTTTCTAAAATTATTATACATTAAACTACGGAGGCGTTGCCTCCGTAGTTCAAAAATTATTCTCCTAAGTGGTCGCTCTATCTCTGCTATAGCAGAGATAGAGCGATACTTTTATTTTTAATTTAATCAAACCAAATTACATCTTGTTTTGGTGGAATCACAATAGTATATGTAACTGTGAGTTTTGGATCTTGGGATGTGCCTGCTGTATCAGCAGTGGTGATAAAAAAATAAGTATCCCCACTACTTGCCCAAATGCCGCCAAACGAATTAGTTATATCCCAACTTGTTTGTAAACTGAATTTTGATATGCCTGTTTTAGATATATTTGCAATTCCAGCAGCGTTCAATGTTATGTCATTATATTGAGCTGCTAAAAAATTTGCATAAGTTATTGAACCAAAACTTGTTCTACTTATATTTTGATAATCAGCAATAACTAAATTTGTATTTGATGCTGGGGTTGAAGCAGCTAAATGTAAATCTGTAGAACCCAAACCATTCAATTTATCAGAATAATAACCACTAAAAATTGCAGAAGAAATAACTCCATTTGCACTTATGGTAGAAGTATTAAATAATGCATAGGAACGTCCCAAAAGATTAAATTGGTCGCTGGTCGCTGATGCTAAAAGCCGTATTTGAGTGTTAGTAGCACTACTATCAGCAACCTTGCCAGCACTATCTCTTATAGTCGAAAATGGTTCATCTACAACATTTCTTACTACATACCCATCCACCGTACTCGTTTCAGGATCTGCGTCAGGATAAAAAGTCCCTATCGTAGCATAGACCTTTTCGGGAGAAAATAGATTAGCCAATAAGGTTACCCCCCCCCTCGTTTCTAAAGCATAAGTGTCTATATCTGTAGTACCATAGTCAGCTTGATACCATTCTCCATTTTCATCTTGGTAGTATTGAGGTACTCCTGATATTACTTCTAATTGATATGTTATTGTTTGTTTTTTCTTATCTTCTCCTATTTTGATTGTTCTTGAATGTTTAGTTCTCTTTTCTATTACTTCGTTTGGTTTGTCTTCAATTTTATCTGTCTTGTATGCATATTTAACTACTTCACCCTCGTATATTACTTTTGTAGGGTCTTGTTTATCATAGATTTTACCCTGTGGTATTACTTGGGCTCCTATTATATTGTCTCTGTTTGTGTTTATTCTTAATGATTCAGGTATTTGTGATAGTTTTATCTGTGTTATTCCATAATCTATACCTACTATTAGAAGAACTGCAACTAATGGTATTAGAAGAGCTTGCAGTAGCTTTGATTTGTCCCAATGCCACCAGCCCTGGGCTGGGCTACCTGTCTGCCCTGCGTGTGCAGGTACGGCAGGCGGGCGGGATGAATTCTGTTTGTTGGAGGTGGGCATAAGTTTATTATTTTTAGTAGTATAACAAAAAAACAACAGCTATGAAAAAATACTTGTTGATAAGTTAACTTCCCTTACTTGGACACCGAGTGTCCAAGTTGGAGTTCTCTTCACTTGGAGGCCGAGCCTCCAAGTGAAGAGAATTATTTGTAAAAATCATCCCATCAGAATACAGAAATTAATGAAAAAAAGTGTGTTGATAATAAAGAAATATTGTGGATGAAAAATGTCCTTAGGGACATTTTTCATTTCTATCTTTTTGCAATTATACTTTTCTTATATAAATCAATGTGTTCAAGAGCGACGCCGGTTCCCTTTGCTACACAGAAATATGCCTCATCAGCTAGTTCTGTTTTTACACCAGTTCTTCTATAAACAAGTTCCGGAAAATTTCTCAACTGTGAGGAACCGCCGGTCATAACAATTCCTTTATCAATAATGTCAGACGCCAATTCTGGTGGAGTTTCCTGCAGTACAACTTTTATTGCCTTTATTATTTCATTTAATTCATTTCTTATTGCCTTAACAATTTCGTTTGTAGAAATATCCATAGAGCGAGGCAACCCTGAAACAAAATCTCTTCCCTTTATAGACATAACGAGTTGTTCGTCTATAGGAACCGCCGAACCTATGTTTATTTTTATATCTTCAGAAGTTTTTTCTCCTATAGATAAATTGTAATTTCTTTTTACATAATCAACAATCGCTTGGTCCATTTTATTTCCAGCACATTTCACAGATGTTGATGCAACAATTCCTCCAAGAGAAATAACTGCAACGTCCGTTGTTCCACCCCCTATATCAACAACCATGTGCCCTTCAGCTTTTTGAATTGGGATTCCTGCGCCGATAGCCGCGAGTATTGGCTCTTTGACTATATATGCACTTTTCGCGCCAGCTTTTATAACAGCTTCTATAACCGCCCTCCTTTCTGTTGAAGTAACTCCCGCTGGAACTGAAACTAAAACTTCGGGTTTAAACAAATTCCATTTTCCAAGAGCCTTGTTTATATAATAAGAAAGCATCGCCTCGGTTACTCTATAATCTGCAATGACTCCATCTTTCATTGGTTTGTAAGCAATTATGTTGTCGGGTGTTTTACCAACCATATTTTTTGCTTCAATTCCAACCGCTAATATTTTGTCATCATCTCTTGATACAGCAACAACCGACGGTTCATCCAAAACTATTTTTCTACCTGGAATATACACGAGTGTATTTGTCGTTCCTAAATCTATTCCTAATTTTTTTGAAAAAAAAGACATAATAATAAAAATTTCTAATACCTAATTACTAATTTCTAATGAAATTAAAGAATAACTTAAAATTTTTATAAATTTAACATTTCATTTGAAATTAGAAATTGGAAATTTAACATTTAAAAGAATTTTAAATTCTTTTAATATTCACTCCTATCTTTGATAATTTTCCTTCAATATTTTCATATCCTCTATCAATATAGTATACGTTATTTATTGTCGATTCACCTTCAGCTATTATTGACGCCAAAACAAAAGCTAAACCTGCGCGAATATCTGGACTCTCCAATTTTTTCCCTTTTAATTTTGTTGGTCCTTTTACTTCTGCTCTATAGGGATTCCAAACAGAAATGTTTGCACCCATTCTAATAAGGTCTTCAGTATAATTTAAACGACTTTCAAAAACCGTTTCAAATATCGTACTTTCTCCAGATGCCTGTGTCAAAAAAACACTCATGGGTGCTTGCAGGTCTGTTGGAAATCCAGGATATTCGTGTGTTTTTATATTTACATTTTTAAAGACATTCCCCGATTTTTTATTTTCAATGATAATTTTATTTTTAAATAATTTCATCTGAACTTCGGATTCTCTTAGAATATTTATAACTGCTTCCAAGTCAGAGGGGTTACATTTTTCAATTATAAGTTTTTTACCAGCTAAAGCTCCAAGTATTAAAAAGCTTCCTGTTTCAATTCTATCGGGCATAGTTTCATATTTTATTTTTTTATCAGTCAATAAATCCCCGCCTTCTATTTCTATAGTGCTTGTTCCTGCACCTTTTATTTTTGCTCCGTGTTCACAAAGAAAATCCGTCAGATTTTTAATTTCTGGTTCCATCGCACAATTTTTTAATATTGTCTTTCCTTTTGCCAAAACCCCCGCCATTAAAAATGTCTCTGTTGCAGTATGACTTTGTAAATTAAAAAATATTTCTGTCCCATTCAATTTTCCTTTTTCTGTGTAAATCTTATAACTACCATTTATGTTTTTTATTTTTGCACCCATTTTTTTAAATCCGTTCACAAATAAATCTATTGGCCTTTTCCCTATAACACATCCGCCCGGGTGGGGAAAATAAACCTCTCCACATCTTGCGAGTATCGGACCGGTTAAAAGAATAGAGGCCCTCATTTTTTTTGATATGTCTCTGTTTAGTTCAGTATTAAATTTTTTCCCTGTTTTAAAAGAATAGGAATTTTTTCCATTTGTTTTTGTTTCTATTCCTATTTGGTTTAAAAGTTTATTCATTCCTTCAACATCTTCTATGTCTGGAACATTTGTTGCAGTAAAACCATCTTTAAATAAAACCGAGGATGCCATAACCGGTAAAATTACATTTTTAGCACCACTAATTTGAACAGACCCAGATAATGTTTTTTTACCATCAAGTCCTTGTATAACAAATTTCTCTTTCTTTGGTTCTTCCATTACTGACTATTTTACCTTTTTAAAATAAAAATAAAAACCCCACGTAAGTGGGGTCTTGTTTTTTAGAAAAAATGACTTGGAATATGATTATAAGCAATCGCTATAAAAGTATTTTCTCCTATCAACTCGTCACTCCTTTCATTTATTTCAACAAAACGAGAAGTAAATTTCATTGAACAAATAAAATAGAAAATAGGGAGTTTCTTTGCATACCAGATACCATTTGGAAATAATATTTTAATATTCGGGTCTTTCCAGTTTTCAGGTATCTTTTTAAAATTTGAGTCACATATAATGCTCCTCATGTTCCTGTACCCAAGAAAGGCACATCTTAGATCTTTTGGATAAATCTCTATATTATTTGCCGCTTCCCCAAAATAAATACCATCTGGAACTTTCAAAAGTCTTATTTCGTTTAAGCCAGAGATTTTGAAACTCTCTGGGCTTCCTATCCCCCACAAAACTTCTTCAAATTTGTATCCTTCTTTGCTTTCTATAGCAACAGCGTCTAGATCTGTAAAGTCTATGTACAATTGTCCGGGTAGGAACGCGTCCTTGTTTAATCTTAATTTTTCTCCAAACATTTTAAATCTCCTTATTTTAGTGAACTATTTACTTTCAATATACAACCTTTTTAAAAAAAAGCAACAAAAAATAAACTTGAATTTTTTCCCTATTTTTGCGACTATAAGAGTATGTTAAATAAGATTAAAAAATATTATCTATGGTTTTTGGTGCCAGTATTAATGGTTGCTCTGTTTGTTTTGTATCAAGAAAGTTCAATAATGCTTTCGGGTTGGAAAATAGTAAAGGCAGGCTCTTTAGAGATTGTATCACCAGAAATAGGTGTGAGGGTTTTTATAAATGAAAATGAAAAAGAAATAAACCCAAGAGACATCAAAATCAATTTTAAAAAAGTACCAGTTGGTATGAATTCAATTGTTGTAGCAAAGGAAGATTATTGGCCGTGGATGAAAAAAGTCGAAATGAAAGAAGGAGAAAAAACAATAATTTATCCGTTTATGGTTCAAGTTTTACAAAAAGATATATTTGCTATTGATGAAAATTCTGATTTATATAAAGCAACAAAGAATAAAATTGAAAATTATTTTATTCCAAATAAAGATAAAAAATTTGTATCGGAAGATGTATCTGCAACTTTGTGGGTTTATAACAATAGTATATTTTTTCAAAGAATAGATTCCGGAGACGTTATTGAAGTATTTAAGGGGGTAGAGGCGATAAGTAGTGTAGATTTTTATAAAGACCGTAATGATGTAATTATTTTTTCAATGGGAAGTTATATTTATGTTATTGAAGCTAATACAAAAAATAATCAAAATTTTCAACCATTGTTTCAAGGCATAAAACCACTCTTTGCAAAAAAGGACAACCAAAAAATTTATATTTTTGACCAAAACATTTTGGCCGAGATAAAAATGTAAACAAAAAAATGTATATAGTAAACGCAATACCTATATCAAAAAGTGTTCCTAAAAACACTCTTTCTTACTTTTCTGAAAAAAAAATAAATATTGGTTCTGTCATTAAAATACCACTAAGAAATAAAATTGTTCTTGGAATTGTTTTGTCTTCCGATAATTTAAGAGACATCAAAAGTTCTGTAAAGAAAGCCGATTTTCAGATGAAAAAAATAGAAAGTGCTATAAGCTTTGAGCTTTTTACTCAAGAATTTATAAGAGCGACTAAAAAAACATCTGATTATTATGCCTCTCCACAAGGTGCAGTGCTCTATTCCCTAATACCATCTGTTGTGCTCCAAAACCCTAAAGAATTTTCTTTACAAAAAACAGATAAAAAAATGGCCAACCAAAAACCTTCGGAGATTTTAGCGATACAAGATAAGATTTCCGAAAGAATTTCAAGATATAAAAATATTATAAGAGAAGAATTTGCTAAAGGATTTTCTGTTTTTATATGCGTTCCAACAATGAATGATATGGAATATATTTCAGAAAATGTTGAGAAAGGATTGGAGGAATATGTGTATACTATTAATAATTATTTAAACAAAAAAAAAATAATTTCTACGTGGAACGATATATGTAATAAAAAACATCCAGTTGTAATAATTGGGACTGGAAAATTTCTTTCAATACCAAGAAAAGACATAAAAACAATAATAATAGAGAAAGAAAATTCATCATTTTATAAAATAGACGGCCGACCATTTGTTGATACCAGAAAATTTGCCGAATTTCTGAGTAAAGAAATGGAGGCAAGAGTTATTTTTGGAGACGACGTGTTGAGAATAGAGACTCTTTGGAGAAACAAAGAGGGAGAGATTTTTGAGGCTGGACATATAAAAACAAGATATGATGAAAAGACCGAGGTACTAATCGAAGATCTCTCACAAAAAAAAGAAGGGGATGAATTTAGAATTTTTGGTAATAATTTAAGTCATTTAATAAAAAATTTAGAGAAAAATCGTGAAAAACTATTTTTATTCACAATCAGAAAAGGGCTTTCACCAGTCATCGTATGCACGGACTGTGGGGCTCTTGTAAAATGTGAGAATTGCAAACATCCGGTTATTCTTTATGAACAACAAAACAAAAGACAATTTATATGCAATTTTTGTGGTAAAAAAAGAGAAGTAGATAAAAAGTGTAAAGTTTGTGATAGTTGGAGACTTAATTCACTCGGCATAGGAATAGATATGATTGAAAAAAAGATAAAGGAAGAATATAAAAATATTCCTTTGTTCAAAATAGATGGCCTATCTGTAAAGACACACAAAGAGGCTTTAAGAGTGATTGAGTCATTTAATAAATCTGATTTTGGAATTTTTCTTTCAACAGAAATGGGGTTAAATTATTTAAGAGATATGGTTGAAAATAGCGCAATTGTATCAATTGATTCTTTGTTTTCAATCCCAAATTTTTATATGAGCGAAAAAATATTTTCTTTAATAAATCAAATAAGATTATTAACAAAAAATAAATTTATAATTCAAACAAGAAACCCAAACAATGAACTATTTCCATTGAGTGCTGAAGGAAATATTGCTGATTTTTATAGATACGAAATAGAAAATAGAAAAAAGTTTGAATATCCACCATTTTCAAAATTTATTAAAATTTCAGTGCCAGAAAAAAAAGAATCTGTTAAAGAAACTACTGAGATTATTAAAAAAGAATTTGAGGGGTATAATATAAGTCCATATCTTTCTAATTATTCAAGAGTTAAAAATAGCGAAATAATAAACTTTTTAATATCAATAAAAAATGACAAATGGCCAGATAATAATCTTGTTAGGAAATTGGGAGTTTTACCACCTAATTTTTCAGTTGAGGTTGACCCGGAAAATATAATGTAATATAAAATTTTTAATTACTAATTTCTAATTACTAATGAAATTTTAAAAACAAATCAAAAAATTTAACAAATTAAAAATTTACCTTATGATAGATAAAAATATATTACAAAAAAATAGCAAAATTCTCCGCAAAAAAAGTATTGCGGTTCTTTTAGATAAAATAAAAAGCAAAAAAATAAAAAGTATAATTCAAAAAATGATAAAAGCTGTTAATTCAAGAAACGATGGAGTTGCTATCGCTGCACCACAAATTGGTGAATTATTAAAAATTTTTGTTGTATCAAAAAAAGCTTTTGAATTAATAACAAAAGAAAAAAGAAACAAAAAATTTGAGGATAAAATTTTTATAAATCCTGAATTAATAAAAATTTCACAAGAAAAAGCAGATGTTGAGGAGGGATGTCTTTCTGTTAAAGATATCTATGGTGTTGTAAAAAGGTCCAAAAAAGCAACTATTAGAGCTTATGATGAAAACGGAAAATTATTCACTATGGGTGGGAGTGGTTTAATCGCCCAAATTTTTCAACACGAAATGGATCACCTAGAAGGAATTTTATTTACTGACAAGTCTCAAAATACGTGGGAGATTGATCAAAATCAATTTGAAAATCGCGTTGGAAATAAAAATTTGAAAATTGCATTTTTAGGCACATCAAATTTTTCAGTTATTGTTCTTGATGAATTAAAAAGGGACGGCGTTATACCATCTTTAATAATCACAGCCCCAGATAAACCTAAAGGAAGAAAATTATTAATGACACCACCGGAAGTAAAAATTTGGGCTGAAAAAAATAAAATTGAGTGTATACAGTCAGAAAAATTAGACGAAAAAATAAAAAATAAACTTGAATCTGAAAATTTTGATTTGTTTGTGGTTGCATCTTATGGAAAAATTATTCCAAAAAGTGTTTTTTCTCTGCCTAGATATGGAACCTTAAATATTCATCCTTCCCTTTTACCAAAACTTCGTGGGGCATCTCCAATAAAAACTGTAATCCTTGAGGATGAAAAAAATACTGGCGTAACGATTATGCTCATTGATGAAGAAATGGACCATGGTCATATAATTGCACAAAAAAATGTAAAAATAACCGAATGGCCACCAAAATCTCTTGAACTTGAAAAAAGACTTGCTAAAGAAGGAGCAAATCTTTTAGCGGATGTGATTCCATATTGGCTTGATGGAAAGATAAACGCCCAAGAACAAAATCATAAGCTGGCGACATATTCAAAAAAAATTAAAAAAGAAGATGCCTTAATTAATTTAAAAGATGACCAATATTTAAATTACAGAAAAATTCAAGCGTTTGATGATAACCCGCGTGCATATTTTTTTGTTGAAAAGGCAGGAGAAAAAATTCGTGTAATAATTACAAACGCTAAATTCGAAAATGGAGAATTAAAAATTTTACGCGTCATCCCTGAAGGAAAAAAAGAAATTTCTTACGAAGAATTTCAAAAAAGTCTGAGATAAATTAAAAACAAAAAGTTAGTTCAGTTAACTGAACTAACTTTTGGTGTTTTACTTTTAACCCCACACTTATGAAATTAGTCGTGGAGTTGACAAAAAATATTCGTTTGTGTTATCGTGTATTTAAATAACAAATTGACAATCATATTGGAGGAAAAATGGAGCAATTATTAGCATATTTGTCTTGGGCTGTTTATTTATTATTTGTTTTTTTGTCCTTTTTTAAAAAAGGACCAATTGGTAAGATGTTAGTGAAAAGTGGTAGCGAGTATGGAGAATATGAGAATTTTTTTGCAAGAATTTTAATGGGAATAATTTTTATCCCAATATTGGGTGTTATATTAAACGCACTTGGATATGTTGGGAAATTCTTACTTGTTCCGTTCAAATTTCTTCAATTTTGAATTCACCGGCTATAGTTTAAAAACTATATGCCGGTTTTTTTATTTATTTAAAAACCCATTCTCTAATTGTAGCGAATTAGAGAATGGGTTTTTTTATTTCCCAAAAAATAAGGAGTGGAGCGACTATATTTTTTGAGGACACAGCACCACTTTTGTTTTACAAAAGTGGTGCTGTGATAATAAAAAGTACTTTCTAATTCGCGCGAATTAGAAAGTGGTTTTGTTTTTATCTAATATAAATCTATTCTCTTATTCGTGCGAATAAGAGAATAGAGGAGAATAAAGGAGAATAAAGGAGAATAGATTTGTTTTTTATTTTCATTAAAAATTAGATATTAGCAATCAAACATTGAGGAATAAAATTTTTTATCTCCTAAAAAATTTTATTCCTTTCATCATCTCCTTAATCTTCTGCCCTCCTCTTCTTATCAAGTGTGTTTTCTTTTCATTATACTGACTAACTTCTTCAATTATTTTTTCTTGCATTTCATCAATCGCAGAATATAAATCAATCGCCTCTGAAACAGCTCTGAAACTTTTACCAGCTGTATGCAAATTTATTTCTGCTTTAAAGATATCTCCTGTATTCTGTCCCCTCTTTGTCATTCCCACTTCAACATCAGCTATCACGCTTGTGTCTTCTGGATTTAAAAATTTTCCCAATTTTGAAAGTTTTTTGTCTAAATAATCACTTATAGCAGGTGTTAAGGTTATATTTGTTGCCTTTATTGTAAATTTCATATTAATTTATTATATCATAGGCAAACTAGTTTAATAAAATACTTCAAAAAACCAACTGACCAATTTGTAGATATCATATTCCCTTATTTAGCTAAATAAGGGAATATTGGAATAATGAAAAAATAAAATAACAAAATAATAAAACAACAAAACAATAAAATAATAAAATAATAAAATAATAAATCTGGGATGTCTTAAAGAGCTGATATAAATTGGGAAATAAAAACGGACTCCGATTTTAATAAAAAATAATACACGAGTAATCCTTTCTGTTCTGATGACAATATTTCAGCGTTTTCAAGAATTTTAAGATGTCTGGATGTAGATTGGATTGAAATTTTTAGTTCTTCGGCTATATCACCAACTGATACTTTGTTTTGTTTTTTGATGAAGGCAATTATCAACAAACGGCGATAATTTGCAAGAGATTTCATTTGTTTTTCTAATTTTTTAAATTGTTTTGCGTCGTTCATTTTTTTATTTATCTTTATCTATTTTATTATCCTAATTTTTTATTCTCTCTTCCCTATTACTCAAATTTTTCTGGGTTATTCCCTTATTTAGCTAAATAAGGGAATGGTTTTAATTATGTCTTTATGTTTTTATGTTTTTATGTTTTAAGTTTTAAGATTGAATTACAATCAATTTTTAAATAATTTATAACTTGTCATCATTCTGAAATCTCAATTGTTTTGTTTGGTCTTTTATGCCCTGAAATAATTATTATCTTATTTTTTGGTTTATTTAAATATTCCGAAAGTAACTCAATCATGCCTTCATTTGCAAAATTATTTTCAGCTTTTTCTTTTACCCAAACTTCAAAACGATTTTCAGATAATTTTTCTATCTTCGTCTTTTTTGAATCTGAATGAACTTTTATACGAGTTATCATTCTTCTAATTATAACAAATCACTTTGAAATCTTTAATTCTCCCACTTTTATTAAATTCAATGCCATCATCGAGTAAATGCTTTTTTTGTTCTTTTTGTCCACCAAATTTATAACCACCTGCCAATTTACCATTTGAACAAATAACTTTATAACACGGGACCCTGTTTGATTCCGTATTTTGTTTCAAAACCCAACCAATATTTCTTGCATTTCGTATTCCACAATGTCTTGCAATATTTTTATACGTAACTACCTTCCCTTTTGGTATTGTTTTCAAAAACTTAAAAACCGGATTTATATATTTTGATAATTTTGTGCTTTTTTTCATATTTATATTTGATTAAATTTTCTGTACTAAAAATTTATTACTGATGAATCATTTAACAAATTAACTATAACAAAAAAGTCGCTTATAAAATATAAGCGACTCACTAAAAATCAAAATTTAAGGAATTAATACCCATTTTTGATTTTCAAACTTAGCTACCGAGTGTCCGCCTTTTGGGACACCGGACCGATTAAAAAATGTTAGGTAGATACCAGTAACCGAGGATTGACCTTGTGGGTACTTTCCCTTTCTCATATATGAATATTCGTCGTGGCACCCGTACCCATCTTCTTTTGAAATTTTAATATCCAAAAGATACAAACCTTTTTTATCAGAAATTTTTCTGATAATTTTGTATTTTTGCCCCTTGAGTAATTCCTTGAAAATATTTTTTATTTCTTCCAAGGTAGGAATATATTCTGTTTCTTGAAGTAAATCGTTCATCTTTCCTCCTCGGAAAATTCGTTTTTAAAAAAATTTATTAAATAACTTTCTTTATTTTCCTTATATATTATATATCCAAACTATTTATTTGTCAAGCGTTAAACAAAAATAACCTGTATAAAATCAGATTATTTTTTATTGGCTCCACCGAATAGACGCCTGTCCGCCTCTGGCGGAATGTTTACCCCGTTTACAGCGAAGCTAGTTAACTGGGGTTAGAACTTATTCTGAATGAATAAATGGGTCGTTCGCCCCCCCGTTGGCTATTGACTGAATTTATATAATACAGTATCATTAATTTAGTTCTTTAAATACTAAATATACACAAACTCACTAAAAGAAAGGAGGTTTATCATGAAAGTATTCATGATCATATTATTGGCGTTTGCCATGCCGTTGGTAATGGAAGCGCAGGAGAAAAATCCAGCTATAAATTCGGCGCTTTCATTCGAACTTGAACTATTGAGTGTTGGAATAAACATTTTTAATACCAACCCTCAAATAAAAATCAATGAGGTTCCGCTCTACTTGAGAACGGTCCCCATTCACAAGGACGATCCTGATGCTGGTGAAGAGATTATCCTCCCCGGTAATGTACCCATCCTTTACAGTATGACGAGTTTGAGACTGATGACACTTAAAGTATGGCTATTTTCCACTTTGGGCTTTGGCATTGGTTGCTACCAAACTGGATTTGCTAGAAAAATTTTTACTCTTACTCGGGAAGATTTTGGAGAGGAAAAATTTAATTACGCGCCGCGATACGGACCTGACTGGGGAGCGGCATACGTTCATTACTATTTTTCCACGAAAGAGGAAATTAAAATCTCATTTCTTGCTGAACTAAAAACACCCTCTTTGGTTCTATGGTCCTCTGATGACAGGAAGGATGTGTTTTGGAAAACAAACCTCTTTGTAGGTTATCAGCCACAAAAAAATGAGAGTTTTATCATAGCGAAAAATGGTTGGGATCGTTGGGGTAGTTATGAAGACAAAAATTCTTATGATTTAGGCAAGATAAGTACTAGGGGGGATTTTTACGGAGGAATCAATTTTATTTTTTCTGGAAGATTTGGTTTACGCCTTTCTTTTATGGAAAAACACGTTGGATCTGAATTAACAGATACGGGGAGAGATTTTCAACTTTCTTTTCCCGGAGGATCGTCATTCCTTTTTTACGAAGTAGGACTTTTCCTTCCAATCAACGATGATTAGAAAGACCTGGGCGACCAAGATAAACTTGGTCGCTTTTATTTTTTCTTGGCTCCGGCGGATAGACGCTTGTCCGCCTTTGGCGGAATGTTAGAAATTATGTTTGATTAAATTGTTCTAAAATGATTTAATATGTGGAGAAAATAAAAAAGGAATGGTCATGAAAACATTAATAATAGGAACACAAAATCAAGCTAAAGTTAAACAAATCGCAGGAGCTCTTTTTGAATTACCAATTATTGTTGAAGGACTGCCTTACAAAATTGATGATGTTGAGGAGAATGGTTTAACTCCACAAGAAAACGCAAGACTCAAGGTAAAACATTATTCAGAACGTCTAAATAAAATTGTTCTTTCAATGGATAATGCTTTATATCTCGAGGGTTTATCAAATGAAGAACAACCCAAAATGAATGTCCGAAGAATTTTAGGTAGAAAGGATAGACCAACGGATGATGAACTATTGGAACATTACATTTCTATGATAGACAAACTCGGTGGTAAAATAAATGGAAAATGGGAATTTGCAATTTGTGTTGCAGACAAAGGAAAAATTCTAGGAGAGACCACGATTATTTCTCCAAGGGTATTTGTTTCAAAACCAAGCAACAATCTCGTAAATGGTTATCCTCTAGAATCAATACAGATTGATCCAGAGACGGAAATCTATATATCTGATATGTCTCAGGATGAACAAAACAGGTTCTGGCAAAAAGTAATTGGCAAACAACTTTGTGAATTTGTTCAATCAATTTTGTGAAAACAACACGGCCATCAAAAAGCCGTGTTTTTATTTCAAAAATAAAAAATGATATAATTAAATTATGGGGAAAACTAATATTTATATAGACGGAAATAATTTGTACAGATCAGCCAAAGAATTAGGATTTAATATTGATTATAAAAAATTAAGAGGATGGCTTAGACAGAAATATAATGCAAAAAATATTTATTTATTCATTGGACTTGTACCTGAAAGAGTGAAATTTTATGAATACTTACAAACCTGTGGTTACATTTTAATTTTTAAACAAACAGTTTCTGTTGGAGAAAAAATAAAAGGAAATTGTGATGCAGAACTTGTATTAAAAACTGTATCAGATTTTTACACAAAATCTTTTTCAAAATGTATTTTAATTACAGGAGATGGAGACTTCGGGTGTTTAGTTGAATTTCTCAAGGAAAATAATTCATTGGAAATAATTATTGCTCCAGACGAAAATAAATGTTCCATTTTATTAAGAAATAAAAATGTAGAAATTACTTTTTTGAATGATCTTTACCATAAATTTTCAGATAAAATATAAAAAGAAAAAGCCCCCAATGTAGACGGATCTACATAAGGGTCTCTTTCATAATGATACAGGTATTATATAACTATAGATTTATAAAATCAAGTAATTGTGAATAAAACAAAAATAACCCTATTTCTAGGGTTATTTTTAATTCGGCTCCGGCGGTCCCAATTAAATAATTTTATTTAACGGGATAAATTGGACTCGGCCAATACTAATTCATAAATTCATAAGTATTGGCGACCGGGACTCGTTTATTTTGCTAAAGCAAAAACTTCGCAAACTTCATCCTTCTCGCCCAGCCTCGTGAGAAAAATAATTTAACCCCAATATATTCACATTGGGGTTAAATTATTTTTTGCTCCACCGAATAGACGATGTTAGAACTTGTTTCCGCGAATCAAGCGGAAGGTTTATTCCTACTCTTTATCACACCTACAATACCGATGATGACCGCCAGTAGACCTACCAGCTGTCCGCCGGGGCTGTCATCATATTCACCATATACAAACATAAACACACCGAACAATATTACGATAATAAAACATAATAGTTTAATCTTATTCATAAAAAAATATTACCACAGTTGTGTAGAGTTGGTTAACTAAATTTAGGTTAAATATTGTCTGTCCATCTTTGGCGGAATGTTAGAAATTGTTTGATGTAAATAAAAAAGACCCAAAACTGCATTATATTGGGTCTTCTATGCTAAAACCTTTCTCTTTTTAAAATTAAAAAGGTAAATCTGGTTCTGGGATAGGAATTAAAGGTTTGGAATCTATTAACACTATGCCATCAATATAAAAACTCATTGCACCTAGTTTATAGATATTGATTTTACCTTCATTCCACTCAAACATAATAGGAAATCTGCGGGATAAAGGAGAATCAAAACCATCACCAGCATTGGAAAGAATTTTATATCCCTCAAGTAAAAGTTTTTTCCTGCTCATTTTATAAATAAGCATAGCCCAAGCTAATTCTGCTGGATTTGGGAATGAATAGGATATATTTTCTTTCTTTTCAATTTTCGCATGAATATCAGAAAGAATACGATGATATATCTCATTAATCAAAACACTTTTTTTGATAATTATCCACTTTGTTCCTAATGAATATTGGAAACAAATTTGTTTTTTTCTTTCACCATCAAAATAAAATAGTCCTGGTTGGATAGAAACAATTTTTTCCATAGAAAAAATTTCTGGTGGACCTGGTATAAATATATAGTCATTTTCTTTATACCATCCAAAATCTTCTTTTTGAGGTAAGGTTTTTAATAAATGCTCCAACGCTTCCTCGTTGTATTTTGAATTAGTGATTTCTCCTATTTCCGAAGGAAAAATAAAATCACTTTGTCCAGCAATATCATAAGATATCCTGTAGTCAGTGAAGCCCTGTGCTTTCATGTTGATTTTTCTCCTTTTTTAAATAACTTATTATTCTAAATTCAATTTACACCAATAAATAGGAAAAGTAAATAGGTTCGAAGTCTTGCCGGGGGTATAAAAAAATAACCCTAAAAATAGGGTTATTTTTTCTTGGCTCCCTCTGTACGACGAAATCCGAACTTTTTTTAGCGAAAATCCCGATGTGGAATGAATCGTTCCGCCACCTGCCCTCAAGGTTTCGGGCAGGTGGCGGGACTAATGCGGACGAAGTTTTGGCAAAACTATTTTTTGGGGAAAGGATTTGCCAAAACTTCGGCTCATTTGTTTTTGAATTCGGATGTCGCAAATGGAAAAGG
>Ga0265292_1000912_pt1 | contig 31228 bp, 26 predicted proteins | sample Munlanlewell296A_FD_189080 | JGI IMG/M metagenome (GOLD analysis project Ga0265292, IMG submission 189080) | Leachate microbial communities from a municipal landfill in Southern Ontario, Canada - Leachate well 296A | ecosystem: Engineered > Solid waste > Landfill > Unclassified | place: Canada... | reverse complement strand
GTGTAATTGAGGACGTAACCGAGATTATACTGAACCTGAAACAGGTGCGCTTTAAGAGGACAGTTGACGATGTTGATCATGAAAAAATCACAATTAAAGTCAGTGGTCAGGAGATTTTTAAAGCAGGTAACCTTAATAATGCTCTGAGCAGCTTTGAGGTGTTAAATACCGAACTGGTTATCTTCAGAATGGAACCGGATGTTAAAATGCAAATAGAACTTACTGTTAATAAAGGCAGAGGTTATGTCCCGGCAGAAGAAAACCAACCGGTTGACAGTGAGTTTGGACTTATCGCTATTGATGCTATTTTTACTCCTATCAGGAACGTAAAATATACAGTTGAAAATTATCGTGTTGAGCAAAAAACTGACTATGAGAAACTTCTTTTTGAGATCGAAACCGACGGATCAATTCACCCGAAAGATGCTCTTAAAGAAGCGGCAAAAATTCTCATTTATCACTTTATGCTCTTCTCCGATGAGAAGATTACCCTCGATTCGGATGATAAAATGGCAAATGAGGAGTTTGATGAGGAAATATTGCATATGAGACAGTTGCTGAAGACAAAACTGATCGACCTTGACCTTTCTGTAAGAGCACTTAATTGTCTTAAAGCTGCAGAAGTTGAAACACTTGGTGACCTGGTGAAGTTTAATAAGAATGACCTTCTTAAATTCAGAAACTTTGGCAAGAAATCACTCACCGAGCTTGATGAGTTGCTAGAATCCATGAGCCTTTCTTTTGGAATGGATGTAAGCAAGTATAAGTTAGAGAAAGATTAATTTGAAAACTGGTTAAGGAAATAGAGAAATGCGACATTCAAGAGTTATTAACCATTTAGGAAGAACAAGTTCACATAGGAAAGCGATGCTTGCGAACATGGCTACATCACTTATCCTTCATAAAAGGATTACTACCACAACAGCCAAAGCGAAAGCACTTCGTACCTTTGTTGAACCTCTTATTACTAAATCGAAAGAAGATTCAACACACTCAAGGAGAGTGGTATTCAGTTATTTGAAAGATAAGACTGCAGTTGCTGAATTGTTCAGAGAGGTATCCCCAAAAATAGCTGAGCGCCCGGGTGGATATACACGTATATTGAAAATCGGCAACAGAATAGGTGATAATGCAGATATGTGCATTCTCGAACTTGTTGATTACAACGAAGCTATGCTAGGTGGAGAAGTTGCAAAAACTAAAACAACAAGAAGAAGAAGAACACCTAAGAAAAAAGATGAGGCAGTAGTTGAGACAAAAGCTCCTAAAGCTGTTAAAGGAAAAGCTGTAAAGACTGAAGAACCCGTAGCAAAGGTTGAAAAAACCATCGGGGAATCAGTTCCAGAAAAATAAAAAAATGTTTAAATAAATATTTAAAAGGAAAGGGATGGGTCAGTAAAGACTTAATCCCTTTTTTTGTATATTGCATAATTGTTTAATATTAAAATAAAAATCTATGGGTCAGATAGTTAGTGTACACGCTCGTGAGATTCTCGATTCCCGCGGCAATCCAACAATTGAAGTTGATGTAATGACAGCCAGTGGTTATTTTGGCAGAGCAGCGGTGCCTTCAGGTGCATCGACCGGAGAAAACGAAGCACTTGAACTCAGGGACGGTGACAAAAATCGTTATCTGGGTAAAGGTGTTCTGAAAGCTGTTCATAATGTTAATAATGTTATTGCCGAAGAGGTAATCGGAATGGATGTTACCGACCAGGCCGGAATTGATAAAAAAATGATCGACCTCGATGATACAAAGACAAAAAGTAACCTGGGAGCCAACGCAATCCTCGGAGTCTCTCTGGCAGTTGCCAAAGCTGCTGCTTCCTACCATGGGTTACCCTTGTTCCGTTATATCGGAGGGGTAAATGCAGTTACACTTCCCGTTCCGATGATGAATATCATTAACGGAGGATCTCATTCAGATGCTCCGATTGCTTTCCAGGAATTTATGATCAGGCCGGTAGGAGCTCCATCATTCAGAGAAGGATTACGTATGGGAGCAGAAGTATTCCATTCATTGAAAAAGGTTCTTAAAGAGCGTGGATTAAGCACAGCTGTTGGTGATGAAGGTGGTTTTGCTCCTAAACTTGACGGAACTGAAGATGCTCTTGAAACAATTCTTAAGGCAATAAGCGCAGCAGGTTACAAGCCGGGCTCTGATATTACTATCGCTCTCGATCCTGCAGCATCAGAATTCTATAAGGATGGGTTGTATAATTATTCGAAATTTGAAGGACCAAAAGGGGCAAGAAAAACTTCTAAAGAACAAGTGGATTATTTTGAACAACTGATCAATAAATACCCGATAGATTCTATTGAGGATGGAATGGCAGAAAATGACTGGGATGGCTGGAAGATGCTCACAGACAGGATTGGAAAACGCTGCCAGATAGTTGGTGATGATGTATTCGTTACCAATGTGGATTATTTGAAAAAAGGTATTGAGATGGGTTGTGCAAACTCAATCCTTATTAAGGTTAACCAGATCGGTACCCTTACCGAGACTCTGAATGCAATAGAGATGGCTCACAGGGCAGGCTATACGACTGTTACATCGCACCGTTCAGGCGAAACCGAAGATACCACTATTGCAGATATAGCGGTTGCTACAAATTCAGGCCAGATCAAAACCGGATCAGCAAGCAGAACAGATAGGATTGCTAAGTACAATCAGTTGCTCAGAATTGAAGAGACACTCGGAAACCTGGCGGTGTATGGCTATAAGAAGTAAGTTTTTTATTATAGGAGTTTAACCCCCTTGGGGGAGGAGATGGCCGCACCAGCGGCCAAAGGGGTATTACTACCTTGCAGAAAGTTTTTAGATTGACTGCTAATCTCACTTTCCGACGTTATTAACAAATGTTGATAACTTCTGTTTATATCGGGTTTATAACAACAACGATAATTTTATTGTTTTTCAATATTCTTGGTATAAATTTGATTCATCAGGTGAGCGATAAAAGACTGCTCAAAAGATGTGGAAACGGAAAAGGTTACTTAAATGAAGCAAGATCCGTTTCGGTCAGACCCTCGGGTCTGCGCATCAGGCGAGCCGAAACCTGGACTAAAAGGACTTCGCGTCCCGGATGTCCGGTAAGTCAACGAAAACCGGAAACGTTCTTTCAGCGATTGAGTCACAGGGCTTCAGAATATGAAGGGCTTCGGCCCCGGGTTAACTGAAACTGATGTCATATCCTTCGGGAAATGTGCAACAGAGCCTGAAAGACACTTCGTCCCGGAAGTCCGCCTTAAAACGGACAAAAGGACAGCCGGAAGGTTCTGCTGTAACAGGCAAAACCCGAAAGCCATGGGTTGCATAAACAGATCTTGTATCCGATTAAGCAGCCGGTCAGAATAACAGTAATCTGACATCGTTAGCAGCCTCGGCTGAAAACGGTGAGTGGGAACTAATCCTAGCGAATAGTTCCCATTATTGTTTTTATATTATCCCATCTTTCCTGTTTTTAACCAATTTCTACAACTCATATTGGCTTATTGAATATCTTTGACTTTCACTTTAATATTTACAATGGCTTATTCAGGACTAACCGGTTTTATTACCGCGCTGGAGAAAAAAGATGAGCTCCTGCGAATAAAAACATTTACAGATCCAATTCTTGAGATCACAGAAATAACAGACCGCGTAACCAAATCCGGAGGGAAAGCATTACTGTTTGAAAATACAGGAACTGAATTCCCCGTTTTGATAAATGCTTTCGGATCCGATGAACGGATGGCAATGGCAATCGGAAGAGAGGATCTCGATGATGTCGGTGTGGAAATTGAAAGTATCTTTAAAAATATTTCAGATAATAAGGTAACTATTTTCAAAAAGCTATCTGCCCTGCCGGCACTTTTTAAACTGGCAGGTTATCTTCCTTCCCGGATGATGGGGAAAGGCACGTGCCAACAGGTGATACACAGGATACCAGATCTGGGGATACTTCCGGTTCTTAAATGCTGGCCATATGACGGAGGCCGTTTTATAACACTTCCTATGGTGCATACAAAACATCCGGAATCCGGAAAAACAAATGTAGGAATGTACAGGATGCAGGTGCTCGATAAAAGCACAACTGCCATGCATTGGCAGCGTCATAAAACTGGTGCGAACCATTTTGAAGCCTGGAAAAAAACCAATAAAAAAATGCCGGTCTCTGTAGCTTTGGGAGGAGATCCGGTTTATACATATTCTGCAACAGCTCCACTGCCTGAAAATATCAATGAATACATTCTGGCAGGCTTCCTGAGAAAGAAAAAGGTCAGAATGGTAAAGTGTCTCACTAACGAACTTTATGTGCCATGTGATGCCGACATTATTTTGGAAGGCTATGTAGATCCTGCAGAGGAGCCTGTATGGGAGGGCCCGTTTGGTGATCATACCGGATTCTATTCTCTTGCTGACTGGTACCCTAAATTTCATGTTACATGTATAACTCACTCAAAAAAAGCGGTTTACCCTGCAACGATAGTTGGCATTCCTCCCCAGGAGGATGCATGGCTTGCAAAGGCTACAGAAAAAATATTTCTTTCTCCGGTTAAAATGACAATACAACCTGAAATTGAAGATTTTCATATGCCTGATGCTGGTATCGCCCATAACCTTTTAATAGTGAAGATCAAAAAGACCTATCCGGGGCAGGGGATGAAAGTTATCAGTTCCTTGTTCGGAGCAGGTCAGATGATGTTTACAAAATACCTGATTGTAATCAGTGGCGATATTAATATCAGGAATTATAAGAAACTGCTGGTGCATGTTTTTGCAAATGTTGATTTCGGTAAGGATCTGTTGTTCAGCCGGGGGCCGCTCGATGTTCTTGACCACTCCTCTGACTCCTTTTCATTCGGAGGAAAAGCAGGAGTTGACGCAACTGTAAAGCATATTGAAGAAGATACAGGCAGAAACAATTTCAGACAATACAATAAATCTGCCGTTTTTAATAGTATAAACAACATTTTTGACAGGAATATCATAAAAAATTCTAATCTGAATCTTTTTAAAGATGATATTCCGATATTGATAATAACAGTTAACCGCTCTGAGGATCAGGATGTGATTGACAAGGTTAAAAGCATGTTCAAAACAAACGATCCGGCAGGGATTTTCAGTCTGATCGTGGCAGTCGATCATACAGTTGATCCTGGTGACTTGCATATGGTGGCCTGGCAGGTACTTGGAAACTCTGATCCTCAACGCGATCATGAATATATTTCCCCCACATCCGTTTTTATCGATGGAACAATAAAAGCTTACAGGAAAGGAGGATTCCCCCGGAAATGGCCGAATATAGTTTGCTCCAATATTGAAACGATTTCAGCAATCGATCAAAAATGGGAATCGCTCGGAATAGGACCGTTCATCAATTCTCCCTCTATAAAAAACCTGGGATTATGCCGCAATGGAACAGATGAAATCGTCTGGTAACAGAATCTAAATAATTTTTTTAATCTTATCGATGAGTGCTGCCGGCTGGAAAGGTTTACTGATATAATCATCGATACCCGCTGACAGGCATTTCTCCTTATCTCCAATCATGGCGTTTGCTGTAATTGCGATTATCGGAACATGCGAATTGGTAGTGGATTCAAGAGCCCTGATCTTTTCAGAAGCTACCAGTCCGTTCATCACGGGCATCTGGATATCCATCAGGATAAGATCGTAGTTGGTAGTCCCAAACTTATCAAGAGCCTCTTTCCCGTTCAAAGCAGTATCAATACTATTAACCAGGGGACTGAGTGTAAGAAGTGTGATCTTTTGGTTTATGAGATTATCTTCAACAAGAAGTATTTTGATGTCTTTCAGATCTTTATGAGTTTTATCTTTCTGTATAAGTTCCTCGATCATAGGAGAAGCAGTTTTCGGCTTTGGCTCGGAAACAGGATTGACAAAGGGAAGAAGGATGTTCAATATTGTATAATTATTTCCAACCTCCTGGCTAAATGTCCCCTTACCTGATGAAATCAGCCTGGCTGCCAGACTGCGTTCAATACCTGTTTCATTAATAAGAACAAAACTTCTATCGGTTTGTATCCTCAACCCAATGAAGCTTTCATTTCCTGATTCTTTCTCTTTTTTGAGATTTATTGTGACCTTGGTAACTCTATCAGAAATCTGATTTTCAATTGTAGTAAACAGGTCAAGAAAGATCTGCATCAGAATTATCGGGTCGCCAAAACATTCAAAATCACTGAATTCTTTCTTGTTTAAGATAAAATCTATATTGGCTTTTTCCTTAAGACTGTAAAGTTCAATAGTGTTTTGAATAGTAGATAACAAGTTAAACCTGATAGCCTTCCGGTATTCATAACTCAAATTCCCGGCCGACTGCATTGTTAATTCATTAACAGTTGTAACCATATTATTCGTTGAAGCGATGAAAGTCTCAAGTAACTCTTTTTGCTTTTTCTCGAGACCTGATTCCATAAGCATATCAACAATAATGACAAGATTGTTCAGGGGTTCTCTTATTTTATGTGAGAAATCGGTAATGACATCATCTTTTCTTTCGTTCAATGAAGAAAAATCATTTAACGATTTTTTAAATCTTTTATTAAGGTCCGAAGCTTTTCTGACAATAATTACACCGATACTTGCTCCTGCAATAATCAAACATCCTGCAAGAAGCTTCTGATTAAAAGTGACAAGAAGCACAGCTGCTATAAGGCAGAACAGCGCAATGACTGAGTATGTTTCAATGTTCTTCCTGCTTTTATCAGAAAATTCCTCAGAAGACTTATTTAAACAATTATTGTTGTTTGACTTTCCGGTTTCACTAACCATAAATCGCTATTTTGCAGTTTTGTAAATTTAAACAAAATATGTAATAAATATACATTAACTGAAATTAACAACCTTTGAAGGAAAACGTTAATTTTGTCCTTACGTTACGATATTTGAACTTAAGTGGTAAAACTTTAATTATTATGGAGAGAGTATTTAAAATATTTTTTTTAATAAGTTTAATTGCATCAGGAACTCCTCTTTTTCCTTTGTGCGGACAGGAAAAAGAAGGAATGGTAAAATATACTCCCGATTTCAGATTTAATGATGGTATTTACCTCAATTTCGAACAGGTTAAAATGAATAGTCCTATCCCAAAAGCAAAGCTGCTCACGTCAATCGATTACAACGATAGAGAGTTCTTTAAAAAAATCCTGGCAATGGATAAAATCTATTTCTATGACAATATGGGAGTGAGGCAGGAAATTGCGAAAAATACCATCTGGGGTTATTCACGTAACGGTGTGTTGAGCATTCAGATTCAGGAAAATTTCAACAGGATAACCTTCGTTGGCAGCATCTGTCATTTTGTTGCGGATATTACAACTTATGATAACCGATATTATAACTCTCCGTACGGGAACTATAATCCCTATTATTCACCTTACGGATATAGTAATTATTATAACCCTTATAACCCTTATAATTCATATTATTCACCTTACAGGCAATCAAATATGACCCGTAACGAATTAAAACAGTATTTAATTGATTTTGAGAGCGGTAAGATCCTGGAGTATGATATTGAGAATACTGAATTACTTCTGATGAAGGATAATGAACTTTATGAAGAGTATGTTCAGCTTTCCAGAAAAAAGAAGAAAGAACAAATGTTTGTTTATATACGGAAATTCAACGATAAAAATCCCTTGTACATACCTGTACAATAATATTAGAGGCATGAAAGCAACTTTTATAGCCATTGGACTGTTTTTTCTGCGGTTTATTGACCGCCGATCTGAAAAGGCTTGCAAAATAATAAGGATGCAGCATTGGGGAAATAAATGCGTCTTTTAAATAAATACTGAAACGTCATGGAAGAGAACAAAGTATTATCAGAAACAGAAAGAAACTGGGCAATGTTATGTCACCTGTCAGCTTTTGCCGGTTTCTTTTTCCCTTTTGGAGGTATTATAGGCCCGCTTATATGCTGGCTGTCGAGAAAAGATGAATCGGTCTGGGTGAACGTGAACGGAAAAAATTCACTTAACTTCCAGTTATCTATGTTACTATATATTGTTCTTGTTATCCCTTTATGTTTAATAATTATAGGAATACCAATAATTTTTTTGCTGATAACTCTTAAGGTAATATGTATAATTATTGCAAGCGTTAAAGCAGCGAAGGGCGAACTCTTCAGATACCCTCTGCTGATACCCTTCATTCAGTAATATTTCTGGTCGAGAGATTCAATAGCGAAGCGCAAGAGCTGCCTTCACTAACGTTCTGGCAGGCAAAGCAGGTCGAAGTCCAAGACCTTAAGACAGCCGAAGGGAGCAAGACAGCCCGAAGGGCGTTAAGACAACAAGGCAACTTCTTTTTACATTCTCCTTATCTTTTATACTTTTGTCTTTATACTTTTGTCTTTTATCTTTTATTAGAAGAATATGTCCTCAAAACCATCCATACCAAAAGGAACAAGGGATTTCTCCACTGAAGAGATGCTGAAACGCGAATATATTTTTGAGACCATAAAACAGGTATTCAGGTTGTATGGTTATCAGCCGATTGAGACTCCTGCTATGGAAAACCTCACAACGCTACTCGGAAAGTACGGTGAAGAGGGCGACAAACTTCTGTTCAGGATAATTAATTCCGGTGATTTTCTGTCGTCAGTCAACGATGAAGAGCTTCTTAAGCGGGAACCAGCCAAACTCTCTTCAAAGATTTGCGAAAAAGGATTGCGATATGATCTTACTGTACCATTCGCACGTTACGTTGTTCAACATCGCAATGAGATCGTTTTCCCCTTCAAGAGGTACCAGATTCAACCTGTCTGGAGAGCAGACAAACCTCAGAAAGGAAGGTATCGTGAGTTCTTTCAATGCGATGTTGATGTAATCGGAAGCGACTCATTATTAAATGAGTATGAGTTGATTAAGATCATTGATGATATCTTCAAAAGACTAAAGATTGCAACTGTCATTAAAATCAACAACCGGAAGGTTCTTTCAGGAATTGCAGGTTATATTGGTGAAGCGGATAGAATTACTGATATCACTGTTGCAATTGATAAGCTCGATAAGATTGGTATCGAGGCTGTTAATGCGGAGCTAAGTAGTAAAGGCTTATCCGCTGCAGCTATTACTAATCTGCAACCTGTGTTGCAGCCCAGCGGTAATACCGATGCTAAACTGGATAAACTTGGTAAGTTGCTGTCACAGTCTGAAACAGGCATGAAAGGAATATCTGAATTGCGGACACTCTTTGCATATATTAAGAATAGTTCTTTAACCTGTGATGTTGAGCTGGATCTTACTCTTGCACGCGGACTAAACTATTATACCGGTGCAATTATTGAAGTTAAGTCAAAAGATGTGAGTATCGGAAGTATTTGTGGCGGTGGCCGTTACGATAATCTTGCAGGAGTTTTTGGAATGGAAGGGGTATCGGGTGTCGGCATATCTTTTGGAGCCGACAGGATATATGATGTTCTTAACCAGTTAAATCTTTTTAATGATATCAAAGTATCTTCAACAGAAGTGCTGTTAGTAAACTTTGGAGAGAACGAAACACAGTACGCTCTTAAAATTCTCGATCTTTTACGCAGCCTTGGTGTAAGTACTGAATTATTTCCCGATGCTGTAAAACTCAAGAAACAGATGTCGTATGCCGATTCAAAAAAGATACCTTATATCATTATTGCTGGTGAAGATGAGATAAAAAATAATAGTATCACCATTAAGAACATGTCCTCTGGAGAGCAAAGGAAAATGCCTTTGAAAGACCTTGATTCATTCGTTAAAGGAGAGATTAAGAAGACAAAATGAACAGGATGATATTCACAGACTTTTAAAAAGATTAACTAATGAATTTTAAAATATCCCCCGAAAATCTTAAACTTGAAAAGGTCGGGGAAATTCTGAATAAAAATATAAAGCTCTCTCTGTCAAAGGAATCTATCGATCTTATTACACATTGCAGGAGCTATCTCGATCGTAAACTTGAGAATAATACATCTCCCATATATGGGATCACCACCGGTTTTGGTTCACTTCATAATAAAACCATAAGTCCCGATCAACTCAATAAGCTCCAGGAAAACCTTGTTATGTCGCATGCCTGTGGTACCGGGCCTGTTGTAAGAGAATATATTGTCAGGCTGATGCTGCTTTTAAAAATTCATGCCCTGAGCCTTGGAAAATCAGGCGTTCAGGTGGAGACCGTGCAGCGGCTTATCGATTTTTTTAATGAAAGTATTAGTCCGGTTGTTTACGAGCAGGGATCACTTGGAGCTTCAGGTGATCTGGCACCACTGGCTCACCTCGTTCTTCCATTGCTGGGGATGGGAGAGGTGATGTATAAGGGAAAGAGATATAAAGCCGGCATTATTCTGAAAAAATTTGGATGGTCTCCTGTTGAATTGAAGTCAAAGGAAGGACTTGCCCTTCTCAACGGTACTCAATTCATGAGTGCCTATGGTGTATATATTATTGCAATGGCTGAACGGCTTTCGGCATTTGCAGATATTACTTCAGCTATCTCTCTCGAGGCTTATGACGGACGACTTGATCCATTTTTTGAGAGCGTTCATGCGATCAGGCCACATAAGGGCCAGATTAGTACTGCAAAAGCATTCAGGAAAATATTAAAAGGGAGCCAGTTGATTTCACGCACAAAAGAACATGTGCAGGACCCTTACTCTTTCCGGTGCATTCCCCAGGTTCATGGAGCAAGCAAAGATGCGATAAGCTATGCAAAATCAGTAATTCTGACAGAGATCAACTCCGTAACTGATAACCCGACAATATTTCCCGACGAAGATCTGATCGTTTCAGGAGGGAATTTCCATGGACAGCCTCTTGCACTTATTTTCGACTACCTGGCTATTGCTCTTGCTGAGTTGGGAAGTATTTCAGAAAGAAGGATCTACAGGTTAATAGCCGGACAACGGGATCTTCCTGAATTTCTTGTTGCAAATCACGGACTGAATAGCGGATTTATGATACCGCAATATACTGCGGCATCAATCGTCAGTCAGAATAAGCAGCTTTGCACACCTTCATCGGTAGATTCCATCCCATCATCGAATGAGCAGGAAGATCATGTAAGTATGGGAGCCAACGGAGCTACAAAGTTATTGCGCGTAGCCGAGAACCTTGAAAGGATTATTGCAATCGAATTATTCACTGCTATTCAGGCACTGGAATTCAGAAGGCCTCTCAAATCCTCTCAATTTATTGAAGAGGTGATAATATCATACCGGAAAACTATTCCTTTTATTAAGGATGATAAGGTAATGTACGGTGAAATTGCAAAATCAATAGATTTTGTCAGAAACTTTGAGATTAAGTTATAAATTGCGTCTTGGAATTACCCTCTGTTGTTGCTTAACACCCTGCAGCTCATTAAGAAGTTGAACTTTATACTGATTTTCAGCCTGATAAAACCTTATCACTTTTGCCGGAGGCAGCACCTCTTTAAGTTTCTTATGAAATGTTACTGCGTGATGATAAGATGCTTTTAGAGCCCCTTCTGAAGTCTTCAGTACCTTACTCATCTCTTCGTAGGTCATCTCGTCGAAATATTTAAGGTTAAAAACAATGCGCTGTTTTTCAGGAAGTTGCAAAATCGCATTTTGTAATTTTACCTGTGCTTTATCACCATCGAACCATGTACTGCCTTCCTGCGAATTTGCAAAACGGCTTCCAAGATCGTCGAGAGATACAGCGGCATTTCTTTTTCTTTTATTTATTAATGTCAGCGCTTCGTTTGTTGCAATGGTATAAAGCCATGTATAAAGAGAGCTTTCACTTCTGAAATCCCCAATGCTCCTCCATGCATTGATAAATGTGTTCTGAAGGGCATCATCAGCATCTTCGTGAAGTATTACAAGCCGGCGTATATGCCAGTACAACCTTGAACTATATTTTTCAACAACAAGCCGGAATCCTTTATTCAGATCGGTCTTAAGTAATTCAGAAATGTTATCGTCTGGCTTAATACTACTCAATTGCAATTCAGATTTTCTTCTTTGATAGAAAAAACATTCAAAGGTTTAAAGATAGAAAATGAATTTTATAGTAGGGACATGCCATGGCATGTCCCTACATGGGGATTGGTAAAATCATATTGAATAATCCCCGGAATTATAATAAATTTACAGCCAAATGAATTAATCTATATCTGATGGCTCTTCAATGCGGAATTATAGGGATAACTAATGTTGGCAAAACGACTATTTTTAATTGTATCTCCAATACAAAAGGGGAAACCAATGCTTTTGCCTTCAGTGCAACAAAATCAAACATGGGGGTTGTGCAGGTTCCCGACCCGAGACTATATGAGCTTGAAAAACATCAGGTTACCGACAGGATCGTTCATACTACTGTAGAAATTGTTGATATCCCGGGATTGGCAAAAGGTTCAAATAAGGGGGAGGGAGTAGGGAACAAATTCCTTGGGGATATCAGAAATACCGACGCGCTTATTCATGTACTCAGATGCTTCGATAATGATGCATTACCTCATATCGACGGTTCGGTCGACCCTGTGCGTGACCTTGAAACCATCGACCTTGAATTGCAGGTGAAAGATCTGGAATCAGTCGAAAAAAAGATAGAGCGACTTGAAAGAGCTTCAAGGGCCGGAGACAAAGATGCAAAACGTGGCCTGGAAGTTCTTAATAACTACAGGGAGCATTTTGAAGGTTTCAACAATGCAAGAACCCTTGAAGTGAAGGAAGATTACAGAAAATATGTTGATGATCTCTTTCTTCTTACCATGAAGCCTGTAATGTATGTTTGTAACGTAGATGAAAAGTCAGCTGTTACAGGAAATAAGTATGTTGAAAGGGTTAAAGAATTTCTCAAGGGCAAAAACGTTGAGATCCTGGTAATTGCAGGTGCTATTGAAGCGGAAATAGCTGAGCTCGAAAATAATGAAGACCGTCTGGCGTTTCTTAAAGATGCAGGTCTGAATGAGCCCGGTGTTGATAAACTTGTGAGAGCAGCCTACAAAATGTTGAATCTGCAGACTTTCTTCACTGCTGGACCAAAGGAGATCAGGGCCTGGACCATTAAAAAAGGTATGACGGCTCCCCAGGCATCAGGAGTCATTCACAGTGACCTTGAAAGAGGGTTTATCAGAGCGGAAGTGATGAAATATCACGATTTTATTTCTCTTGGGTCAGAGCATGCCTGTAAAGAAGCTGGTAAGTTCAATATTGAAGGAAAGAATTATATAGTTGAGGATGGCGACATCCTGCATATAAGGTTTAACGTATAAAGTCTTTATGACCAGGCGTTTCCTGATATTATTGGTTGTACCAACTTTTTTTGCACTTAGGTGCTATCCACAAAATATAAGTAATGATGACAGGTTGCGTGATATAGTCAGACAGTATGGACAGGTTGAAGTAACGATTCCCTTCACTGACAACAAGTCTATTGATATTCTTACCCGTAACGTTTCAATTTTAACTGTCAGAAATAAATTTGTTCATATTAGTCTGTCGCCACTGACAGTCGAATGGTTTATCCTGCAAAAATACGATTATTCAATATCAGAAAAGGCCGACAGTAAGGGTGTAATCTCTGCTCTTAATATAAATCAGGCCATGGAATGGGATAAATATCCTACATATTCCCAGTACGATTCCATAATGCAAAGTTTTAAAACTCTTTACCCTGCTTTGTGTCACCTCGATACAATTGGCACTAGTGTTAATGGCAAGTTGGTTCTTGCACTCAAAATTTCAGACCATGCAGCCATTGATGAAGATGAACCTGAAGTTTTTTACTCATCAACAATGCATGGTGATGAAACAGGTGGCTTTATTCTGATGCTCCGGCTGGCAGATTATCTCCTTAAAAACTATAATCTTAATCCTAGGGTGAAGGACCTGGTCGATAATTTAGAGATTTGGATAAATCCTTTAGCAAATCCGGATGGAACATATAAGGGAGGCAATACAATATCCTTATCATCAACACGATATAATGCCAACGGAGTTGACCTTAACCGCAATTTCCCCGATCCGCTCGACCCTTCTATAGTACCGGAAAAGGAGACTGTTGACATGATAAAATTTATGCGGAAGCACAGGTTTGTTATTTCAGCCAATTTTCATTCAGGAGCCGAAGTTGTTAATTACCCATGGGACAGGTGGTTATCAAAGATACATGCTGATGATTCATGGTTTAACAGTATTAGCAGATCCTATGCCGATACGGTGCATATCTATTCCGGACCGGCATATATGAATGACCTTGACAACGGGGTTACCCGTGGCGCTGTATGGTACCGTATTGAAGGCGGAAGACAGGATTTCGTTACCTACGAATTACAGGGGCGCGAAGTAACTATTGAGCTTGATGCTCAGTATATTACTTCTGCTGTTCAATTAACCTTGTTATGGCAGAATAATTGGCGCTCATTACTCGGATATCTCGAAAATGCATTATACGGTATTCATGGGCTGGTACTAAATGCCAACACATCTGCTCCGGTACCTGCAAGAGTCTTTATAACGGGTCATGACAAAGACAGTTCTCATGTCTATTCCGATACTCTTACAGGGAGTTTTGTAAGACTTCTTGCACCCGGTTCATGGAACCTTACTTTTTCGGCTGTTGGTTACCTTGATGCCACTATTAGTAATTTCATTGTGGTTTCAGGACAAAAGACTGATATTATAATTGTAACCATGGTTCCAATTATCAATAGTATTGATACTACAAATCCGGAAGCTCCGATTCTTTACCCCAATCCGGCAACAACTGAATTAAGTGCAGTTCTTCCGGAAAGGATAATGGGTAATATCAGCATCAGGATTTTTAACCAGGCGGGCACTATATTCTCGGATTATATTACGGAAGCTATTAAGGGAATTCCTGTTAAAATTGATGTAAATAGATTATCGGCCGGCGTATATTCAGTCGTCTTTAAAAATACTGATACGAAAATCTCCTACCGTGCCAGGTTCATAGTTATTAAATAATCTTCTTCATTTGCTTCTGTGATTAAAACAAGTATTTTTACACGTTACTTTTAATTTTAAGAGGAATTTGTTTTATTCATGCTTAAGGAAATCCGTGTTTGATAAATATGAAGAATTGGAAGGTAGTAAAGAAAAGATCCTCAGCAATCATTTTACTGATATCTGTTTTTGTTAAATTATCCGGTCAGGGAGCTTATCTCCCTCCCGACAAACCACGTCTTGTAATCGGGATTGTGGTCGAACAGCTGAAATACGATCAGCTTGAGAAGTTCAGGGACAGGTTGGGGGAGAATGGGATAAAAAGACTTATAAATGAAGGGACATATTTTAAGAATGCTTCATTTGAATATATGCTTACACAGTCTGCTCCTGGTCATGCAACAATCTCAACAGGCACAGAACCTTCATTTCATGGCATAACATCGGATAACTGGTATCTGCCGCTCAGGAACGAACTTATTTACTGTACAAAGGATATTGAAGTAAATCCTGTCGGAGGTAGTTTTGAAGCTGGTCTGCATTCGCCTGTAAACCTTCAGGCATCTACATTTTCCGACGAACTTGAGATGGCGACAAACAAGAATGCAAAAGTTTTTGGAGTTGGAATGAAAGAGAATTCTGCTATCTTCTCTGCCGGCCATGCAGCTGATGGGGCTTATTGGTTTGATAATACCACCGGGACATGGATGACGAGCACATATTATATCGATGCTCTTCCGGTGTGGGTTAACGACTATAATGCAATGAAGTTTTCAGAATCATTTCTTAACAGCACCTGGGGTTTGTTAAGACCTTCAGAGGATTATGCTGACTGTCTCCCCGATTTAAACAATTTTGAAGCTGGTTTTAATGGGGTAAATTATTTTCCATATAATCTTAAGAAGATGAGATCAAAGGGTATTTTTAATTCCAGGAATGATTTCTCCTTACTGAGGGAGACACCCTTTGGCAATTCTTTTACAACCAGTTTCGCCATCAGACTTATTGAAAATGAGAAATTAGGCAAAGATGATGTAACAGATTATCTTTCAATATGTTATTCGTCTACTGACAATATCGGTCACAGATTTGGTCCATCATCGGTGGAGATGGGAGACGCAATTTTACGACTCGACGATGAGATAAAGAATCTTCTGACATATTTAAATGACAGTATCGGCAAGAAGAATATCCTGATATATTTTACTGCGGCTCATGGTATATCGGAAATTCCGGCTGTTCTGGAAAGCAACAGGATACCTGCAGGATATTTTAAGCAGAACCAGGCTTTACAGTTGCTAAGGAGCTATCTTAATGCAGTTTACGGAGAGGGTGACTGGGTGAAAGGTTATTCTGAAAGACAGGTTTTTCTTAACAGAACACTAATCGAGGATGCAAGGCTTCCTCTTGAAGAGGTACAAAAGAAAGTAGCGCGTTTTCTTGTTCAGTTTACCGGTGTTGCGGCTGCATATCCATATTCAGCTTTTGAGGCAAACGATTTCGGAAATGGGAACCTTAAACGGATCATTAATAACTTTAATCCACAGAGATCGGGAGATGTTATTGTTACCCTTAATCCCGGCTGGGTTGAAAAAGAGGGGGATTATGTCGCAAATCATAACTCACCTTATGAATATGATTCCCATGTTCCATTGATATGGTATGGGTGGACAGTGAACAGATCGACTGTAACCCGTCAGGTGAATATGGCTGATATTGCTGCTACGCTCTCATCTTTATGTAAAGTGCCATACCCTAATGCCTGCACCGGGGAACTTCTGTTTGAGTTATTCAGATAATCGAATATTTTAATAAATTATTCTATTTTTCATAATTCTTTTTTGTCCACACTATTGCATAATTATCGTATTTTGAATAGTACAGATCAAATGATTCATTTATTTTATCTGTGTGAACCTGTCCCTTGATTTCACCGGATTCCTTCACCGTAAAAGGTTCAATTGTAATATTTTTTCTGATACTAATGCCCTCCTTATCACAAATTTTATAAAGGGCCTCTTTCGCACACCAGTGAATATACAGGTGATATTTACGGTCATCATGTTCCTTTGTAACTTTTTCCTTCCTGTTAAGGAACTTGAATGCGATAGCTGCTATATTCGTTCTCATGTATTCAAGGTCTATCCCAACCTTCTCATTTGTGCTTAAAAGGATTGCAGTAAGTTTATGTGAATGGGATATACTGATAAACCTTGAACCATCTTTAAGGAATGGCTTGTTATTCTTATTATAAACGATCCTTGTATCTTTTCCGATAAGTTCCGAAAGCAATGCTCTTACACTTAAAAATTCAAGCTTTCTTGAGTTGCTGCTGAATCCTTTATATTTCTTTTTCTCATCATTATCCAGCACAACGAGGTTCATCAGAGTATCCAGATCCTCTTCTATCTTCCACACCCCAAGGATGGAGAACTCATTTAGATAATGTTTTGTAATACAACCCATTGATAGGTGCTAAGTGTTAATTTTTCCACTTCAGAGTTTCAATCAGATGGATAATATCTTCTCTGAAAAATTCAATTACAGGTGCCAGCGAATCTGCATTTGGCTCAGCGGAAAAATACAGAGAACCTCTAAGATAATGATTAACGCTGTCTGTAACATAAAACTGGACAGCGGAAGCCGTATTTCCTTTCAGGTCATATAAAATTCCGTAGACTTTGTTTTCCAGATTATCAAACACCTGTTCATTAATTGCATCGGCCTTCGTAATATGGTTCTTAACATTCATCTTATAGGTCTGTTCCATAAGGCTTTCAAAATCATTTTTAATAACCTTGTATGTGAGATATATTTTGGCTCTGTAAGCCGGGAATTCAATATTAAACCACCCCGGTTCAGTCCTTTTTTCAACCTGAAATGACAGATGTCCGTATGCCGGATATTCGAATGAAAATGGCATTTCACCGCTCTTTGCCGACTGATCATTAAAAAGTAAATATTGCCTTTGAGGAAGATCAATCCTGAAATGGCCTTTAGGTTTTGGAACAGCAACTTCCCGGCAACTGTATGAAGCACTTATGAATACCAGGAGTGTTAATAGACTAGTCTTTCTTAATATCACCATCATCTCTGTTTATTTCAACACGGATCTCCTTTATCCTTCTCCTGTCGGCAGATTCTATCCTGAAAACAAAATTTCCGTGTTTTATTATCTGATCTTTTTGCGGTATTTCGCCGGTCAGTTCAAGAATCAGACCTGCAAGTGTTTCAGATTCTCCTCTGACCTCTTCAAAAAGATCTTCTTCAATCTCAATGATCTTACAAAAGTCATTCAGTAAGATCTTACCTTCAAAAATATATGTTTTTTCATCCAGCTTACGGAATAGAAACTGATCCTCGTCGCTTTCATCGGTTATTTCACCTACAATTTCTTCAAGAATATCTTCAAGCGTAACAATCCCTGAGGTTCCTCCATATTCATCTATCACCACCGCCATATGTATCTTCCTGGATTGAAACTCCTTAAGAAGATCATTTATCTTTTTTGTTTCAGGAACGAAATAGGGTGGACGGAGCAGAGCCTGCCATTTAAAACTACCGGGGTTATTTGTATATGGAAGAACATCTTTAGCATATAATATACCCTTTACAGTATCGAACGAACCGGAATAAACAGGAATTCTTGAAAACCCGGAGCTGATTATCACAGGAACTATTTTGTCGAATCCCGATTTGATGTCAATTGCTGTCACATCAATCCTTGGACACATTATTGCGCTGACATTGGTATTCCCGAAATGGACTATTCCTTTAAGTATTTTTTCATCCTCATTAAAATCATCCGATGTCAGTTCAAGTGCATCGGAAAGATCATCCATGCTGATGTTCGACCGCCGGGTTCCTGTTCTTTTTTTCACGAATGATGAAGAGAAGATCAGCAAATATGTTACAGGTTGAAAAATCTTTTCAAGCACAGTAAGCGGATAGGCCATAAACAGAGCTACTGCAACATGATTCTTTGAAGCATAAACCTTTGGCATGACCTCTCCGAAAAAAAGAAGCAGGAAAGTTATAACAACTACATTAATAATAAAACCAATGAGAGGTTCAGAGCTGAAGTCAAACATCCTTGAACTGAGATAGGCAGCCAGTAATACAATGGCAATATTAATTGTGTTGTTGGCAACGAGTACTGTACTCAACAGTTTTTCGGGGTTATTGTACAGTTTCAGGGCAATCTTTGACTGTTTGCTTTTATTTGTTTTAAACTTTTCAATGTCTTCAGGGCGGAATGAAAAATACGCAACTTCGGAACCCGACGTAAGAGCTGATCCAATAAGCAGGATAATAAGAATTAAGAGCCCTATAATTATTTTAAAATCAGGAGCATTGAAAGCAATGCCTGAAAGAAGTGATATATAGGAAAGTGGATATTCCGGTTCCAATTGAGTTTCTTTTAATACAACTAGCTAAAAAGGCAGATCATCCTCATTCTGACTGGCGCCTGATCCATTTTTTTGCAAGCTTTCCATACCAGAATTATCGCTGCCTGCAATGCCCTTATCAGTCCAGCTTTTGATATTGTTCTCATTCGAGGCCTGATATTCAGGAGATGGCTCATTTACTACCGGGCCTGGGGATCCTTTGTCATGGACATCATTTCTCACCGTCTCTGTTTGTGCAGCCGTATTGACCGGTCTCTGCTTTTTCTCAAGTAGAAGCAAAGTATCTGCCAGAATTTCAGTTATATACTTATTAATTCCATCCTTGTCAACATACGACCGTGTTTTAATTTTCCCGACTATATATACCTGTGAACCCTTTTTAACAGTCTTTTCAGCAACTTCGGCCAGTGCGCGCCATAAAACAATATTATGCCACTCTGTTGAAGTTATTGTTTCTCCCTGCTGATTGGTATAGGTTTCGCTTGTGGCAAGAGGAAATGTCACTTTAACAACACCCTTGTCAAAATACCGGATTACCGGATCTTTTCCGACATTACCGACAAGTATAACTTTATTGATTGACATATAGTTATGTATTTATTAATAATTCAAATACCGGATTGTAAAGTTAAGAAAAAAACCACTTTGTACAACCATAGTCATCATTAATTGACTAAAATCCATTCTTTCAATATTTTATGATTTATCTTTTTATCCTGAATTATTTTCTCCTTTTACTTATCATTTATCTATTTCATTGTAATTAAGGCATTAATAATATCTTAAAAAAAATTTTATTCTGTAAGTGTTTCAATTTAAACAAATAATATATTTATATTTGCACAGTTGAAAAAATGCGTACTCAAAATAATTTGTTGAATTTTAAACTTCACGAAAAATGACTAAAGCAGACATCGTTAATGAAATTGCCAAGAACACTGGTATTGAAAAGGTAACAGTACAGAAAACTGTTGAAGCCTTAATGGAAACTGTTAAAGATTCCATGGTAAAAGGTAGTAACGTTTATCTAAGGGGTTTTGGAAGCTTCATCGTTAAGAAAAGAGCCAAGAAAACAGCAAGGAATATTTCCAAGAATACAACCATTATCATTCCTGCTCATAATATCCCAGCATTCAAGCCGGCAAAATCTTTCATAACCAAAGTTAAATCTCACGTTAAGAAGTAATCCTCTATGCCCAGCGGTAAAAAAAGAAAAAGACATAAGATGGCCACTCACAAACGCAAAAAGCGTTTGAGGAAGAACAGACATAAGAAGAAGTAGCAGATCAGCAAGTGGTCGTTAAACGAATATATTAAACCTAAAGATCTGACGGTCTTTAGGTTTATTGTATAAGTATGTCGGATGTTGCTGATAACATATTACCTCAGATTAATATAGTGAAGTGGTAAACAAGGATTTAATCATTGATGTTGGTGATTCCGAGGTTTCTTTAGCGTTGTTGGAAGACAAGCAGTTAATTGAGTTAAACAAGGAAAAGCGAAATATTAAGTTTTCAGTCGGGGATATTTACCTGGGTAAGGTAAAGAAAATCATACCCGGACTGAATGCTGCATTTATTAATGTGGGGTATGAACGCGATGCGTTCCTTCATTATCTTGATCTGGGTGCCCAGTTCAGAACACAGCATAAATACTATATCACAGCTATTCAGAAACAGGGTAAGGTACCTCCTGTCCATAAAAACAAGCCTGAACCCGATATTGATAAAGATGGCAAGATAACAGATGTCTTGACTATCGGGCAGACTGTCATTGTTCAGATAACAAAGGAACCTATTTCTACAAAAGGTCCACGACTTGCCTCCGAAATATCACTTGCCGGAAGGAACCTTGTGCTGATGCCATACTCTGATAAGGTTTCCATCTCTTCAAAAATTGAGAGCGTTGAGGAAAAAAATCGTCTCAAAACTCTTGTCCAGAGCATAAAGCCCCGTAACTATGGTGTTATTGTGAGGACTGTAGCTGAAGGTAAAAAAGTTGCAACACTCGATGCGGAACTCAGGGAACTTGTCCAAAAATGGGAAGCAGCTTTTACTATAATTAAGAAAGAGGTAAAAGCACCAAGATTGTTCATCGGGGAGATGAACAGGACTTCTACAATCCTCAGGGATATGCTTAATGTTACTTTTAACAGTATACATATCAACGATCCCGCGCTAGCTGACGATATACGATTGTATATCAGAGAAATCGCACCTGAGAAGGAAAAAATAGTCAAATTTTACAAAAGCACACTTCCCATATTTGACCATTTCGGTATCAATAAGCAGATAAAAGCCCTCTTCGGAAAGACTGTATCTTTCAAGCATAGCGCATATCTTATTATTGAACATACTGAAGCGCTTCATGTTATTGATGTCAACAGCGGAAACAGATCAAGGTCGGGTAATGACCAGGAATTAAATGCTCTTGAGGTTAACATGGAAGCTGCTACTGAAATTGCCAGACAATTGAGACTCAGAGATATGGGTGGGATTATTGTTGTCGACTTTATCGATATGCAATCGGCAGAAAATAAACAACAACTTTACGATAAAATGAAGGATATGATGGCAAACGACAGGACCAAGCATAATATCCTTCCTCTTACAAAATTTGGTCTGATGCAGATCACCCGGCAAAGAGTCAGACCTGAAATGAACATAGTAACCGACGAAAAATGCCCGTCATGCCAGGGAACCGGCGAAACAAAACCAACGATACTATTTACTGATGAGCTCGAAAGTGGACTCTCTTTTATTGTAGATAAGATTAAAACACGGAAGCTTATTCTTAATGTTCATCCATTTGTGGCATCTTATCTTAAAAAAGGTCTCTTCCCTGTTTTCCGCAAATGGAACTTTAAATATAAAATCAACCTTAAGATTCAGGCAGTCACGGCATATCATATGCTCGAATACCATTTTTACGACCGCTATGATAATGAAATAGATCTGGCTTAGGTACTTTTCTTTTTATAGTACTATCCGATACAAGTATCAATCATATTATCAGGTGATTTATTACTTTTGCACTAAATATTAAACCAGCATCATGTTAAGAAAACTTACTCTTTTTGTATCTCTGTTTCTTGTTGCAGTTAACGCATCATCTCAGATTTATGACCCTGTTTCATGGGATTTTAGTTTTGAGAAGAAAGGAGAAAAGCAGTATGAGCTGATATTTACTGCATCTATTGATGAGAATTCCCACATCTATTCTATGGATATTCCTGACGGAGGGCCGATCCCTACATCTTTCAGAATCGATACAATACCGGGTTTTAAACTTATCGGAGATGCATATGAAGTTACAAAACCGGTTGAATTATTTGATGAAGCTTTTGGTTTTAGGATCAAGACATTCAGTACTAAAGCTGAGTTTCGTCAGAAAATAACTGTTGTTGGAGCATCCTTTACAGTAACTGGTGCTGTAAATTTTATGGCATGTAACAATGCAACATGTTCTCCTCCAAAAGATGTTGAATTTGCTATTAAGATTGCAGATCAGCTTGCCGGCCAGGTAATTACAGCTGACAATAACCCCGGATCTGAATCCGATCCATCCAGATCAAACAGAGGGTTGCTAAAATTCTTTCTTATTTCTTTGCTTGCCGGATTTGCCGGGGTTCTTACTCCCTGTGTCTTCCCGATGATCCCAATGACAGTTGCTTTTTTCTCGCAGGGATCAGTAAACAGGGGCAAAGCTGTTTTTAAAGCGTTGATTTTTGGAATTTCCATCGTTCTTATCTATTCATCACTGGGGATTATAGTCTCACTGACTAGTGCAGGGGCAGGATTTGCAAACGCTTTGAGTACTCACTGGATACCCAATACATTATTCTTTGCATTATTTATAATATTTGCCACATCATTTTTCGGGGCATTTGAGATTGTACTTCCGAATAAATGGGTTACCGGAGCCGACTCAAAGGTTGATAAAGGAGGTATGCTGGCTGCATTCTTCATGGGATTGACAACAGTGATTGTCTCTTTTTCATGTACAGGTCCTATTATTGGCGCTCTTCTGGTAGAAGCTGCAAGCGGCGATGTATTAAGACCTACAATCGGTATGGTTGGTTTTGGAGTTGCTTTTGCACTCCCATTTACAGTTTTTGCGCTCTTCCCGTCCATTATGAGCCGGATACCAAAATCGGGCAGTTGGCTAAACTCGATAAAAGTGGTTCTTGGGTTTATAATGCTTGCCTTCAGTATGAAATTCCTTATGAATATTGATAGTGTTTATTCGCTTGGAATTTTATCAAGGGATGTATTCATTGCTATCTGGGTTGTTCTTTTTTCCCTTCTGGGCTTTTATCTTATGGGAAAGATTAAATTTTCTCACAACAGTGATCTCCCGTATATTGGCACCTTCAGATTATTCCTTATAATCACTGTCTTTTCTTTCGTGGTATATCTGATCCCGGGTCTTTTCGGAGCTCCATTAAAAGGATTGGCATCTTTTTTACCATCTCCCACGACTTCTGAGCTTAATCTTCCAAATCCCTCAATTCAACCGGTTAACACAAGTGTACTTTGTTCAGAGCCCAGGAACAGCGATATTTTTGATATGCCCTTAGGCCTTAAAGGCTATTTTGATTATAAACAGGGTCTTGCCTGCGCAAAAGAACAGGGGAAACCTGTATTGATAGACTTTAAGGGACATGCGTGTGCCAACTGTAAACTGATGGAAGCTAAGGTATGGTCCGATCCGGAGGTACTCAGAAGACTCAGGGATAACTTTGTGATAATAGCACTGTATGTTGACGATAGGACTCAATTGCCTGAAAATGAGTGGATAGTCTCTACTATTGATGGAAAGCAGAAGAAGACAATTGGAAAAATAAATGAAGATCTGGAGATATCGAAATTTAAAACCAATGCATTACCACTTTATGTTATAACTGATTATGAGGGTAATCCATTGAATAAACCGATGCCCACCAACCTGAATGTTGCAGAGTATAAAAAGTGGCTCGACGAAGGGGTGGAGCAATTTAACTCAGCCAAATCCCACTAATAACCCAATATCCCTCTCTCTGAATCCACACGAACTCACCCCCCATCCCCCTCTCTGCTCTGCAAAGAGGGGGAGTAAGGCACTCTAATATAGCCAGTTCCCCCTCTTTACGAAGTAGAGAGGGGGAAAAAAAGGGGGTGAGTTCATGAAGTACAATCAGAATTTCCCGAACTTAAACGTTGCCATATAACTAATCCCTTTGATAGATTCAGCATTGGCTGTTGGAGTGCTTGACAAGCTAACATCGAATGAGGTAGGTAACCTGTAAGATGCTCCAATGGCAAAACGGAAGAATTTTGTCACATTAAGTTCAAGCTCGGCTGCAGGCTCAATAATAAGAAATGCTTCAGAATCTTCAATAAGGTTATTGTTCATGTTCCCCTCTTTCGAGACATAGGATATCCCACCTGCCCCGAAAAGCACAGGAAAGGAAAGGTGAACAGGAAACCTGGGAAGTAGTATAGGTTCAATATATAGGCCTCCGTATCCTCCCGCGAGAAACACCTCCCTGTCAAGTAAGGTTTCATAATGGAATTCGTTCATGAATCCTGTTGCTCCGAATCCAACCCCGATGTAATGGCTGGCCAGCCATCCGAATCTTCCCCCGAATAAAACAGCATGTTTATTATCTATAACCGAATAACCTGCTGTAAACGCACCATACCCGCCACCTGCTCTGTCACGACCCAGTAATGTTTTGATCTCCTTATTTTTATAATATTGAAACTCAGGATCCTGTGAGAATGCTGCTGAACAGATCAGGATAAATAATGCTGATAAAATGACTTGTTTTTGCATCTTGGTATTTTTTAAAATCAATAATTAGAAAACATACGAAACTGAGATACCAATATCTGCCGGCATAACCTTAACAAATGATGGTATTGTTAATTCGACATATGGTTTAATATTAAGGCTAATATTCAGCGGAATATCACGGAACCTGTATTCAGCAGCTAACCATCCGTCTGCACCGAATACCGGGCAGAAACGTTCTCCCTGAAAACTGTATCTTTCTCCAAGGAATCCAAGGTGATCAGCATATATGAAGCCAACATGACCTCCATACCCCCAAGCAAAGAAAAGATCAGGTGATATTTCACTTAATGATGTTTCATAGATGATCCTCAGGCCGGTAAGTTGTATCCCGTTATTATTAAAACTGAGCATCGCATTATATCCAATCTCTGCATTACCTGCCTCATTCGTGATCTGATAGAAAATACCACCCCTGAAGCCAGTCCGGAGTCCGACCTGTTTCGTTGCGATCTGTCCCGAAAGAAATGCAGGGGAAATAATGAGAGCTCCGATAAACAGTATGATATACTTACTTTTCATCTTAAATTGAATATTAGTTGATATTTTTTTTGATAAAGACATGAGAACAATATCAAAGTTGCATCGGGATGAAAATTACTTAAGATAAATATTGCCACGTGTGGCATCTATTTTTACTTTAGTTGTTCCAGGATTTCTGCCAACGGTTCCATACGTCATAAACTCCTTTTTTTCTTCATTTAGGGCTTTCTGTTCAGTATTAATATTCTTATCAGGCAAAACCAGAAAGGCATTTATATGTCTGATATCCAAATTGTATGATGAACCCGGATCAAAGCCAAGCGAAATATCAGAATAGCCTGAATTTATATTTATTGCTTCAAATCCCTTTTCAATAAGGTCGGCATTCACACTTCCGTATCTGGTTGTTAGGTTAAGCTCTTTTTTAAGATTGTTCACTTTATAATCGGTGAAATATGAATTGCCCTGCAACGTTTCAATATTATCGATGAAAAATTTATCCCTGCGTGATTCAGAGCGGATAATTCCGGCTTTTTTTATTTCATACCTTGATGAGATTGAGTTTATTGATATATCTCCCGTCTCACCGATCGAAATTTCGGAAAAAGAGGCATCAATGTTCCCGGAAGTCATTGAATTGATTGTTGCATCGCAGAAGGCCATGGTTAAAGATGATCCTTTACCAAGGGAGTTAGCTTTAAAAGACCCGTTGGATACTGAAATTGAAAAAGTCCCGGTATTGTCTTCCATATACACATCCCCGTATTTATTTTCAATCTTAAGATCCAGATATTCAGGTATACTAATGTAATAATTGATCTCCACACGCGAATCGTAAGATATCAGTTTGCTTGTCATGCCTTTAAAACTTTCGAATAACATATTAATATTCTGGGTGAAGTCGGTTTTAGCTCTTACCAGGTATGGTGTCTCTGTGATGTTAACTGAAATTCCATCAAACATCTTCTTAAGCTTTGCCTGGTCTGGAGCAAATGCTTTCACCTCGGCCCTTATATAAGCTGAATCTTTGTTCCACGGGGTTATATGGATGGTCCCGTATTTATTAGAAACCTCAAGAGAAGTTTCTTTTCCAACAGTGACTGTCTTAATGAAACTCCGTATTTCTGAATCACTCTGTGCTGATAATGAGCTGAATATGAATAATATCAAATTAACGGTTATAATGGTTTTATAGTTCATAGCTTTTGTTTTTTTCAGGATTATTTTCATTTTCCTTCAATATAATCAGCATATCCTCAAGAAGACGGATCTTTATCCTGTAATTCTGGATCAATGCTTCGACAACCTCCTGGTTAGCAACATTATCTTTCAGATCCTTTTTAATTTCTGAACAGATACTATCGAGCTGTGAAATATCAGTATCAAGCTCTTTTTCAATTTCAGGATTCTCTGTCAGCAAGGGGGTTGCTTCACGGTAAAGAGAGTTTACAAGGTTGTTATAGTAGATTTCGGTTTCTTTCAGCTGAGGATTGTCCGGTGTCAGTCCGGCCTCACTGCTTTTTTCCCTGTTGGTATCGGACCACCTGTTTCCCGGTTTGAAGAAAACAACTGCAGTACCAAGAATAACAATAGCCATTGCCGCGATGGAAAACCAATGACTTATTGGTGATTTGTCCTTTTTTAATCCCTTCTTTATCTTTTTCCATACACCTGAAGATGGATTGTATCTGTCCAAATCCTCCCTGTTCTTCCTTATTTGTTCTTCAAGCTTGTCCATATGTTTAATTTGTTGAAAGTATATTCCTTAACTTTTCTTTTGCTCTTGAGTATTGTGATTTTGAAGTAGATTCGGATATTCCGAGTATTTGTGAGATTTCAGAGTGGTCGTAACCTTCAAGCAGATAAAGAGTTAAAATAATTCTATAACCACCGGGAAGCATTTCAATACCCTTAAATATTTTTCCGGTATCGTAGGTAACCTCAGCTTCTTCTTCATAAATGCATGCAGGAAGGGTATCACAGAGGGTCAGATCAATTTTCTTCTTCTTCAGTTGGTTTATACATTTATTGACCAGTATTTTTTTAAGCCATGCACCGAATGTTGATTCAAACCTGAAAGATCCGATATTCCTGAAGCATTCAACAAATGCCTCCTGTAGCATATCCTCAGCATCTTCGCGGTTATTCAATATCCTGTATGCCAGGTTGTACATAGCTTTTGAATATTGGTTATAAAGCCTGAACTGAGCTTTGCTATTGCCCTTTCTGCACTCCTCAATAAGCGGAGCATGTATATAAACGTTCAAATTATCCACCTGATAAGCTTACCTGGTTATAAAGACATAAGGATATTATAAGGGTTGCACCATTTTGTCAAATCGCATTAATTTTTTTTCTTATGGGGTTCGCAATGAAAATAATTAAAAGGATGAAGACACTGATTAATGAAGAAATGCGCATAAGGTAGTCACCATATTTTACATAGGGTGTCATTCTGGTTTCGGGATAAATTTTTCCTTTTATTACAGTCTGGGTCCACCATTCAGTCTCTTTAGTTCTGTTGCCTCTGATATCAATTATGCAGGATATACCTGTGTTGGCTGCTCTTGCAACCGGTCGCCGGGTTTCAATTGCCCTCAATGAAGCATAGGAAAGATGCTGTTTATAACCATTTGTATTTTTCCACCAGCCATCATTTGTTATAATAAATAATGTTTCGGCACCATTCTTTATATAATCGGTTATGTAACTTCCAAAAACAGATTCATAACAGATTACAGGAGCTATTTTATACAAAAGGGCCGGGTGTTCAAAGCAAATTCTTTCTTTCTGTACTCCATAGCCCCATTTTGTACCTCCAAGATAGGGAAGGATTTTACCTATGAATCTTCCCAGACCATTGGAAAACTGCATTTCGATACCGGGTACGAGTTTCGATTTATGATATACCTCAATGGTTTTTCCAGTGTCAATTTTAAAAGCAGAATTAAAATGGTCATAATAGAAACCTGAAGCATCTGTTTTTCTTGCACTAATGGTAGGTGCATCATATGATGGCGGATATAGTCTGTAGCTTACTAATCCGGTAACAATTGATACCCGTGGATATTGCACTGCAAGTTCTTTAATCATCTTAACGTATTTATCATTATCAAGGTCATCTAAGTTGACAGGATCATCAACAGTGGTTTCCGGTGTAATGATCCAGGTGGTTTTATCTGTGACAACTGTACTTGCCAGAGAAATTACCTTTTTCAACTGCTCTTCGAAAGGAATGGTGAATTTTTCGGTATATGGGTCTATGTTTGGTTGAATGATTATGACTTCAACTGCGCCTTCTTCATTCTGCCTGATTGTATAATATCTTGATATGGAAATAGCTGATGGTATAATAATTACTGATAACCAGATCACTAAGAATAATCTTCTTCTCCTTTTTCTTCCCTGAGAATTTACCAGGAAAAAGGTAAGGAAAAGATTAGAGGACAAAATCCAGAGTGAACCACCGGCAGTACCGGTTGCATCGTACCATTGAATAAACATAATATCTTTTGCAAGCCCGTTACCCAGATTTAACCAGGGTGTTATAAGATTTATATTAAGACTTAGAAATTCATAACCGAGCCAGAATGTGATCAGAGAAACAAAACCCGGAACATTACCTGCTTTCAATCTTACAATATGAGCCAGCCACATTGTGAATGCCATTAAGAATGACAATCCCATAATTACACAGATTGCTCCTGTAATACTTGCGACTCTCATCCATCCGAGAGCTATGATGCTGAAGATCACAAACCCGGGAAGGGTATAGATAAAAAAGGCATTGTGACTGAACCTTTTGGGATTTTCAAACAGATAGTTCTCAATTAAGAAAAACGGTACAAATGCGATAAACAGGATAAGGCCGGAACACCAACCCGTCCAGGCTAATCCCGAGAGGATTCCTCCTGTAACAGACAGTGCAACAAGAGCATATTTATTCATCTGATCTTAGATTAAAGATAAAATCGCAAAATACTTTTAGAAGAAGTTTTTTGCACTGTTAAAATAGGTTAAATAAGCAAGAAATTTAACTCCCTGCGGTCATTTTAATTATCTTGCAATTGAAATCAAATCAGAAAGACCATGAAGACACTCATCAGTATTGCACTTGCTGTTTTCTTATTTACCGGCTGTAACAATAGTGAAGAGCAACTGATTAAACGTGCAGATAAAATTCATGCGTCAATACTTACAGTAGATACTCATTGTGATACTCCGATGGAGTTTTCAGCCGTAAGTTTTGATCTGGGAGTCAGGCATGATGATGGTTGCGTTGACTTTCCGCGAATGATTGAAGGAGGCCTTAACGCCGAATTCTTTGCAGTATTCATCGGACAGGGCCCAAGAAACGATTCATCCTACAACAAGGTTCACCAAAAGACCCTCGACATTTTCGATGCAATACATAAAAATGTTGAGAAAAATTCTGCGATGGCAGAAATCGCATATACTGCAGATGATGCTTACAGGATAAAGAAAGCAGGAAAATTAGCTGCATTCATCGGGGTTGAAAACGGTTACCCCATTGGCATGGATATTTCAAGAGTCAAGCAATATTATGACCTGGGAGCCAGGTATATAACTCTTGCTCATACAAAAAACAATGATATCTGTGATTCATCAAACGATCCTAAGGGTCCGGAAAGTAATGGTCTTTCACCTTTAGGAACACAGGTTGTTAAAGAGATGAATCGTCTTGGTATGATGGTAGATATATCGCATATATCCGACAAGTCCTTCTATGATGTTCTTGAAGTCACAAACGCTCCTGTCATTGCATCTCATTCATCATGCAGGGCGTTGTGCGGAAGTCCCAGGAACCTCACCGATGATATGCTGCTTGCACTTAAGGATAATGGCGGGGTGATACAAATCTGTATTCTCAGTAATTACCTCAAAACACCTGAGCCAAATCCGGAAATGGAAGCAAATCTAAAAGAAATTCAGGACAAATACGGTGATTATAATGTCCTTTCTGAAGAAACAAAGAAGCAGATGCGTACTGAATACAGAGCAGTTCAAAAAAGATATGAAAAGCTTGCAACTGTGAAAGATGTTGTTGATCATATTGACCATGTTGTCCAGGTAATCGGTATTGATTATGTTGGCATAGGAACCGACTTTGACGGAGGGGGGGGAGTAGAGGGCTGCGGAACAGTTGCGGAGATGAAGAATATTACAATCGAGATGCTGCGGCGTGGATATTCGAAATCAGAAATTACAAAAATATGGGGTGGTAATGTTATGAGAGTGTTACGGAAAGTTGAAGAAACTGCCAAAAGCCCAGCACCCAGTACCTAGAACCCAGCACCTTTTTTCAGTTCTTAACCCTCGAGTATTTCAGTGTCTTCAACATCCAGTCGGGGAGTGATTTATTAGCGTCTCTTTTCCTGAGATCAAGATACCAGCCAAACTTTTTTAGTATAGGTATTCTGTGTGTTTCAACAAACTCAATAAGTGTTCCATCCGGGTCTTCTATATAAGAGAAGTGACCGGCTGCTTCACCCATATCAAAACTATTACCTTCATGGCTTATTTTGCTGTCAACTGTAAATGGGAAACCTTTGCTTT
>Ga0265292_1000911_pt1 | contig 31243 bp, 35 predicted proteins | sample Munlanlewell296A_FD_189080 | JGI IMG/M metagenome (GOLD analysis project Ga0265292, IMG submission 189080) | Leachate microbial communities from a municipal landfill in Southern Ontario, Canada - Leachate well 296A | ecosystem: Engineered > Solid waste > Landfill > Unclassified | place: Canada... | reverse complement strand
TAGAAGAAGAGATAAAAACAATGAGTCTTAAGGATTATGACTCTAAAGAATATAGAGCATTTTTTAAGGAGTTAAAAGAATTTTTAAATAAAATGGAATTTTCAGATTTATGAAATTTTTAGATATCGTCAAAAAATCAAAATTAAAAGACTAAAAAATAAACAAAATGAACCCCAAAATCCTCCCTAAAACCCTTCTCAAGAAGCGCATTCTTATGCTGAATTATGAGTTTCCTCCGTTGGGGGGCGGGAAAGCAAGAAGTAAAGAAAAAGCTTATAAACCTTTTAGCCTTAAAAAAATTAGCAGTCTTCGGACTGTGACGATATTCCCCGGTGATCGAAAGGTTGCCGGATGATTATCTTTTTCTAAACCTTTAAATACCTGTTTTTATTGTTTTAGATAGGTCTATTAAACATGGTATTAACAGAAACTAAAAAAACACAAGGATTTACAGGCTTAAGCCCAAATCAAGAAAGAATAATGAGTATTTTAGAATATAAAAGAATAGAAATAATCCCCCGGAAAGAACTCATAACTTTGATTAAACAATATATAAAGGTCAAAGATATTTTAGATTTAATAGAAAAATTAAAGAAAAAAAGAAGGCTTGTCTCAATCAAAAGAGGAATTTATATGATTGTTCCTTTTATTTCTATAGACAAAAAATGGGCATTGGACGAATATAGAATTATTGATTATCTCCTAAAAAAAGATTACTATATTGGATTGTACAATGCTTTTAACTTGCATGGTTTTACAGAACAAATCCCAAACAAGATGTTTATATTTAACTTAAAATATTCTGCTGATAAGCAAATACTTCATTACAATTTTAAATTATTTAAGGTAAAGAATGATAGGATGTTTGGTATTTTTAAAAATAAATATCCTTACTCTGACAAAGAAAGAACAATAATTGATGCTCTTGAATATCCAGAATATCTCGGAGGCTTGAGCGAAGTCATAGATAGGATAAAAAATGTAAAATTTAATAAGAACAAATTAATTAATTATACAATTATATATAACAGTATTAAGATAATGAAACTTGTGGGTATGTTGACGGGTAGTAATAAATTACTCATTTTGTTAAATAAGAAGAAAGCATTATCTTATTACACTACAATCAGAAAAACAACAATTAAACTTTTGGATAAAAAATGGAAACTGAGATTGATTTAAAAGAGAAAATAATAATTGAACCAAATATTGCTACAATTAATCTAAGAGAAGAAATTAAAAGATTGAGTATTGAGACAAAATTTCCTCAAAGATTATTAGAAAAAGATTATCACTTAACAAGAATACTTCATAAAATCAGTGAAAAGAGAATAAAAGATTTGGTCTTTAAAGGAGGAACTTGCCTGAATAAATGCTATTTGGGTTTTTACAGATTAAGTGAAGATTTGGATTTTGTTTATAATCAAGATGTAGCTAATCAATCTAAAGGGCAAATCAAAAAGATACTAAATGAATTAAGACATAAACTATTTGAAATTTTAAATGATCTTGGATTAAAAACAAGCAATGAATTGGGAAAAGGCTGGAAAATGCTAACTTCAAAGGAAGAACCCAAAATAGTCGGGCTTGAAATTATAACAAATTATAATTCTTTAATTGATGATTCGCTTCAAACAATTAAACTTGAAATTTCATTTAGAAGAAAATTAATGAATCCTACAAAAATGAAAGTTATTCACCATGAATTTATAGATGTTTTAGGCAAGCCTATCCTTAAAAAAAATGTAGAAATTGAAGTTATTGATTTATCCGAGAACTTTGCAGAGAAATTTAGGGCATTAGTAACTAGAAAGAACATTGTTATAAGGGATATTTATGACATTCATTTTATTCTTAATAACAGCATTCTAAATATAAATGAAGAAATTATAAATCTTATATTAGCAAAAATAAAAGAAAGCAAAAAAGAAGACTTTGCAAAGGAAGATTTAATTAAATTTATTGAGGATTTAGAGTCTAAACTATCTGATTTAAATGAAAAAGAAATATATTCTGTATTGAAATCTGGTGAGAAAGTCAATGCAAAAGATATGATTCAAGTGATAACTCTGGCTTTCCAGCGTATCGGAGGTTTTGTGAGATGAACCCCAATATGAAAATCATTCCCAAGAAGCGCATTCTCATGCTGAATTATGAGTTTCCTCCTTTGAGGGCAGAAATAAGATGAAAAAAGTCAATAAAAGCTAATTCAAATGAAAAAAAGTGAATAATAATTCCAGAAACAAGATATATTTTTAATTATCTACTCAATCTTTTTAAAAAAAATTTATAAATAATATTTTTGATTTTTTTTGTAAAATTCAAATGTCTTTGTTAATCCTTCTTCTAAATTACAACTAGGAGTCCATCCAGTTTCTCTACTAATTTTATTTATATTGGCAATGAAATTTCCTGTTTCTCTATCTTTAGCATCTTCGGGCCAGGGAATAAACTTAACCTTAGAAGAATTTTGTGCTAATTTTTCTATTAATTGAGCCATTTCTACGAATGTAATTCCCTTTCCAGAGCCAATGTTATATACTTGCCCAATTGAATTTTCACTAACTCCGAGAGTAACTAAAGCATTTACAACATCATCAATAAAAATATAATCTCTGATTTGAGTTCCCTCCCCATAAACTGGGAGGTCTTTACCAGAAAGAGCTCTTCCAATAAACCAATTAACAATACAGTATCCAGGATTAGTTATAGAAGCTCGAGGCCCATAAGGATTGGCTATTCTTACTGCAATTGTTTTTAACCCAAATTTTTGATTATATTTTAAGTACATTTGTTCTCCAAACATTTTATTCATTGCATAAGGAGTAATAGGATGCATTGGTTGTTCTTCAGAAATGGGTAGATTACTCCCACCGCAAACTCCCCCATCACATGTAGTATAATCTTCTATTTTTCCATACTGTAATCTGGACCCAGTAAATATAATTCTTGCTTGAGGATTATTTTTTAAAATTAAATCTAATACAATCTTATGGCCCCCAATGTTAATTTCTCTGTCCAATTCTGGATTCTCTAAGCTATTTTTTTCACCTACATGAGCCGCAAGATTAAAGATTATATCTTTTCCACTTATATTTTTAATTACTGCTTGTTCATCCCGAATATCTGAATAATCTAATTTTACTTTATCTTTAATATTTTTCAAATTAAATTCATTAAATCCGTGATTGATTAATTTAGAATCCATTAAAGTAACTTCTGCTCCAAGATTAACTAAGCGATTAGCAAGATTACTTCCAATAAATCCCCCCCCACCAGTTACAAGTATCTTTTTATTGCAATATCCTTCACTTAAATCCATTTTTAAAAGAATTTTGATGAATTAATAAAGATTATGCCAATTGAAAAGACATATATTTTTCAATTAGTTTTTATTATGATTTTTATAAATAAATTTATACACCTTTTTGAACAAGCTTCTTTAATGCATTATTTTAATAGAATTATATCAACATAGAAACATCTTTTCCATAAAAAAGAGATATTTATTTTTATTTTAAATGTTTCTGAAAAATCCAAAACCAGAATATTATCCAGAGAGCATATAAATGTTTAAAAGCATTAATTTAAGATGAAAAAAGTGAATGATAATTTTTATATACTTTATAATTTTCAATAAAATATGAAAACACAAACAAAAAAGCACATTCTTATGCTGAATTACGAGTTTCCTCCGTTGGGGGGTGGGGCGGGAAATGCCACTTATTATATATTGAAAGAATTCTCAAAACCTAAATACAAGGACTTAGAAATAGACCTTATTACATCTTCAACTGACAAATTCAATATACAAAGATTCTCAAAAAATATAACAATTCATTTCTTGGATATAAATAAGAAAGGAAATTTGCACTATCAATCAAATAAAGATTTATTAAATTATTCATGGAAAGCTTACAATTACAGTAAGCATTTAATCAATAAAAGAAAAAAAGAGAATACACAATACAATCTATGCCATGCATTCTTTGGTATTCCTTGCGGTTATATTGCCCTGAAACTAAAGAATAAATATAATTTGCCCTATATTGTAAGTCTGAGAGGGAGCGATGTTCCAGGACATAATCCGAAATTTGCTTTGTTAGACAAATTAATCTTTAAAAGATTAAGCAAAAAGATTTGGAAAGAAGCGTATAAAGTAATTGCAAATAGCAATGATTTAATATATGAAGCAAAAAAAACAAAAGAAGATTGCAATTTTGCTGTAATTCCAAATGGCATTGATACTAAATTCTACAAAAAGATTAATATTAAGAGGAATAAATATAAAAATAATTTAATATTGCTCTATGTTGGAAGATTATCTAAAGTTAAAGGTTTAGATTATCTATTAAAAGCAATATCCAATTTAGACAGCTTAGAATTGTGGTTGGTAGGAGACGGAGATCAAAAAAACCACTTAGAAGAATTATCTAATAAATTAAAAATAAGACAAAAAGTAAAATTCTTAGGAATAAAAGACAAAAAGGAATTATTGCAAATATATAATACATCAGACATTTTCATTCTTCCAAGCTTGAATGAAGGAATGAGCAATTCAATTTTAGAAGCAATGGCTTGTGGGCTTCCAATTATAACAACAGACACGGGGGGAAGCAAAGAATTAATAAAAGGAAATGGTTTTATAATAAGTAAAGCAAGTCCAGAAGCATTAAGGCAAGCAATAAACAAGTTTTTAATCAATCCAAATTTAATTAAATCTATGAGCAACATTTCAAGACTTCTCGCAGAAAGAATGAGTTGGGGAAATGTTGCGGATGATTATTGGGGGGAATATGAAAAATGCTAAAAGAACAGGGAAATATTCAATCCTCATTAGATTATTTTTTAAAATTCAACATTCCAAAAAATGCAAAAATTATAGACGTTGGATGTAATCGCGGAAGTTTGATTTATAATCTATATAAACAAGGTTACAAAAATGTTTATGGGATTGATATTAATAAAGAATCCATAAAACAGGGTAAAGGAAATTACAAATCAATTAAAACAAAATTAAGAACTTATGATGGAAAGGAAGTCCCATTCAAAAGAGAAACTTTTGATGTTATTTTAATGTTTGATGTTATTGAGCATATTCCAAATGTGGGCACGTTTCTAAAAGAAGAAATCTACAGAGTTTTAAAGAATGGTGGAATGTTTATATTCCAGACTCCAAACAAACCAATAAATATTTTGTGGGAGATAATAGAACAAAAATCATTTATAAAATATAAAAAATATCATTGCTCATTGCAGACTTACTTTAGTTTGAAGAAATTATTAAAAAATTCTGGTTTTAATAATATTAAAATAGAAAAATATAATATTAAAACAGAACACAACAAAAACAAGATTAAATCCGAGTTAAGTTTTTTGGGTATACTTTTATTAAATCTAATATCGATTATGCCATTAAAACTTCAAAGTAATTTTTGGGGGAGCGGGAAAAAATGAAAAACAAATCTCAAGTTAAAAAGTACATTCTAATATTAAATTATGAGTTTCTGCCTTGGGGAGAGTATGAAATATGTGTGGAATAAATGGATTCAATTGGGCAGATAAAGAAACAATAGCAAGAATGAACTCTAAGATAGAACATAGAGGCCCAGATGATTCTGGAATATATTTAGATAATAATGTTACATTGGGTCATCAAAGATTGTCAATTTTAGATTTAAGCGAAGCAGGTCATCAGCCAATGTTTTACTCAAAAGAATTTGGGGCATGTTCTGAAGAATATAAAAAAGAATTAATGATAAAATCAAACGTAGGAATAAACTTTAACGGAGAGATATATAATTTTCCAGAATTAAAAGCAGATTTAGAAAAAAAAGGATATATATTCTCTACAAGAACAGATACAGAAGTGATTTTGGCAAGTTATTTAGAATGGGGATTTGATTGTGTAAAGAGATTTAACGGAATGTGGGCTTTCTGCATTTATGACAAAACAAAGAACATTTTATTTCTTTCAAGAGATCGATTTGGAGTAAAGCCATTATATTATTATTTTGATAAAGGAAAGTTTATTTTTTCTTCTGAATTAAAAGCAATTCAAGAGCATAATTTAAATTTAACTATTAACAAAAAAGCACTAAATTTTTATTTCTATCAGGGTTATATTGGAGATAATTTAACAATATATAATAATTGCTTTAAATTGAAACCCTCTGAAAGTCTAATATTTGATCTTTCAAAAGAATCAATAAAGATAAAAAAATACTATGATTTAAAGGAAGAAATAGAAAAGATTTCTAAAATTAGTTTAAAAAAAAGAGTTGATTCAGTAAAAGGAATATTAACTGATGCTATAGAAAAAAGGCTAATTTCAGATGTTCCAATCGGCTCTTTTTTATCGGGGGGGGTAGATTCATCAACAATATCCGCGATTATTGCAAAAAAGCACAAAAATTTTGACACATTTTCAATAGGTTTTAAGGAAAAAGAATATGATGAATCAAAATACTCAAAAATCGTATCTGATTATATAAAAACAAATCACTTCTATAGAATCCTAACTTTAGACGAAAATTTAATAGAAGAGGTGATTAAAAATTTAGATGAGCCTTTTGGAGACTCTTCAATCTTTCCAACTTATCTTGTATCCAAAATTGCTAAAGAAAAAGTCACTGTAGCATTATCTGGAGATGCAGGTGATGAAATTTTTGCAGGTTATGATCCTTATTTAGCATATAAAATGATTAAATATATCCCAAAAATTCTATTTTTCCCATTAAAAATATTTTCAAGAGCCTTAAAAGGTTCGAGCGATAAAACGGATATAAAATTTAAAATGAGCAGGTTCATATCAGGATTAAGTTTGAACTCAAATAAAAGTAGATTAAACTGGCTTGCACAAATTGAAGAAAGTGAAAGAAGAACCATTTTAAAAGAAAATTTCATTAAAAATGATGCATTAATAAATATTCCAAAGGGACATGGACTCTTAACATTACAACTTTTAGATATGCAAAATTATCTTCCAGGAGATATTTTAAGAAAAGTCGATTTTGCCTCAATGTTAAATTCTCTGGAAGTAAGAACACCATTTTTAGATTATAGACTTGTTCCTTTAGTTTTAAGCTTGCCAGAAAGATATAAAATAAGATTACTAAGAACAAAATGGCTTTTGAAAAACATTGCAAAAGGACTTATTCCAAAAGAAATACTTAAAAGAAAAAAGAAGGGATTTTCTGTACCTTTATCAAAATGGGTAAAAGAGAGTCATTTAATAAAAGAGTTTATTACGAAAAAAGAGTATTTTAAACATAACTTAATAGATTATGATTATACACAAAATCTATTTAGAGAGCATTTGGGAGAAGAAAATAATAACTCCAGACAATTATGGCTAATATTTATTTTTAATTATTGGTATAATAAACATTTTGAAAAAGTAAATTATGATAATGAAAAAATTGAAAATCCAAATGAACTACAAAACAACTTATTAATAACCATTGATGTAGAACCAGATTGTGATATTCATTGGAATAGGAGCAATCCTCCTACATTTGATTCAGTAAATTATTCTATTCCAAAGCTACTAAGACCTATATGGAATAAATACAATATAAATCCCATTTATTTTGTTTCTCCAGAAGTTTTAATAGATATTGATTCTTGCAAAGTATTAAAAGAAGAAATTAAAAATGGTGCAATAATTGGTGCACACTTACACTCTGAATATATTGAACCAAATAAAACAGATATAAAAGGAAAACCTTCTGAGGAATGCCCTTGTTATGCTCATTCAACGGGTATTGAATTTGAAAAAATAAAAAATTTAACCATTCTCATTCAAAAGAATTTAGGAGTTAAACCAATTTGGTATAGAGCAGCAAGATTTGGAGCGGATTTAGATACAATTAAATCAATTAAAAAATTGGGATATAAATATGATTCATCTGTTACTCCTGAAATTGATTGGAGAAACCAAGGCGGTCCAAATCATTCAATGGCTCCAAATCAACCATATGAAATTTCTAAAGAAGACTTTTATAAAAATGCAAAATCCAAAGAAGATTTTATAGGAATAACAGAATTTCCATTAACTATTTTCAAAAAAAGACTTGGTTTTATTGGAAAACTTCTACCTAATAAATGGTTTTTCTATAAATGGTTAAGACCAACTATTATGACAACAAAAGGGATGAAAAGCTTAATCAAAGAGTTTAATAAAAAATACAAAGAACCAACTTTTGTTATGATGTTTCATTCCATGGAATTAATCCCAAATAAAAGCCCATATGTTAGAAGCAAATTGATGCAAAGAATGTTTTTAAAAAGATTGGAAAAAATAATTAAATATATACAAACTAAAAATGGAAAATAAAGAAATATCATTTGATTTTGGAGAGAACTGGAAAGATTATTCCAAAAATGCATTGGGAGAAAAACAACTTTCAGAAGCAAAAAAATCATTAGAGTTATTAATTGGAAAGGATAAAATTCATAATAAAAAGATTTTTGATCTGGGATGTGGCAGTGGGATTTTTTCCATTGCATTACATCAATTAAAAGCAAAAGAAGTGATTGGAATAGATATATCTAAGGAAAGCATACAAACCTCGTTAGAAAATAAAGAAAGATTTGCTCCAGAGTCAAATATAAAGTTTCTGCACGAATCTATTTTTGATGAAGACATTAAAAAATTAGGAAAGTTTGATTTAGTATACTCTTGGGGAGTTCTTCATCACACAGGAGATATGTGGAAAGCAATTCAAATATCATCCAAACTGATAAAAAAGAATGGATTACTAATTCTCGCATTATATAATAAGCATTGGACTTCACCTATTTGGAGATTAATTAAAAGATTTTATAATCTCTCTCCAAAATTAATCCAAAAATTAATGATAACAGTATTTTATTGTGTAATTGCTCTTGCTAAATTTTTAGCTACTGGTAAAGATCCTTTTAAAAAAGAAAGGGGAATGAGTTTCTATTATGATATAGTTGATTGGTTGGGGGGTTATCCTTATGAGTATGCTTCAAAAGAAGAGGTAATTGAATTTTCTAAAAAGATTGGATTAAAATTAATTAAATATATTAAAACACAGGGATTTACAGGATGTAATGAGTTTATTTTTATCAAAAATGGAAAATTATGAAAGGTATAAGAATATTAATTCGAAAAAATATGAAAAGAAGGGCATTATGTATTATCTATGCAGAAAACCCTCTGATAATAAGATTTTTCCTATAATAAACAATATAAAAGATAAAAAAGTTTTAGAAGTTGGCATTGGAACAGGCTATTACACTAAAATTCTCTTAAAGAATAAATGCAATGTAACTGGCGTAGATATTAATCCCCATTTAGGAAAAAAATTGGGAATAAAGATAATAAAGGCAAAAGCAGACAATTTTAGTAAAAATTTAAAAAAAGAAAAGTTTGATATTGTTTCAAGTTTCTGGATGACTGAATATTTGAATGAAAAACAATTAGAAGATTTTTTAAAAGAATCAAGGAAAGTTTTGAAAAAGGATGGAAAATTAATCACAACTATAATAACAAATAAAGGTTTGGGCTGGCTTTATATTTTTCTTGCAAAAAGATTAAAAAATATAAATAAATACAATTATTCAAAGAAGCAAATTGCAAATTATTTGAAAAACCAAGAATTAAATAGCGTTCATATAATTAAATTAAACTCTTGGTTGAGTATTCCATGGGCTTTCTTGGTGGTGACAAAATGATTTATAAAAAAATAAAAATTTGTTTTGTTGCACCTAAAGCTTATCCTTTTTTTAATCCCAAGAACAAATTAACTAAAAAGATAATTATGGGCGGGGGAGAAATCCAATTAGGTTTTATTGCTAAAGAACTTGCTAAGGATAATTCATTAGATATAAATTTTATGGTTGCAGATTATGGACAAAGGAACATTGAAGAGTGGTCTAAAGTAAAAGTTTTCAAATTTTTAAATTTTAAGAATAATCCTTTCAAAAGATTATATCATTTTATTAGAATCTTCAATAAAATCAATGCTGATCTCTATGTTCAAAGAGCTTTAGATGCTGGTGGAGGGATTATTGCTCTATATTGTAATTTAAAAAGAAAAAAATTTGTGTATATGGTCGCACACGATAAAGAGGTTAATGGAAAGTTTGAAAGAAATCATTCTATTTTTAGCAATTTTCTCGCAAATTTAACCTTCAAATTAGCAGATCAAATAATCGTTCAAAATATTTTACAAAGAGAAATTTTAAGAGAAAGATTGAATCTTGGGGGAATTCTTATAAAAAGTATGTATTCGATTAAATTAAAGAGTAAAAATTTCAGAAGAGATTCAATTTTATGGGTGGGGAGATGTGAAGAATGGAAGCGACCCAAGATATTTCTAAGTCTTGCAAAAAAGTTTCCAAATGAAAAATTTGTGATGATCTGTCCTCCAGCATTAAATCAATCCGAGTATTTTAATAAAGTAAAAGAAAATGCATCAAAAATAAAGAATTTAAAATTCATAGAATATGTACCATTTAACAAGATTCAAAAATATTTTAATGAGGCAAGAGTTTTTATTAATACTTCGGATCAAGAAGGTTTTCCAAATACTTTTATTCAGGCAGGAATAGGAAAAACACCGATTATTTCATTGAATGTCGACCCAAATAATTTCTTAGAAAAATATAATTGTGGATTTTGTTGTAAGGACAATTTTGAGATTGCATGCCAAAATTTAAAAAAATTATTGAAGAATAGAAGTTTATACCAAAAAATGTCAAACAATGTGTTTAAATATGTAAAAGAAAACCATGATATTAAGTTAAATATTAAAAAATTTGAGGAGTTAATAAAAACTAATGTTGACCACTAAAAAGAAAAGAGAAAAAGTCGGAAAGCGTAAGATAAAAATATGCTTTATCTCTTCTGCAGCATATCCTTTATTTAATCCTAAATGTCATGCCACTTTTGGAGGAGCAGAAGTTGATTTATATTTACTTTCTAAAGAATTAGCAAAAGATAAAAATTTTGATGTGTCTTTTATTGTAGGAGACTTTGGACAAAAGGATAAAGAGATAAAAAAAGGGGTTAAAATTTTTAAAAATTATAAATTCAATGAAAATAAAATCTATCAAATGTCTAAGTTACTTTTTAAAATAAAGGAAATAGATGCTAATATTTATTTTCAAGAAAGTGCATCTGGAAGTACTGGAATAATAAGTTATTTTTGCAAGAAGAAGAATAAAATATTTTTATATCGAACGGCTTCTGATATTGATTGTAATGGAACATTTATAAAAAAGAATAAAATTGAGGGAGCATTATATAGATATGGAATAAAAAACTCCAGCAAAATAATTACTCAAAATGAAAAAAATAAGCAACAATTATTTAATAGCTTAAGCTTAGATAGTGAAGTGGTGAGAAACATCTCAGTGAAATTAAAATTAATTAATCACCAGAAAGGATATATCCTTTGGGTTGGTAGAAGTGAAAAACTAAAAAATCCCGAATTATTTTTAGAATTAGCAAAAAATTTTCCAAAAGAAAAGTTTGTTATGATTGCTCCAAAAACTATTTTTAGTAATAAACACGAAATAGAAATAAAGGCCAAAAAAATAAAAAATATGAGATTTATACATTACGTTCCATTTAATCTTATAAATAAATATTTTGAAAATGCCAAGATATTAATTAACACCTCTGATTATGAAGGTTTTCCTAATACTTTTGTTCAAGCAACTTCAAATTCAGTGCCAATTATATCCTTAAATGTAAATCCAGACAATTTCTTAAGTACATATAACTGCGGTTTTTGTGCTAAAGGAGATTTTGAATTAATGAAAAAACAGATTAAAAGATTATTAAAAGATAAGAAGTTATATGAGAAAATGAGTAAAAATGCATATAGATATGCAAAAAATAATCATGATGTGAAAAGAATAATCTCAGAATATAAAAAAATAATAAAAGAGTTAGTTAACAAAAAATTATTAAAGAAAAATGAAAACCCCTAAAATCTCCGTAATAATGTCAGCATATAACGCCGAGAAATACATAGCAGAAGCAATAGAAAGCATTCTCAACCAAACATTCAAAGATTTTGAGTTTATTATAATAAATGATAGCTCGACAGACAATTCTTTAAATATAATAAAAAAATATGCAAAAAAAGATAGAAGAATTGTATTAATAAATAACTCTAAAAATTTAGGTTTAATAAAGTCACTAAATAAAGGGCTAAAGATAGCAAAAGGCAAGTATATCGCACGAATGGATGATGATGATATATCTTTGCCTAAGAGATTTCAAATTCAATATGATTTTCTTGAAAATAACTTAGAAATTTTCTTAGTAGGATCTTCTTGTTTTTTAATAGATGAAAAAGGAATTAAAATTGGATCACAAAATTGTCCAATTGACTTTACTGAAATCAAAAAAAAACTTACAAAAAAATGTTGTATGATTCACCCTTCAATAATGTTTAGGAATGATAAGCAAACTTTTTATAGAGAAAAGATGTGGCATGTAGAAGATTATGATTTATATCTTAATCTTCTTACTAGAAATAAAAAAATAGCAAATATTAAAGATAAAATAATTTTATACAGAATCACTCCCAATTCAATTTGTATAACCCACTCAAGAAAGCAAAAAATATTTTCTAATATTGCAATAAAATTCTATAATCAAAGGATGATCTTTGGTAAGGATAAATACAATGATTTTAATTCAGATATACTGCTCTCTTCTGATTATATTAAAGAATGTTCCAATGAAGAGGTTTTTATAAAATCAATAATAGAAGCACACTTAAAAAATAGAAATTTCAAGAGAGCAAGAGAAATCCTACATAAAAAAAATGTCGAGAAAAAAATATCCTTTTTGAAGATTTTACCTTATTTTATATGCGCATATATTCCTCTTATCTATAAATTATATCGATTATGTTTTTACAAAGAAAAATAATCAAATAGAAGTATTTTAATATCATAAATTATATATTAATTGTGTCTAAAAATGGAAAGTAATATAACAATAATAAAACCAAGAAAAGGGTTAATTGGAATTGATTTTAAAGAATTGTTTAAATTCAAAGAACTTTTTTGGGTTTTATCAATGAAAGAAATAAAAGTTAGATATAAACAAACTTTAATTGGTGGGCTTTGGGCAATAATTCAGCCACTTTTAACAATGATTGTGTTTACTATATTTTTTGGGACAATTGTTAAAATATCTTCAGAGGGAGTTCCATATGCAATATTTTCATATTCGGGATTGATACTATGGATATATTTCACAAATTCATTATCTGCTGCAAGCAATAGCACAGTTTCTAATGCTTCATTAATATCAAAAATATATTTCCCAAGAATCATATTGCCAATATCCTCAACTATTATTGGATTAATTGATTATGGAATTGCATTTATAATAATGTTTGGTTTAATGTTTTATTATGGATTTGCTCCAACAATTAATCTCATTTTTATCCCAATAATATTATTTTTCACTATGATGCTTGCTTCGGGTTTGGGATTGTGGTTATCTGCAATTAATGTAAAATACAGAGATGTAAAATATGTAATTCCATTTTTTGTACAATTATTAATATTTGTAACTCCAGTCATTTATCCTATATCTCTAGCTGGAAAATTTAAATGGTTATTAGCTCTAAACCCCATGACTGGATTTATAGAAGCACACAGAGCAATGATATTAGGACATCAAGCAATAAATTATGGGATGATTGGATTATCAATAGGTTTAACAATAATAATATTTATTACAGGATTAATGTATTTTAATCAAGTAGAAAGGAAATTTGCAGATATAATTTAAAATGGAAAAAGAAATAGCAATTAAAGTAGAGAATATTGGAAAAAAATATAGTATAGGAGAAAAAGAACAATACTTTTCCCTTAGAGAGAGCATTACAAATGCTATAAAATTACCTTATAAAATTTTAACTGGGAAAAAGCCATTAAAAAAACCTGACTTTTGGGCATTAAAAAATGTTTCTTTTGAAGTAAAAAAAGGTGAAGTAATAGGAATTATTGGAAGGAATGGCGCAGGTAAGAGTACATTACTCAAAATATTATCAAAAATTACAGATCCAACAACAGGACAAATAACAATAAATGGAAGAGTTTCATCATTACTTGAAGTTGGAACTGGATTCCATCCAGAATTGACTGGAAGAGAAAATATTTATTTAAATGGTGCAATTTTAGGAATGACTAAAAAAGAAATTAAAGAGAAATTTAATGATATAGTTGAGTTTTCTGGAATTGAAAAATTCTTAGACACGCCAGTAAAAAAGTATTCTTCGGGAATGTATGTGAGATTAGCATTTGCAGTAGCAGCACATTTAGAACCTGAGATATTAATAGTTGATGAAGTCTTGGCTGTGGGCGATGCAGAATTTCAAAAGAAATGTTTAGGCAAAATGAAGGATGTTGCATCTTCTGGAAGAACAGTATTGTTTGTTAGTCATAACATGGATGCAATAGAGAACATGTGCAGTTCATGCATTTTGATTGAAGATGGCAATATTAAATATAATAGCATCAATGTAAAGAAAGTTATTCATTTATATTTGAATAAATCAAAAAAGATTCATAATTCTGAATGGAAAAATTCAAAAAGAGAGTATGATAATCCCTGGTTTAAGCCAAGTAGATTTGCAATTGTTGATAAACAAGGCCAAACCATAAAAACAAATGATGATAGTTCGGATTGTTATATCCGAGTAGAAGGCTATTCAAAACTAGCTGATTCCAGATTACAATTAGGATATGCCATCTACAATGAAGATTACCAGTTGCTTTACTGGTCATTACATGATGATTTAAAGGAAGAATATTGGCCAAAAATGAATAAAGGATTTAATGTTTTACAATCAAAAATACCAAAAGAGATTTTAAGGGTAGGGGTTTACAGGTTTGAACTTATTGCTAGACTTTTTTATACACAATGGATTTGTAATCCTGAGGAGAATGGCACATCGATTTATATGAGCATTCTAACAAAACCGGATAAATCAAAATATAATTCCCTTGAACATCCTGGAATATTATTTCCATTACTAACATGGGCACAAATAAAATAATGGTAAATTTTTAATGGAGGATAGAACTAATAAAAGGCTTAGAATAAATATAACGAAACAATTAAGATGAAAATATTACACACAGTCGAAAATTATGACCCAGATATATGCGGGATGGCTGAAGTAGTGAAACAATTATCTGAAAGACTTGTAAAACTCGGGTATGATGTAACTGTAGCAACAACATATAACCCCGAGAGAAAACAAGAGATAATTAACGGAGTTAAGATTTTAGAATTTAAAATAAAAGGTAATATTGTTAAGGGGCTTGAAGGAGAAGTGAAAAAATATGAAGAATTTTTATTAAACTCAAGATTCGATATAATAACTAATTTTGCAGCGCAACAATGGGCAACAGATATTATGATTCCATTGCTTGACAAAATAAAAGCAAAGAAAGTAAATGTTCCCACTGGATTCTCAGGTTTATATTTACCAGAATACAAAGAATATTTTGAAAATATGAAGGAATGGATGAAAAAATATGATATAAATATATTTCTTTCAGATGATTATAGGGATATTAATTTTGCAAGAGAAAATAAAATACAAAAAAATATATTAATTCCTAACGGAGCATCAACAGAAGAGTTTTTAGGTTCTAATGATATGAATATTAAATCCTTACTTAATATCCCTCAAGAAAACTTTCTTATTCTCTTAGTTGGTTCACACACTTCTTCAAAAGGGCATAAAGAAGCCATAAAGATATTTAGGAAATCAAATATTAAAAATGCAACATTGCTTATAGTAGGATATGAATCAAAAGAAAAAGATAAAAAAAACATCATTTGGATTGCAAGAAGATTATTATTCCTTTTCTTTGGATTTGGAGGAAGATGTGGAGAAAAATGCAGACGTTCAGCGCTTCTTTTTAATAATTCTCCATTTAGATTAATCGATAATAAAAAAATAATTATAAAAAGTCTTCAAAGAGAACAAACAATAAGTGTATACAAACAAGCAGATTTATTTTTATTTCCTTCAAATGTTGAATGCTCACCAATTGTATTATTTGAATGCATGGCATCAAAAACATCTTTTTTAGTAACAGATGTTGGAAATTCTAAAGAAATTATCAAATGGTCTAATTCTGGAATATTATTACCCACTAAAAAGGATAAAAGAGGATATAGTTATGCAAAAATAAATGAATCTTCAAAAATACTTGAAGAAATTTTTTATGATAAAGAAAAAAGAAAAATTATGGCTGAAGCAGGGTTTAAAGCATGGAAAAAGAGATTTACTTGGGATAAAATAGCAAAGGAATATGAAATGATATATGTTCAATTACTTAAGGGAAAAAGATTAAAATGATAAATTTTTTAAGAAAATATAGCAAATATGATTATTCAGTTTTAAACAAAAATTGCACTGAATTTGAAATTAATAATTGGGCAATCTCTGAATTTATACTTAAAAGATTAATTCCTATTGTAGGTGTAAGACCTTTTCCTCTTAATGAATTATTTTTTATAACTACAACCGTTTTAAGGTTTAATCCAACACACATATTTGAATGGGGTACACATGTAGGTAAATCTGCAAGAATATTTTATGAGATTACCAAAGCATTTAATATCAAATGTGAAATACATTCAATTGATTTGCCTGATGACGTGCATCACGTTGAACACCCAAAAAATAAAAGAGGCAGACTTGTGAAAAGGATTAATGAAGTTCATTTACATCAAGGTGACGGATTGGATTTTTCTCTAAAAATCTATAAAGGAATAGATTGTGAGTGCAGACCGCTTTTCTTTCTAGATGGAGATCATAGTTATGAATCAGTGAAAAGAGAATTGGAAGGGATAACAAAAGAAGTTTCAAATCCAATAATTCTTGTTCATGATACTTTTTATCAATCAAAAGAATCGGGTTACAATATTGGTCCTTACAAGGCAATTCAGAATATAATGTTAAAATATCCTAATAAATACAAAATAAACTCTTTGGATACGGGTCTTCCAGGGATGAATTTATTATACATTAATAATAAAAATAAGTCTACAATTAATTAAAAATGATAACTACAAAATTAGCAGGGGGATTAGGAAATCAGATGTTTCAGTATGCTATTGGCAGACATCTTGCATTAAGAAATAAAACTCAATTGCTCTTGGATATTTCTCAATTGAATAACAAAGACCCGAACATCACTTTTCGTACTTATGAGCTTAATATATTTAATATATCGGCTAAGATTATTCCAAAAGAAAAAATAATTCTTCCTAAAATTATAAAAGAGATTCTTTTTAGACTCCTTAAAAGAAGATATATAAAACAAAAAGGAAATTCTTTTAATAAAGAAGTTTTGGCTAATTATAACAAAAATATATGCCTTGAGGGATATTGGCAATGTGAAAATTATTTTAAGGATATAGAAGATATTATAAAACAAGATTTTAAAATAAAGATAGAACCAAGCGAGCAAAATAAGGTTATGTTAAAAAAGATTAAATCAACTAATTCTATTTGCATTCATATTAGAAGGGGGGATTATGTAGCAGATCCAAAAACAAAAGCACATCACGGGGTTTGCTCTTTAGGATATTATTACAATTCTATAAAAGAAATAAAAAAGAAAGTAAAAAGTCCAGTCTTTTATGTATTTTCTGACGATATTAATTGGGCAAGAGAGAATATAAAAATAAAAGACAAAACTATCTTTGTAAACATTAATAGCACAGATAAAGCATATGAAGATTTAAGATTAATGTCTAATTGCAAGCATTTCATAATAGCCAATAGCTCTTTTAGTTGGTGGGGTGCTTGGTTATCTAATAATCCAAATAAGATAGTCTGTGCTCCATATAAATGGTTTAATCAAGCAGAGGAAGGGGATATTGTGCCGAGGGATTGGAGGAGAATAGGAGACATGAAAAAATGAAAACCCCTAAAATCTCCGTAATAATGTCAGCATATAACGCCGAGAAATACATAGCAGAAGCAATAGAAAGCATTCTCAACCAAACATTCAAAGATTTTGAGTTTATTATAATAAATGATAGCTCGACAGATGATTCCTTGAAAATTATCAAAAAATATAAAAATAAAGATAGGAGAATTGTATTAATTAATAACAAAAAGAATATTGGATTAACTAAATCCTTAAACAAAGGGCTCAAGATTGCCAAAGGCAAATATATCGCAAGAATGGATGATGATGATATTTCTTTATCAAACAGATTTCAAATTCAATTCAATTTTCTTAAAAAAAATAAAGAAATATTTCTTGTTGGAGCTGGGACAATTATAATAAATAAAAACGGAAAATGCATAAAAAAAAGCATTCCCATTGCCAATAGATTTAAAATAAAAAATATCCTTAATAAGAAAAACTTTTTTTATCATTCCACGATTATGTTCAGAAATATACACAAAATATTTTACAGAGAAAAAATGTTGTATGTAGAAGATTATGATTTATATTTAAGACTAATTGATAAAGGATACAGTTTAACCAATATAAAAAAACCTTTATTAAAATATAGAATATCAGATAATTCAATGACACACTCAAATAGCATCCCAAAACAATTATTATTTATAGAAAAAGCAATAGAATTTCATAATCAAAGATTAGGCTCTGGTTCAGATAAATATGATTCTTTTAATCCAATATCTATTTTAAAAATGGATTATAATAAGAGTAATAATAAGGATGTGCTCAAATATTTAATAAAATCTGCCTTTAAAGTAAATGACTTCTTAGAAACAAGAAATATTTGTAAAAGATATTTCAAAAATTATGGGATTTTTAATATAGTTCCTTTTTATTACCTTATTACTTTTTTAGGCAAAAAATATCAAAAAAACTCACTAAAAATCCCAACTGTCAAAAGGTCATGAGTGATGATTTTTTAATTTTTAGTATGTGGCGAAGTCTATTTATCATGACAGTATATTTCAAAGGTAATAAAAGATTTCTCTTTTTTGAAGTCATTTTTAATGTTTTGGAGATCTAAAATTCTTAGAAAATCAATTGAAAGGGGTCTCAGTAGAATACAAACATGATAATTACTAATAATATCTTCAAAATCCTTAGGTTTTTCAATAACGGAGATATTTGTAAAATATTCTCTAAGCACATCTTTAGAATCTCGGTAATATGCATAATTATTTTGTAAAGTATTTTTAAAATCAATGTTATAACTTATATTAGTATTAAAAAATAATCCAGCCAAATTTTCGTAATCTGCAGTTATTAGAATATAATTCGAAAGATTATTATTAATATAATCTAAAGTTGGCTTATATTCTTGATAGTTAATCTCTCCAGGAATTTGAGGATAACCATTATTAAAGATAATATTTTTATCTTGCAGAAGAATAGATGTTGAAGAAATTATAAACAAAAGTAAAATAAAAATCACAATAAATTTATTCTTATAAAAATTCTTTATTATGCTTTTCAGTCCTGCACAAACAAGCAAAAAATAAATTGGCAAAAGATAAACCATTACCCTCATAATCTGTATATATTCGTTTGAAATATAATGTAAAATAAATAAAGGCAGAACCATAAAATAAATTAATCTACTTTTCCCTTTTGTCATGAAAGTAATAAATAATCCTATTAGGAAATATATTGTAAAAAAGAGATAATTTTCAAAGAAGAGGTTGTTAAAATCTAAATGAGTTATTGGGTTATTTGTTTCCCCCCCCAATAAAGAATTTATCAAAGAGTTTAAATTTAAAAAAGTTGAAAAAAATAATAAGATTATAACACAAATTACAATTATCACAAATATCTTTTTTAGAAAGTTTAAATGAAATAACTTTTTTAGATGCTTTTGATTAATATTAATGTTCTGTGATTCAAATAGAAATAAATATACTGCACCAAAAAATGTTGCAAAAGGAATAATGTATTTTGTTTGATCATACATCAAAAAATAATTAATAAAATTAATTAAAATTATTCCGCAGAGATATATCCAATTTTTCCAAGATTTATTAGAAATATTCTTATTAAATTTGACCATTGAATAAATTAAAAATATTAATGAAAATTCTAAAAAAACATAATGCCTAATATAAAAGTGATTAAAAATTAACCAAGAATTAAATATAAATAACAATAATAAAATGTATCTTATTATCTTATTTGAGATAATCTCTTTTGCAATAGCATTAAGCAAAATTAAAGTAATAAATCCCAAGAATATTGGCACCAGTTTTGCAACAAATAAACTTACTCCAAATATTGAAAAAAGGAATGCAACTAAATATGAAAGTGGTATTCCATATAAATAGCCTTGATTTCCATAACTATTATTTAAAACTGGAAATTTCCCTGTTTCTAATAAGCTTTGCCCAACTAACATATGCCTATACTCATCGGGATAATTCCCAGAATATTGAAACATTGAAAATTGGACAAAAAGATATAATCCCAAAATTAATATCAACCCCAAAACATACCACGCCCCTTCCCCATGCATCCATTTTCCAAGCGAGTAAGGCAATCTTGCAATCCAAACAAATGGCGATATAAATATTCTAAAAATTCCCCTCAACCACTTTCCTTGACTAAAGCTATCTTTTATTCCATAATCAAAATCAAACCACTTCAATCGCGGAAATCTCCCATCAAACTCCTCATATCTTCTCTTCTCTGCCCTTTCCTCATCCTCTTTCTCCTTCTCTATCCCATTACCAACAACATCCTTATTCATGAAGAAAACCAGCACTCCTATTGCAACTGTTGCTATTGTTAGCCAAAGCTGATGAATCTTTGTAAAATCAATAAAAGATTTAAGCCATAATATATTGTTTATAAAATCAAACTTTAATGAGCTTATTGTTATAATTAAAAGCAAAAAGAGGAAAATATATTTAGGCAATTCAAACCAGAACCCCGCCTCTTTCTTTCTAAATATAAGAAATACCCAAATGAAACCAATTCCAATCAAAGCATATCCAAAATAGGGAGTATAGAAATTAAAAGCCAAACTGGCAAAATTTAGCAATATAAATAAAAGTGACAATATTAAAAATACCTTTACAAACGTTCTGCTTATTTTCATTTTAATTATCTATCAAATATGCTTTTTATTAATATTTGGGGTGGAGAATACTGTTTTTTGGGGGGTTTGGGGGGCAAAGAAACCAAACCTCTCAAAAACCAAGCAACACCCCCAAGTATTATTATTGACAACTTTGAATAACCCTATCTTTAAAAAATTTAATTATATGTAACAGTTAGATTATTATGATTAATTTATTTTAATAATATATTTACCTTGCATGATTTTACCAAAATAATTATATCGTTTTTATTAGCAAAAAATCATCTTTTTGGGGTTATTCAAAACCCCCAATACATAAAACAAATAATAACTAGCCAAAACCTCAAACCTCACTCTCCAACTAATTAATAACTGTCGGACTTACTTATTTAATAACCACTTCCAAACAGGAACTAACTTTATTTTCTTATTCTTTATTATAAATTCATCGTCTTGATTATAAGTTAAGATTAATCCTTCTTTTAAATCGAACTTATTCATAGCAGTTATTAATCCATTTATTTCTCTATCTTTGTTCTGTTCTGTTAAATTATAACAAACCTGTATTGCTTTTGTGATTTTTGTGCCCTCTTTAATAACAAAATCACATTCTCCTGTTTCCTGAAAGTAAAATATTTCTTTATATATTTTCCTCAAATTCAAAAATGCCATATTTTCAAGCATTCTTCCTTTATCTTCTGAAAAGGATGCAGAATTCACAACTGAAAACCCATTATCAATCGAATAAACCTTTTTTGGATTAATTATCTGCTTTTTAATTGAATAATCAAATTTTGGCACTGTAAATAGCATGTAGCTATCTTCAAAAAAAGAAACAAAAGATATTGCACTATTAACAGAGCCTAAACCAAAGGTTTTCTTTAAAGAATTATATGAAAATTCTTTTCCTACATTTGTAATAAGATATACTGCCATTTCTCGGAGAGATTTTAAATTTCTTATCTTGTGCCTTATTGCAATATCTCTTATTATTATATCATTAAACAAATCCTGCAAAGATTCCAACCTTCCACTTTTTATATACTGTGGAAACCCTCCCCCTATAAAATACTCTTGAAAAGATTCAATATTCTCTTTTTTACCTGTGAATTTAAGAAATTCTTTAAAGGAAAATGGAAATAACTCATAATTCAAATGCCTTCCAGTAAGTCTTGTTCCAAGCTCTCTGCTTAATAAAGAAGCATTTGAACCAGTAATAACAAAATATTTCCCCTTGTCAAGCATGGCTCTTACAAAAAGCTCCCATTTTTCTACATTTTGCACTTCATCAAAAAAATAATAATTGCTCTCTCCATATTCTTCATTAAAAATTTGATTTAATGTCTCAAAATCGGATAATTCAAAGTTTACTGCATTAGGATTTTCAAAATTAAAATAATAAAAATTCTTTGATTTTTTAATCATTTGCCCTAATAGGGTGCTTTTCCCACATCTTCTAACTCCTGAAAGAATAATTGCAAAAGACTCTTCAACTTTTATTTCTTTTAGCTTCTCTCTTTCTATATTCTCACTGGCTAATAGAACATCTTTTCTTTGGGCAATTACAATATTCCTTAAAGATTCTTTTATTATCATTTTTCTTATTTATTCATATGATTTGCTATTTATAAAGGCTTTCATTAGTAATGCACAATAGTTTTCATTAGTAATGAACACATATCATATTCTGCGAGTTTTTCTTCTTCCCCACAATCCTACTTCTATCTAAGCTTACTTGTCTCATCCACAACCCTCCTCTGTTGCATAGGATATATCATATATGATTGGAGAAAGGGAAGGAGAAAGAACTAATGCATAAAACAAATAATAACTAGCAAAAACTCAAATACTTTTGATGAAAATATAAAATAAAATTTCATAATACTATGGGGTTTTCAGGAATTATGGTTATTTTAATAACCAAAAAGCAATATTTGTATTTCTCCAAATCAAAACAATTCTTCTGGAATTTCATATGTTTTATCTGAAAGTACTATGTCTTGTGCTTGAGATATAGCCCCCTTGCATAATGCCATCATTTCATCATATTGTTTTTCTATATCCTTCATCTTTATATTAGAACCATATCGAGCTTCTTCTCTTTCATCAACAGCACTTTTATTTTCTTTTTCTCTGTAAACCATAATTTTCTTAATAAACTCGTCATCATATTCAATTAACCCTTTTTCTTTAACATATTTGACAAATAAAGCAGTACATCTTTGGCTCCTTGTTTCTACTCCAAACTTGCAAATAATCGCCAAAGCACAATAATACAAGGAATAATACCATTCTTCTGGAATTTTATAATCTGCGCCTGCATTTTTGAATATTTCACAAAATCTCAAACTATCTCTTGCCTTATCTAAATATTCTTCTGCTTTTTTCAAAGATGGCTCAACAATGAGTAATCCTTTATGCTTCTTTCCTTTTTGCTCTTCTTTCTTAGCTAATTCAAAACACTCTCTAATTTCTTTACTCATTTTGAAATCTCCTTAATGAATTTTATGAAGTTATCCTGCCCAAATAAAACTACCCCTTTTTTTAAAGCTTCTACATAAGCCTTATTTTTACTTTTTAGTTCATTCTTTAATTCTTTCATAGTAAGAGTTATAGAATGTATTTTTTTATCTTGTGCTATTTGTATATTTGTTACTATTTTGTTTATTTTTCCAAAATTTTCTTCATTTGAAACTAAACTTAGAATGTCTATATCATTAGCTTCTTTTGGAGAGTGAAGTATGCTTCCGAATAAGATAAGAAAATCAACATTGTTCTCAAGCTCCTTAAAATTATATCTCCACTTATTTTGTTTTAGAGATTCTTCTATAAGTAAAAGAGACAAAGTCTTCTCCAACAGAAGATTATCCCAATTAAGACTTACTTCCTGAACACTAGTTTTTTCAGGACCAATCGAAGTTAATATTATAAAATTTTCCTTTTCCAATTCTTGCAATAGCTTCCATGATCCAACTCGACTTATTTTCCTCTCTTTTGATAAAGATGTTACTGTATGCTTCTTGCTAGTCTCCTTTAATAATATCTTCAATATTTCGTACGATTTTTTAATTGTCATGGTATTAATGCTTAGGTTAATAACTATTAACTCATTAGTTAATAGCATATTTAAACCTTTTTATCTCCCTAAGAATACAAATACCCCTTTAATCTTTTTTCTTAATTCTGCATGAAACCAATTCCAATCAAAGCATATCCAAAATAGGGAGTATAGAAATTAAAAGCCAAACTGGCAAAATTTAACAATACAACTAAAAGAGAGAGTATAAACAATGCCTTAACAAACGTTCTGCTTATTTTCATTTTAATTATCTATCAAATATGCTTTTTATTAATATTTGGGGTGTAAAATAACTGTTTTTGGGGGTTTTGGGAGAGAAAGAAACCAAACAACTCTAAAAAGAATGTATATGCAACCACAGACTTTAGTCTAAAGCTTGTGGTTATAACCACAAGACATGTTATTTCAGAAATAGTCAAAAAATGCCTGTTTTTGAAACGAGATACTAAAATTAGTTGTTTAAAAAACTGCTAGAAAGTAGCAGTATATTAAACGAGACAAAAGGTTTAAATAAGAGAGATTTTATAGTTGTATATGACAAAATTAAAATCAATATATTTGGCACTCTTAAACAGAGGCGAGAAAATAATGAGAAAGAAAGAGATAGTTAAATTAGTCGAAGATTACAATAATAAAATAGAAAAAATTAGTATAACTAACGCCATATGGTATCTCTCTAGACAGAATTATATTAAAAGAATATTCTTAGGCTACTATTATATTAACTCTTATGATGAAAAGAAAAGGAGTTTTTGCAATTATTCAGATAGGGAGCTTATATTCTCCATTTTAAATAAAGAAAAAGTGAGATGGTACTTAGGGCTTAATACAGCTATATATGAACAAGGAAAGACATGGCAAACTCCAAATAGGATTAATATAATAAACACTAGAATAAGCGGAAGGAGAAAAATTGTAGGATTAAATGTAAAATTCATAAAAATTAAAGAAGACCTTGTTTTTGGCTTAAAAGAATTAAAAACAAATAATAAAGTTCCTTATTTTTATTCTGATCCTGCTAAAACTTACATTGACATGGTTTATTTTAAACAAGTTAAAGTATTAACAAGAGTAAAGAACACTCAAGAATACTTAAAGAGGTATCCAAAATGGGTTGGCAAGAAATAAATATCTTTATGGCGTTTTGGGGGATTTTGGAAGCTAAAATTCAGTTAATTTTAAATATTAGATAATCTCTTGGTTAATATGGATAAAGAAATTAAAAAAATAAAGCAGAAAATTATAAAAGTATTAAAAAAACACAGTGTAGCAAGAGCAGGAATATTTGGAAGCTATGCAAGAGGAGAACAGAATAAGAAAAGCGATATTGATATATTGGTTGAAGTTCAAGGAAAAAAGTTCAGTTTGTTGGATTTGATTGCATTAGAAATAGAATTGAAAGAAATTCTAAATATTAAAGTTGATTTGTTAACTTACAATGGAATCAACCCCTTATTGAAGGAAAGAATATTGAGAGAAGAGGTGAAAATAATATGAACAAAGACCCACTCATATTTATAGAACATATTTTGGAGAATATTAATTTAATAGAAGAATCAAAGACAAGTTCAAAAGAAGACCTTGAAAAAAATAAAACTCTTCAAAATGCTATACTGAGAGAATTAGAAATAATTGGAGAAGCAGTAAAAAATTTGCCAAAATCATTTACAGAGAAATACAAAAATGTTCAATGGAAACAAATAGCAGGACTTAGAGACAAAATAATTCATCATTATTTTGGAGTAGATTTAAATTTAGTTTGGGATGTGATAAACTCAGATATACCTCAATTAAAGAAAGATATTTTATAGATTAAAAAAACATTAAAATAATCCATATGAAACTTAATCTTTAGAACTTTTCTTCCTTATTTTTATTTCACCTTTATTTACTTCCGCTTCTAATTCATATCCTTCTAAGCCAGACTCTTTAACATAACTGGGAGAGATTATAATTGCATATTTGTAATAAATTTTATTTTTTCTCTTTTTTGAGAGTTGCTTCTGTATTCTCATAAATTTAATAAAAATAATGTATATTTATATCTGTCGGAACCTACCACTTTAAAGTTACTATGTCGGTACAGACACATTTATAAAATATAATTTTCTTATTTAACTATGAAAAAACATAAATTTGTGGGTTTTCCTTCAAATAGAGTAAGGGGCTTAAAAGTTCTCTCGGGAATGAATATAGATTTTAAAACAAAAAGAAAACTCCAAGAACAAGCAAAAAAATGGTTAAAATATATAAAATTTCATTCAGAAGAAATTAAACACGATGATATGTATCATGAAGGAGAAATGAGTTTTATAAAATTTTTCTTCTTATCAAAAATTAAAAAACAACGCACTTCAAACTGCCTAAAGTTGAGGATATTTTAAAGAAAATGGAAACAAAGACAATATCATTAGAAATATTAAAAGAGAATGGATACACAGAATATAATATAGAAACTGAAGAAATAAATAGATATTTTCAAAAGCAACTTACGGACGAAAAAGGAGTTAAATATTTTATTAATTGTAATTATTTATTTTTTTTAAATAATGGGAAGCAATTAAGATTTTGGGATTTTTCAATACAAATAGAAACTGAAAAGGGTGCAGTTAATATTGATACAATTCAATGGTTTAATCAAGATGGTATTTATTCACAAAGAACAATTAAAGATGTTGAAGATTATTTTGAAAAAATGTGGATTGCAAATGGAAGTCCTTATTACAAGAAATATAAGGAGGTAAGTTTTTCTTCTCCTCACCTTAAAAGAACAAAAAATATCTAACAAAACCCCAACGGATTTTTAAAAGATTGGGCATCAAAAAAACAGGAATTATATGAAAATATTTGTAACTTCAGACACACATTTTAGCCATAAAAATATAATTAAATATACTGGAAGGCCATTTAAAACAGTAGAAGATATGAATGAAGAAATAATAAGCAAATGGAATTATAAAGTTGGAAAAGAGGATTTAGTAATCCATTTAGGAGATTTTGCTTTAGGAAATGAAAAAGAAGTTAATGATATAAAAAATAGGCTTAACGGAACTATAATATTATTAAAAGGAAATCATGATCACAAAGAAATTAGAAAAGCAGGATTTATAATAATTAAAGGCAACTTAGAAATTGAAAACTTAATATTCAGCCATTCTCCCTTAACAAAAAAGGATATTCCTGAGGGATTTATAAATATTCATGGGCATATTCATGAAAAGGAAAGTATTAGTGGAATAAATGTAAGTGTTGAAAAAACTAATTATGAACCCTTAGAGTTGGAAGAACTAAAAAAATTGGCAGAAAATAAATTTTAGTCTATAAAAAATGGAAAAAAGCAATAAAAAGATAAATAAGATCAATTTTGAACCTAAACTAAAATATTATGTTATAGAATATTTAGTTGGGAATACTTCTTTTGGAGAAAAAGAGATTAAAAACACCCAAGTATATAATCTAATTAGAAAATTGACTTCCAAAGCCATTCCTACTTATGAAGATAAATTTGATAAGAAATGGTTTTATTTCTATCTGCCTATTAAAAGAAGCGGTTATCTAATTACTATCCCTTTTTCAATTATAGAGTATAAAAAAGATTTTTTTGTTGGTCTTCATCATATGAATACTTTACGCATAAAAAAAGGAAAAGAAAAGATAGAAAAAATGTATAAAACTATTTTTGAAGAAACTTTAAGATTCATTCCTTTGATTAAAAAAACTAAGAATGATATTCTTAAAAAAACTATTCCTTATGACATTAGAATTGGAAAAATTAAAGGTAAATATATTATGGGAAAATTAATGTCAAAAAGAGAAAAGGAAAGAACTCTTCTCTGCTATGAAAGATATTTGGAAAAACAATTGAAAATTTATAAAATTTCACTTAATGAATATCTTAAAGCAACTGCCCTTTGCTATCAAGCTGTTTATAAGGAAAAAACAAAAAACCTTTCTCCACTTAAAATGTATAAACGATGGGCTGATGGAAGAGATGGGGGAATGCTTTCTATTAAAAATTGGAATAGCAAAGAAGAATTCATGAATTGGAGAAAAGGCTATAAATGGATTGGTTCACATCCCTTTGAAATAGTTTATAGTGGACATCGCCATGGAATTCATCTTTATCCTCCTTGCGAAGAAGATTATTATCTCCTTCGAGTAACTAATTATGCATATGCAGAAGATTTCATAAAAATGATAAAAGTTTTAATTGAAAATAAGGTGCCTTTTCAAGCTAAAGAATTAAAAGAAGTAATGGAATATCTGTCTGGAGAGACTTATTTTGTTATTAATGATTATGATGAACACATGTTTTATTATATTCCTTCAAAAAAACATAAGGATTTATACTTTCGTCATATAGAATGGAATAATATAGAAGTCCCTAAATGGAAGAATGGCAAAGTTAAGAAAAGAGATGTTTGATTGGTTTGCAAGCGGGAGGCATAAAAAAAATGAGAGATGAAAGAAGAATAAAGAGAATACTAAAAATTTTAGAAGAAATTTGGGAAAAGAGTTCAGATCAGAGATTTGGACAGCTTTTGATAAATTTGGGAGTTATCAAAGATGATTTTGAAACTTGGAAAAATGAGGATGATTTGTTAGAAGGACATTTGATTAAAATAAAAGAAACACAGTTAAAATGATATATAAAATAATAAATCACAAGAGAAGACCCTTATGCAATTATAAAGGAAAATGTAAAAACCTTGCTTACAAAGAAGTTTATCCTAATTTAAATAAAAAGAGAGAAGAACATTATTAGTGTTATTTATGCAAAAAGCACTTTAATCAGGAGCAAAAAAGATTAAAGGGAAAATTAGTTTATTGCTCTCTCGATTAATTTATTGAACTTGGGCATACAAAGAAATTTAAAGTTTAAAGAATTGTAAATAAAATGGAAGAAAATAAAGAAATTTTCAGGCATATTAATTCAATGGAGAAGATAAATTAAAATGGAAGAAAATAAAGAAATTTTCAGGCATATTAATTCAATGGAGAAGATAAATTAAAATGGAAGAAGACAATACACACATAGCTATATTTAATGGAAAGACTATAAGAAGGAAATTAGTTAATAATGAATGGTTTTTTTCTGTAATAGATATTGTTGGAGTTTTGAGTGAGAGTGATGACCCTAGAAATTATTGGAAAGTCTTAAAACATAGGTTAAATGAGGAATGTAGTGAGGTGGTTACATTTTGTAACCAACTGAAACTCAAATCTAGAGATGGAAAGGAATATGAAACAGATTGTGCAAATACAGAGGGCATTTTTAGAATTATTCAGTCAATCCCCTCAAAAAAAGCTGAACCATTCAAAAGATGGCTTGCAAAAGTGGGGTATGAAAGAGTAAAAGAGATAGAAAACCCAGAACTCGCACAGGAGAGAATGAAAAAACTCTATGAACAAAAAGGTTATTCTAAGGATTGGATTGAAAAGAGATTAAGAGGAATTGCTATAAGACAAGAACTAACAGACGAATGGAAGCAAAGAGGAGTTGAAGAGGATATAGAATTTGCAATATTAACTAATGAGATAAGTAAAGCCGCTTTTGGAAAAACAGTTGAAGAATATAAAGAACTCAAAAAACTAAAAAGAGAGAACTTGCGAGACCATATGGATGATTTAGAACTTATTTTTAGTATGCTTGGAGAAGCATCAACAACGAGAATAGCTAAGGTAAAAGATACTAAAGGTTTTGAAGAAAACAAAATAGCTGCTAAACAAGGTGGAGAAGTTGCAGGCAATGCAAGAAAAGAATTAGAGTTAAAAACTGGAGAAAGTGTCCTATCCGAAGAAAATTTCTTGGATATTCCTGAAAAGATAAAAAAGAAGAAAAAAATTCAATTAAATTATTCTATTTAGATATTCTCATTCAAATTTCTTTCACAACTCTTATCAAATTTGTAATATAATATACACAAAAAGATAAAAAATTATATAAAAACCTTACCATTTGGGCAGGAAATATAATTACCTTTATCCTCTATAAAATATATATCCCTTACCATTTGGGCAGGAAAACTGCTATAAATCCTTACCATTTGGGCAGGAAAGAATAATCAAATCTACAAAATAAATTATAGAAGGTTTTGAATAACCCTATTTTTAATAAATTTAATTATATGTAACAGCGATTTATATTTGTGAAATTATATTAATTATATCCCAGAATAGATTATATAGAATTAGTTATGTACAATAAATATAAAATAATAATGTTATAAGATACTGTTCAAGATAATTATGTAGCGAAAGGAAATGAAAACCTCAAACTCTAATTAATAATAAACCCTATTAACAATAATTCTCCAATCATTCCTCAAATTTCAAAATGTTTATAAAATCCTTTTTCATCATTTTGTAAGAGGTGCTATGGTATCAGAACAATTATCTTCCATTCTTATTCCTGCTCTTTTGGGAGGATTGGGAGGCTTAACAAGGGGTTTTGTAGGATTGCTTAAAGCGATTTCTCTAAGAAGAAAAATATTATGGGGATATTATTCAATAACAGTTCTTGTTGCAGTAGTTATAGGAATTTTCACAGGAGTCATATTTAATTTTGATTACAGATTATCTTTGCTCGCAGGTTATGCCGGAACAGATATTCTTGAGGGAATTTACAAGTCTTTTGCTGTGCAGAAAGTTTATGTTGCTTCTGCAAGAGCTTCAAAGAAATGAAAATTAATCTGGATACACAAATTTTTATAGTATTTAATATTGTTTAAAAAGTGGAATTAAATGAAGTTAAGAAATTTCTTGAAAGCTTAAATCAAGATAATATTATATTTGATTCTCATTTTTATAAGAGGAGTTTGGATAGACCTATTGATGAAGGGATGGTTAGAAGTTTTTTAGCTCAAATTAATAAATTAGAGAAAATTGAAAGAGGAAAGGGAGAGAATAGATTTAAATTATGGTTTAAAATGAGCGGTAAATATTCTTTGATTTTAGTGGTTGAGATTTATATCTCAAAAGGTTTAAAAGTTATAAGTGCTTGGAATAGTAATAAAAAATGGCAAAACAAATTAAGACAATAGATTATGATGAAGAGAATGATGATTTATTTATATCAAATGGAG
>Ga0265292_1000910_pt1 | contig 31282 bp, 39 predicted proteins | sample Munlanlewell296A_FD_189080 | JGI IMG/M metagenome (GOLD analysis project Ga0265292, IMG submission 189080) | Leachate microbial communities from a municipal landfill in Southern Ontario, Canada - Leachate well 296A | ecosystem: Engineered > Solid waste > Landfill > Unclassified | place: Canada... | reverse complement strand
ATCTTTTATCCGTGGCCGACAAAAATGGCGGCATCGGAGAATCAGTTAGAGTAATTGCTCAAGAACAAAATGACTCCGAAAAGGAAGTCACTGAAAAAATTGATGCCGTTGAAAATAGAAATAAAATAAAAACGTTTCTAATTGGGTCAGATTACAAGAATCTCGGTGCACTTAGAAGTGCAATGGTTAAAACCAATAATCGCATAAACCAACTTAAAAAATTAATTGATAAAACTACAAACACAGAAGATAAAGTAACATTACAAAGCCAAGTCACTACTCTTGAGCAGGAACAGACAAAAATTAATGACTTTATTACCAAAAACGAAAGTAAATTTAGTTTATTTGGCTGGGTAACTAAATTCTTAAACAAGTAACTCTACTTTTCCCTTACTCTTTCAAATCCTCCCGCTCTCCAAATAATGTAGGCCGTCATCATTTTTTGTGTTCTCTCGTCTTCAAATCGGGGAGTAAACCCTGTCGGGTCTCTCATGTAATTTTCCAGTTGGCCGGCCTGTTCCCTATAAAATCCTCTTTTTACACTATCGGGTTGGCCGGTAGCTATGATATTCATAACTAAATCTGAATATGTCTGTCTACCGGCTTCTCTTTCAAACTCTTTCATGCATCTTCTTACGCCTGTCTTTCCGGGTATTGGTTTATGAATTACAATTTTTGGCTTAGCATCATTTTCAATAACGGTAGTCATTGGTACCACCCAATCGGCAAACGCCGAAATAAACGGCAGTCCATCTTCTGCCTCAAACATTACCGGGTTTCTGGTTCCTGAAGAATAATCCATCACCAAACCGTTTGGTTTCCCTAGAATTTTAATGCTTCTTTGTACTGGCGGTACATTATAATTTGTTCTTGTACTCGCATCAGATTCATATTTTGGTGTCACAACCACCAGCGGTTCAATTTTATGCCGGGCAAGAATAGCTGCTATTGTTCGTCCCCTTAGACCCATTTCACCGGACACAATCTCTTTTCTGATAAAGATACCTGATGTTTTACGGTTATTCAAACGCAGCATAAATCCAGCCGAAAAAAGAGTTTCGTCGTTCCGAGTCTCATCGTCCCCAAAATGATCAGCCACCAGTAGGACTGAATGACCCTTACCCAAATTTTCGTTTATTTTTAAAATATTTTCCTGTCCATCGTAAATAACTTTTCTTAATCTCCGGTTTGTTATTATTACCCCAACCACTCCCAACGCCCAGTCCACCCCCTTGTTATAAATTTTTTCTATTTCTGGTGTCCGCATAAAATCTAAGATATCATATTTGTGCTTATTATATCGAACTACAAAGCAATTCAATTTTTAAAGTTGAAGTTTTGGATTAAATATAAAAATTATTGGACGCTACTGTCTAATTATTATTATCAAAAACTGTTTTATTAAAAAAGTATTCAAGACCGATATAATGACTCAAAGTGACAAAAAAATTAAAACAAAAAAAAGAGCCTCCCGACAATAATCAAAACCTTTTGACTCCTATTCACAATGGTAAAAGTACTTGGAAATGGCGCGCTTGGCACGAAAGAGAAATTCCGGTAAAAGTAAACTCAAGTTATGTTAACGACAAAATTTACGTCAAAATTTCTTCCAGCGCCATTAATAAATTGCTTACTATTCGCTACCCTCAAAACCTTTGGAAATCCCTCCCCGCCAGTCTCAAAAATAAATTGTTGAACAATATTGCTTATGCCTATACCGCCCATTTTCCGCTCGTTATCGACAAAAACGTTCGTCTTGAATTTAATACCGAATATCCCCAAGTTTATTCCTGGTCAAATCAGTCATTCATGAAATTTCTCCCCGCCTACTGGTATATGCATTCGGCCAAACGTGGCACCCATATTTTGCCTATTTTAAAAACGATCCTTAACACCACTCATACTTTCAAGGCCACTAACAACGAAAATTTTTCTTTTTCTCCGTCCAATGAAAAATATGTAGTCCTCCCTTTTACTTTTGGCAAAGACAGCTTTTTGACCTACCATCTTGTTAAAAGGCTGGGTTTCAAGCCTATTCTTTTTTGGGTCAACGACCCGCTTTCTCCGTATGAAAGCAAGCACAAACTTGATCTTTTCAATTCCTTTTCAAAAGAAATACACGATCCGATCATCTGTGTTGATAGTGAGCTTGAAACCTTAAGAGATTTGGGAATGAGTTGGTTTGGCTGGGAAATTCCGCTTACTGCTTGGGCAATACTGGCCATTCCGATCGCTCGTCAATGGAAAGCCAAATACATTATTTTCAGCAATGAACGTAGTACCGAAGCTTTCTTTTATGACCATGACGGTTTAAAAGTAGTGCCCGATTATGAACAGTCAACTCAAGCTGTCGACGAAATTTCGCTTTTAACTCAATCCCTAAGTAATGGCAATGTTTTCACCACTTCTTTTCTTCAGGGGCTTGATGAAATCACCATCATTTCCATTTTAGCCGAGGAATTCTCCAAAAATACTTTTAAAAATTTGATGTCCTGCGGTTCCGCTCACGAATGTGCTGAAAGTCGTTGGTGTGGCAAATGTTCCAAGTGTGCCCGGTTATATTTATACCTTTCCGCTAACGGCATTAATCCTCTCAAAGAAGTCGGTTTTGGTGAAAATATGTTTAAAACCTCAAAACAGGGACTTTATAACGTCTTTGGTCAAACTGCCGCCGGCAGTCTTTTCGATGCTTTTGGGCTTAATACCGAAGAACAGGCTTTTGCCTTCTATCTTTGTTATCTTCGGGGCATAAAAGATCCGTTAGTCAATAAATTTACCAAAACTAAATACTTTAAGGATGTCGAAAACCGTTTCGATTATTTTCTAAACGAGTATTATCGTCAACATGAAGAACGGGTTACTCCATCGGTTTGTAAACAGGCATTATCAAAACTTTGCGAGGGGATTTTGGCCAGAGTTCGGAAAAAAGCCAAAGCTTTACACAAAGCGGCTTTGGTATAAAGATTCTTCTAGACTGGAATGGTTCTTTAGAATTTGAATATGTTCAAAAAAACTGTTAGCATGAACAACTTGTGATTACCAAACAGGGCAAACTTCAGTTAGAAAAAGACCTTCAGGCATTACGCGATGAATTAAGGCGGACGGTTGAAGAGCGGTCCAAAGCCGCCGCTGAAGGCGATTTAAAGGAAAATTCAGCCTATATCTTCCTTGGTGAACGGGCTGAAGTTTTACGTTCGCAGATATCCGAAGCTGAAGCCGATCTGAAAAAAGCCGTCGTTCAGCCAATTTCCTCTGATACCAATACTGTTTGTTTTGGTCATTCTGTCTCTCTCCGTTTTGAGTCGGACGGGCGGAATATGACTATTGCTTTAGTTGGCAAAAATGACGCCCGCCTTAAACCGGGCTGGATTTCCGTCGAAAGTCCTCTTGGTTTGGCCATTATTGGCAAGAAAAAAGGGGACGAGGTCATGGTTAACGGTCAACTTGTCACGATTTTCGGAATCTCTGCCGGTAATATATAAGCGTATACTAATAGTGTTAAGTAATTTTTATAAGTTATTTTATGTTAGTTTTAATCTTATTTTTGATTATCGGCTCAATTTTGGTTTATATTTCAAAATATAATTTCACTCCGGTTTCAGTTAACTTAGGCGTGTTAGTCGTGTCCGACGTTCCTCTCTTTTATGTCATCGTCGGCTCAATTCTTTTCGGTTTAATACTATCCTATTTGGCATATCTTATTCATTCTGTTTCCAATTCTTTTACCATCCGTGGCAAAGATAAAGAAATCAAAAAAAATAAAGATGAAGTGTTGGAGTTAACAAAAAATGTCCATCAACTGGAGCTGGAAAATGAAAAATTAGAACATGATTCTGGCACCAAATCGGAAGACCCAAACGCCTTGTGAAATCATTATTAGCTAAACTTTATAAAGCCCTGCATCTTTCAAAGAAATGGCAATTGTCACTAATGCGTTTTTTTCAGGACCGGTTTTTGGTCGGAGTTACCGGAATTATTTTAAACGAGCAAAAAGAAATTCTTCTTTTCAAACATACTTACCGTTCTCACTCGTGGGCTCTACCCGGTGGTTATTTAAAATCCGGCGAGCATCCGCGCGAAGCTTTGGAACGGGAAATAAAAGAGGAATCAGGCCTGGTTGTCAGTGTCGATGATTCGCTTAAAACCCGTACCGACCGCGACTCTGCCCGCCTTGACATGTGCTACACCGGCCTCCTTATTGGTGGCGAGTTTACCCAAACTCACGAAGTTTCGGAATACGGCTTCTTTGCCCTCGACAAACTGCCTCTTCTTCGGAAAAATCAGTTGTTTTTGATTGACGAAGTCTTAAAACAGCACCATTGATAAATGTTGTAAAAAAAGTTACATTGTGTTATAATTAAATCTAGTATGATAGCTTGCATTATAAAAAGATATTTTATGAAAAATTTAAACAAAATGAAGTCTTTGGTATGGCTACTGGTTTTCGCTACAGCCTTTTTTGTAAACCCTCTAAAAGTATCTGCGGCCACCGCGCCGGATCTTGGAGCAGCTGACAGTTACGCCGTCTTTGGTAAGACAGGAGTGACCAATGACGCCGGCGGCACGACCCACCTCTGGGGAAATGTTGGTGCTGATTCAATAAGTGACATTACCAACCTTATCGCAGGGCAAGTGGATGGAACGATAATCGCTCCGGCCAGTGGAGTCCAAACCGCCGCCTCCGCCGCTTACGATACTCTTGATCTGGGTAGTCAGGGAACTCCCGTAATCCTCAACCTGGCCGGAAACAACACTGTCACTCCGGGTGTCTATAACGTCCAAGCTTCCACCCTAAACGGCACCCTTACTCTCGACGGTGCGGGCGTCTACATTTTTCGAAGTACCTCCAGTATCTCCACCTCCGGCGCGGGAACGATGAGTTTGATCAATGGTGCTTGTGCCGACAACGTATTTTGGCAGATTCCCGCCTCTATGACCATCGGCGCTAATGCCCACATTGAAGGAACAATTATTGCCCAAACTGGTCTCATTTCGTTTGGATCCGGTACAAGCTTAAAAGGTCGAGCTCTTTCGCTTACCAAGCAAGTTACCTTGCTTCTCAACCAAATCACCCAACCGGTCTGCGCGGCCGCTACCTCCACTTCCACCTCCACTTCCACCTCCACTTCCACTTCCACTTCTGCTCCAGCCGCTCCTTATTGTCCGCCAATCAGTAACCAGGTAGTTACCCCCGTCATCATCGAGTCAAAAAGAATTGATGCCGATAGTATTTTTCTCAAATGGGGTCCGTATTCAGGCACAGACACTTTTAATGTTCAATATGGTTTTAAAAAAGAAGAATTGTTTTACAACGTTAACGTCACCGGCTTTTCAACGATCATAAATGATCTTCACCAAAATCAGCCTATTTGGGTTAGGGTTGCTGCCAGAAACGAGTGTCAAATCGGAACCTATGGTGAATCAAAACTTATCGGTGGCCCGCGTCTGCCAAGCACCGGCTTTGCTTCCCAAAACAATAATTTCTTATACGTCCTAAATCAAATAAAAAATTGGTTACTTGGGCATTGAAGAAATTTTTTAGGCCTGCACTATTGATAGTAGTTTTAACCGCATTTTTTTTTATTTTTGTTTTTTTTATAAAAAATCTATTTTGCCTGCCCTGTCAAGGGAAGGTGGCCGTAGGCCGGAAGGGTTTTTCTTTGCCGGTCCGTCTAATAATTCCGGCAATCGATGTTAACGCCAAGATTCAATCCCTGGGTGTTACTCCTAATGGAGAAATGGAAGTTCCCGACAATATTGTCGATGTCGGCTGGTTTAAATTAGGATCCCGTCCCGGGGAAAATGGGAGTGCTGTTATCGCCGGACATTTTAACGGAGAGAATGGCAAGACGGGCGTATTTGCTAACTTAAATAAATTGGAGATAGGGGACAAATTGTATCTTAAAGATGATACCGAAGCCGCTCTTACTTTTGTGGTTCGGGACAAACGTTTCTATGACTCCGGATACGCAGATGATGTTTTTAGCCAAAACGACGGCGTTCATCTCAATCTTATTACCTGCGATGGTGTCTGGAATGAGGCCAAAAAAAGTTATAGTCAACGCCTGGTGGTCTTTGCCGATATCTCAAAATAGCTGGTTTTTGACAAGTACTACAAATATCTGTACCATGTTAAGTATGACAACTACTACAAAGCAACGGATTACTCTTTTTCTTAACCCTTCTCTTTCTAAGCACGCTCGAGCTCAAGCCGTTATCGAAGACCTAACTTTAACCGGTCTTGTAGAAAAAGCTTTAATCGGTTATTTACCGAAAGTTACGATAATTAAAAAGATCGAAATTTAACAGCATAAAAATTATTAATAATTTTAAAAAAGGAAACAAATATATGACAGTTACCCAACCAAAAAAAGAAGTCAAAAATGCCAACAGAGTTAATCCCATCGTTGCCGGAATTGCCGGGGCAGTGGTCGGAGGAGTAGCCGTGGCTACTTCCATGGTCATGAGTAATAAAAAAAATCGCGACAAAATAAAAGCCGGATTAACTAAAGTTAAAAATCAAACTTTAGATAAAAAAGCTGAAGTTAAAGAAAAATTAATTAAGGAGGTAAAAAAAATATGACCACAATTGTAAACAATCCGGCTCCGGCATCTGATAATGGTAGCAGTGGTTTAATAATCGGGATCTTTGTCCTTATAGTCATTGGACTGTTATTTTTTTATTTTGGCCTTCCGGCCATCAGGCGTATGGGGTCAATTCAGCCTCAAATCAATATTCCAAGTGAAATCGATGTCAATGTGAACCAGACACCGTGATTTTGTCTTAGAAATACTTTTATTATTAATTAATTTTGGAGAAAAAACTATGGGCATAGTACTTTGGATAATTTTTGGAGCCCTCGCCGGCTGGATTGCTTCGGTTATTATGAAAACTAATTATAGTCAGGGCACTTTGTCGGACATAATTTTAGGTATTGTTGGCTCCGTAGTTGGCGGTTTCCTTTTCGGACTGGTTGGTCAATCCGGCGTTACCGGATTCAATCTTAATAGTCTAGTCATTGCCGTAATTGGCGCCATTGTGGTTATTTATATGGGTCGCCTTTTGCGAAATAGGGGAAGATAAATATGACAGAAATAACAAAAGAAACAATCATGACGCAGGGGAATAGCGGAGAACCGGTAGTCAAGTCACCGGTCGTCACCAAAGCCACCAATTCTCAAACCTATGAATATTTGGTCTATTATTTTTTTGGGGCTTTGGAAATATTTTTGGCCTTTCGTTTAATTTTAAAATTAGCCGGTGCTAATAGTTATAGTGCTTTTGTGGGTTTGATCTACGGCATAACCGGAATATTTATTTTGCCTTTTCAGGGCATATTTCGTCAGGGCTATGCTTCCGGCGCCGTTACCACCTCGGTTTTAGAGCCGTCAACTTTGGTCGCCCTGATTGTCTACGCTGTTTTGGCTTGGGGTATTGTTAAGCTATTACGGATCTTTTCCGGCGAACAGCAAAAATAAATTTATTAATTTACAAAGATAAATATATGAATATTTCTTTTTCTAACCTAAGTCCTTTGGCTTCATTAATTTTTGGCATATTAATTTTAGTTTTTCCTAAATTAATTAATTATTTAATAGCCGCCTACCTTATCATTGTCGGTCTTCTCGGATTGGGCATCATCAGATAAAAATTAGTAAAGTTAAACATGGACATCGAAGCAAATAGTCAAAATGGGAGGGTGACTATTTTTCCGGAAAAGCCGCCTACAACTCAACTTGCCGAGAAAAAAGGGCTGGATAAAAATCTTGTTGCCGGTTTAGTCAAAAAATCTAACCGGATATTGGTTAGTATTTCCACTCACAAATTTCCTTTTGATTTCTTTCCCGACACTCTTGACGTTGAGGAGGGCCGGGTTACTATTATTACCCGTAATTTTTTCTTTTCTTCTCAAATTCATAGTGTCGATATTAAAGATATCTCTAACATTTTTATCAATATGGCGCCTTTTTTTGCTCAATTAGTTGTCGTTTCCAAAACCTTTACCGCCAATGAAATAAGAATAAAAGCCCTGAGAAAAAAGGAAGCAATTTTTGCCCGAAGAATTGTCGAAGGATTAAGAGTTTTTGAAAGTAAACAGATAGACACTTCTGTTTACACCAAGGAAGAACTTATTACTAAGCTCAAAGAATTAAGCACGACAGAAATTGTAACGTAACTCGATTTTTACCTTCTTAAGCCTTCTCTGTCTTTTTTACTACTTTCTTAGTCTTTTTTACCGGTTCGACAACAATCTCTTTTGAAGTCGGGGTTGATTTATTAGCCGTCGCCATTAATGTCAACATTCTTTCCAACTTGGAGTTAATCGAAACTAACACATCGTGCGATTGATTCTGACTGACTTTTTGTTCAACAAAATCTCGTTTTCCTCCAAATTCCGGTCTCTTTTGACTAAAATCACCCTGATTTTTTTGAAAACAACTTGAACAATACACTGGTTTACTTCCATCAGGGAAAAACGGCACTTGGCAATCTCGGCCACATTCATGGCAAGTTGCTGGATACATTTTTCTGTCTTCTCCTCTTCGGTCGCCAAAGCTTCTTTTTCCTCCTCCAAAACTTTTACGGCCACCCTGTCGGTCATCTTGATTGAAATATGTCATTTAATATTTTACCACAAGATCAACAAGTTGTGACCAAATCCCTTTCGCTTATCGGTAAACAATCTTGGCCGATTGGCGAAGATTATCAAACCAGGTAGTCGCGGCAGTCTGATTGGCCTCCAAGGCTAACTGTTCTTTAGCTAGTGTTTGGAGTTCAACCTTAGTTTTCCCGGTTGGCAGCATACTTTTATTGGCAGTTAAAAATTCGTCAATTTGTGCTTGAGTAATCTCGGTTGTTGGCGCTGACAATATGCCTTCAATTTTTTTGACACGAATTTGTTTTTCCAAATCCGCCTTAGTCATTCCATTGGCCAACAAGGCAGCATCCAAGGTCTGGCCCTGGGTCTTAAGTTGGGCTTCAATTTTAGCAATTTCATCATCAATCACTTTTTGATCAATTTTGACGCTTTTTGCTATTCCTTCGTTGAGAATCAGCACTTCGTCGATCATTGAATCAAGAGTTTGTCTGCCTCCTAGTTTTTCCATCGCCTTAATATAGCTAATACGGCTAATAGGAGTGCCGTTAACCGTGGCAGCATTCCAAAAACGAAAATAACCAAAAATACCCACCGCGATCAGAACAACGAGCAAGCCTGCATGAAGAATAATGATTTTTTTCATAGAATGATCAAAAATTTAATACAAGTATTATACAGAATTTATCTTGTTTGGGTAAGACTCTCCCGGCTGGCAGGTACTTAGCTTAATGTTAAAATCATGAATGATTTCAGTTAGAGATTTGTCCTATTCTTATGGTCGGGAGCCAATTTTTATGAAAACTCTCATTATTTATCAGTCCTTTCACCACCACAATACCGAAAAAATCGTTAAATATCTTGCCGAAAATTTCCCCATCGATCTTTTAAAAATATCAGAAGCCACCGCCGATATGGTTAAAGATTATGATCAAATTATTTTAGCCACCGGTATATATTTTGCCAAACCTCACCGCTTATTTTACGAAATTATTCCCAAATTAAATTTAAAAAATAAAAATATATTTTTAATTACCACTAGCGGTATGTGTAGTTTTCCTTTTATCAACGACTATCATCGGAATTTCAAATCGCTACTTAAACATTCCGGTTTGATCGTTAAATCTTGGTTTGAAGTCCGCGGTTTTGATAGTTATCCTTTATTTGTCCGGCCTTTCGGTGGTATCCACAAAACCCGTCCCGACGAAAAAGATCTGAAAAATGCCTTGGAATGGCTTAAAAATTTGAGTTAAAATACCATACTTTATGAATCACAAAACAAATAATTTTCAAATTACTGACACTTCACTTCGTGAAGGTCTGCAAAGTCCTCTTTGGGACGATGTTGGCAAATATCACCTGTCTTCCACCGAAAGAATAGAATTGGCCTTAAGCCTGATGAAGTACGGTGTTCGTTTTTTGGAAGTTTTTTCTCCGATCGTCAATGAAAAAGAAGCCGATAATTTGGCTCTTTTGATAAAAGAGAGGGATAAGTTTTGTCAAAAAACCGGCCAACCAGTTTCCATTCTTGCCCACGTCCGTTGCCACCCCTCTGATGTTGAAATCGCCATAAAGGCCGGAGTTGATGGCTTAAATTTGTACATGGGGACTTCTGAAGAAAGTCAAAATTTTGGACATGGTAAAAAAATTGATGAAATTATAAAAACAGTCCGCCCGCTTCTTGAGGACATTCGAAGAAATTACCCCCAACTTTTATTGCGCTTTAGCGGCGAAGATGCCTTCAGAACTCCGATCGGGGATTTATGTAAAGTTTACGATTCTGTTGTCGAATTTGTTGATCGGTTTGGTACTCCCGATACGGTTGGCACCGCTACTCCGGCGGAAGTCTCTACCCGGGTCAAAGCCCTAAGAAAACGTTATCCCCAAACTCCTTTAGAAGGTCACTTTCATAACGATCGTGGTTACGCCCTGATTAACGCGGTTACGGCAGTCAAAGCCGGCATGCAGCATATTCAAACTACCGTTTTGGGTATTGGCGAAAGGTCAGGTATTACTTCGCTTACCGGACTTCTCTGTAATTTGTATTTGGATAATCCGGTTTCTACGAGCAATTTTCATCTCGATCAATCTTATTCTTTAAACGTTTTATTAGCGAGCATGTTGGGGATCCAGGTTCCCATTACCGAACCGGTTAGCCTCACCAATCGGACTCATTCTGCCGGTCCTCATACCTCTGCCGTCATTAAAAACTCCGGCGCCTACGAAGGTCACGATTTATCTGTTTTTGGTGTCAATGAACGCCGCCTTCTTTTGGGTCCGCTAAGCGGCCGGCACATTATCAAATATTACCTCACTAATGTCTTAAACTATACCGATGTTACCGATGAAATCGCCAACGACATTGCCGCCGAATTCAAACAAAAAACCGAAGAAATTAAAAACGGTAAAACTCCGACTCAATTTCTAAAAGATATTGCTGCCAATCATCATTTAGCCAGGCTCTCAAAACCAGTCTCTCATCAGGAAAACCTAGACTAGCCAGACCAATCAAAACCCCCTCCGTTACCGGAGGGGGTTTATTTAGCTTTAAAAAACAAACTTAATATCTGTTTCCGCCGCCACCACCGTATCCACCGCGACTCGGGCCACGGGAGTAATTATCACTTCTCGGGGGTCTTTCTTCCATTGGTCTGGCTTCATTGACCTTGACGGTTCTACCATCAAGTTCTTTTTCATTCCACATTTCGACACCGGCATTTGCCTCATCGTCAGTAGACATTTCTACAAATCCAAAACCCTTCGATTGACCGGAGAATTTATCTTTAATAACTACTGCCGATACGACTGTACCAGCTTGAGCGAAAGCCGCTCGCAAACTATCATCAGTGGTCTGAAAAGACAGGCCGCCGACATACAACTTTTTTGCCATTTTTTTTATGCAAACTTATAAATGTAGCGACCTCTCTTATATCAAAAAATCCCTACATTCCAATTGTACCGCACTTTTTGTTTAAAAGCTAGTCTCCATTACTTCCTTAAGATAAGTTATAATGTACTCACTGATCTCACAAAGAATTCCGTTTTTTCCGTAAGCTTTGGTGACGAATATTTTTATGAAAAAGTTAACCAACCTTGATGTTCTTATCGTCTATGCCGAATCACTGGCTAAAAGCGCCTCTGATGTTTCTGCCAAAAATCTAACTCCTTTTTCTTCAAAGTCTAAAAATTCTGCCTACAACGACGTTTATGGCTATTTTTTAGAAACTTGTGCTGATTTTAACTTAGCCGCCGGCTTTAGCACTTCCAGCGACATTGTCGGGCCGGGATTTTGCCGCAGTTTCTGGATTTATAAAGATAAAAAATGGCTCAAAGTCAATTCTCCCTGTTTTTCCGCTCTAATCTTTGACAAATTTTCTCCGACCAAAACGGATATTCAGTTCCGTCGTCAACTTTTATTTTCGTCAGACAAAGTAAAGCCGTTCAATGATCCGTCTCTTTTTAGTTTATTTTTCGATAAACAAAAAACTTACGACAAACTCTCCGGTTATGCTATTCCTACCGTCTCTTTAGAAGATCCTACTCTTCCGGGTATTAATCATGCCTGTGAAAAGTTAGCAAAATTAATCTCTCAACACCCTACGTCAAAGGATTTTACCGGTGACATTGTTATGAAAAACAAATTTGGCGCCGGTGGCCGGCATGTCTATAAACTTAAGCCAAAACATCCAAAGAAAATGTTGGCAATTACCCGTCGGCACCAAAATGTCTCTTTTATTATTCAGCCTTTTGTCCGGTTTGATCTCGGATTTAGTTATCACCGTTGTCCTGCTCCTACCGATATTCGCCTCATCTATCTTAGGGGCAAAATTGTTCAGTCTTATATTCGCGTAGCCAAGTCCGGCGAATTTCGTTGTAACGAACACCAGGGTGGTTTGCTTACCTACCTTTCTCTTAAAAACATTCCTGCCTCTTTACTAGCCAAGTCAAATTTAATTGCCGAAGTTTTGGACAAAAAGTGCTCTCTTTTTACTCTCGATTTTATTATCAGTAACAACGGCAATAGTTATCTTTTGGAAGGCAACACCGGACCCGGTCTTGATTGGAATGTATCTCTTAAGAAAAACGAAATCGAAGCTAAAAAACTAATTAGATTAATTATCGAAGAGTTAGTTGTTCGATCGAAGCCGGAGCCGATTTATCGGCCCAAGCTCTCGCTTTCCAAACCTATTTTTGTTATTCCCAAATTTGAGCCAGCTATTTTCTATCCCATTATTCCGCCGGTTGGTATTCAGTCTAGTTTGCGATAATATAAGTCAATGGATTATCCCCGTCTCCCTTACAATTGTCTTCCCGACCAAAAAGCCTTTCTCATAAAAAATCATATCCCCGAATAATTTTGTCATGGACAATTTATCAAAATCCTTAGAAACCATCAAATTCGGCCAGATATTTTCTTCGCCGCAAGTAGTTATTTTGATGGGTCTGCCCGGTTCGGGCAAAAGCTATGTTGCCGATTATTTACACCAAAAATATGGTTTCACTGTTTTGTCGGGTGAAAATATCTCTCATGCTCTTTTCGGCGATAATCAGGCCGATTTTTCTTTAGTTTATAAAACACTTCGCCAGTTGGCTCTTCAATTACTTAGCAAAGGCCATTCAATTGTTATCGACGGCACCAACCTAAAGTTTTCGTTTAGACAACAAATTTACGATGAAGTTTGTAAAAATATCAAACCGATTTTAATTTATTTATTAGTTGATGATCAAACCGCGAGAGTTAGGCTTGATTCAAGACTGGTAGATGCAAGCAGTAAACAAAATATAAAAAGTACTTGCTCTACAGAAACATTTGCCGATTTCAAACAACAGCTCGAAGAACCGCTTGCAAAAGAGTTTTGTTATCGGCTTCTTTCAAATGAAAATTTGCTTAAAGAAATTGATAATGTCATAAAATTATCCAACTCGGTCTATAATTAATCCTGATGCACACCCGCACTGTCAACAAAGGTACTTCTTTGTTGGAAATATTAGTTGTCATTGCTATTATTTCGATCTTAGCTATAACTTCTTACCTTGTCGTTCCCCCGCAAATTATCAAAGCTCTCGATACCCGCCGCAAAAGTGATCTTCACAAAATTAAAACTAATTTGGAAATTTACTACAGCCTAGCCGAAGAATTTCCAAAAGACTTTCCTGATTGTGGCCAACCTCTGCAATACCATGGTGAAATCATTTCGGCATCAATTCCCTGCGATCCTATCACCAAACAGTCTTACTACTATCAGGTAAGACCAGGCAATTCCCCACAATATTATCGCCTCTACACTATATTAGCCAATACTCAAGATCTTTCCATCGGAGATGTCGGCTGTCTTGGCGGTTGTGGTTCGGATTGCCATTATAATTATGGCGTTTCCAGTACCAATATTGGTTTGGTGAAATGTTCCTATGTTTGTGCTCCGGGTGGTGGTCATTCCGGAAGTTGCGAACTTTACCAAAATCCGACCGTTAGCCTCTGTCCCAAATTATATGGACTTGACTCAACTTGTAAAAATGAATGCAGTATACCGGCAAACAAATGTAAAAATGCTTCCGGAAAAAATATTTCTTATTAAACTCTTCCCGTGAAAAATAAAAGTACAAGTTCCGTATCACCCATAAAAATTATCAACTCCGTTGCTCCGATCCGGATCTGTGACATTGGTGGTTGGACCGATACTTGGTTTGCCGGTCATGGCCAGATATTTAACATTGGCGTTTATCCGTATGCTGAAGTTCAAATTACCGTTTTCCCGGCCGGTTCTCAAGCCAATCGGATTACAGTTTACCCCGAAGATTTTGGTGTTCCTTATTCTATGGATGAAACCAAAAACGGTGAGCATCCTTTGCTTGAATCGGCCATTAGAAGGATTGGTCTCCCCAAAGATTTTGATATTTTAATTTCTGTTCACTCTGATGCTCCGGCGGCTTGTTCCACCGGGACCTCGGCTTCAGTTTGTGTTGCTCTCGTGGCCGCCATGTGTGAATTAAATCAAAAAAAAATAACTCCTTTGGAAATTGCCTACGAAGCTCACCGTGTCGAAACCGAGGATCTTAAACAACAATCGGGTATTCAGGATCAAATTTGCGCCGCTTTCGGCGGCATCAATTTCATTGAAATGAAAAAATATCCCTACGACAATGTTGTTACTCAAATAACTCTTCCCGATAACATTTGGTGGGAACTGGAAAGAAGGATTTGTCTTGTATTTTTAGGCAAAAAACACTCATCTTCTCAAGTTCATCAAGCTGTCATTAAAAATTTGGAAACCGGTTCGAGGGATGCTCAAGCCCTTTTAGAAACTCTGCGTTTAGCCGCTATTAAGGCCAAAAGCGCCATCGAAGTAGGGGACTTTGTCGCTTTCGGCCAAGCCGCTACTGACTGTAACGATGGTCAAAGAAAGCTTCATTCGGAGTTGATTTGTCCGCAAGCTGATCAGGTTTTGACTTTGGCAAAAAGCTATGGCGCCATGGGCGGCAAAGTCAACGGTGCCGGCGGTGACGGCGGCTCGGTTACTATTATTAGTGGGTCCAACATGGCTCAAAAAAGAAAAATGATTTCTGCAATTTTATCCCTAAATCCGGCCTTTAAAATTATTCCGACTTATCTTAGCCGCCGCGGTCTGCGCGTCTGGTCCACCACTCCCGATATCTAACCCCGAACTATCTTTCTTCCTACTAAATAATTTCAAATTTCCGGTTGACATTTTTTCTGTTTTCCATTATCCTCTAATCGCATTGTCAGGAGAATCTCCTTTCCCCCGATTACCATCGGGAGAGTAGGGGTCGGCAACCGAGCCCCAGCGTCATGCTGGGGTCACGGTGCCTGCGAATCCCGATTTTTCGGGGCTCGGACATGCCTCTTATAAATTAATGGAGGAAAAATGAACTATTCCCTTTTCACTTCCGAATCTGTTTGTGCCGGTCATCCCGATAAAATTTGTGATCAGATCTCTGACGCTGTTGTCGATGCCGCAATTAAGAATGATCCTAAATCACGGGTTGCTTGTGAAACTTTGGTCACCACTCAAAAAGTAGTTCTTGCCGGTGAAGTTACTTGTCCAAAACCGATTGATTTTGCTCAACTAGTCAAAGATAAAGTCAAAGAGTTGGGCTATACGGAGTCCGTTTTTGGTTTTGATAAGACCGCCGATATCGAAGTTTATATTCATCAACAATCACCCGACATTGCCCTTGGCGTTGATGATGGCGGTGCCGGTGACCAGGGGATGATGTTTGGTTACGCCTGCCGGGAAACACCCGAACTTATGCCTTTACCGATAACTCTGGCTCACGAATTTTGTCGGGGTATGGACAATTTACATTCTAAGTATTCCTGGCTTCGTCCCGACGGCAAATCCGAAGTCGCCGTTAATTACGAAAATGGTCATCCGGTTTCGGTTGCCAAAATCGTTTTAGCCAAACCCTTAAATTATCAAAAAATTGACCAAAATGAGGCCAAAGAAATTTTATATCAGGAGGTTATTAAACCAATAATTGTCGCCTATAATCTCAATTTGCCAGCTCTAGATGAAATTATTTTTAATGGTACCGGCAAGTGGGCAATCGGTGGTCCTGCTACCGATACCGGTGTTACCGGCCGCAAAATCATCGTCGATACTTATGGCGGTATGGCCCGGATTGGCGGCGGTTGTTTTTCCGGCAAAGATACCACCAAGGTTGATCGAAGCGCCGCCTACGCCGCCCGGTTTATCGTCAAAAACATTGTTGCCGCCAATTTGGCCGATCGTTGCGAAGTCCAATTAGCTTATGCCATCGGCTATCGGGACCCGATTGCCAAGGCTATTGAAACCTTTGGCACTGCTAAAAAAGAACTAAAAGTTATCGAGGATTTTGCCTGGAAATTGTTGGATTTATCAGTTGAAGGTATCAATCAGGGCTTAAATCTTCGCCAGCCGATTTATCAGAATACCGCCAAATATGGCCATTTTGGCTACAAGGCTTATCCCTGGGAAAAAATTGTGTGAATTTATCAGAAATCATAACCGAGATTCTTCCGGTCGGCTTCCTATATAATTAATCAATGCCCGCCTATATGGCCTATCTTTCGCTTATCCCTTTTGTCTTATTTTGCCTGCTCTTGATTTTCCACCATCGATCAAGCCTGCTTCACGTTAGTTTTTACACTTTGTTGGTAACCCTGTTTTTGGTTATTTTTTTTTGGCATACTCCAACTGCGGTCATTCTTCAATCATCTCTTAAAGGTTTTTTAGTTGCCCTCGACATTCTTTTTATTATTTTTGGCGCCATCCTCTTTTTGGAAATTCTCAAAAAGGCCAAAATTGTCGGCAGTCTGGCTTGTCACCTGGAAAACTTTTCTCGTGATCTTCGACTTCAGGTTATTCTTCTGGCTTGGTTTTTGGAAAATTTTTTAGAAGGTATTGCTGGTTTTGGTACTCCATCCACTGTTGTTGCCCCTCTTTTGGTTGCTCTCGGTATAAGTCCGTTTTCGGCCGTGGTCATTGCCCTACTTGGCAATAGCACTTCGGTCCCTTTTGGTGCCGCCGGCACTCCCATTCGTGTCGGTCTTGCCGGCCTTAATCTTGATCTTAATACTATTGCCATTACTACCGCCAAAATAAATTTTATTGGCTTGCTCGTTCCCGTCTTTATGCTACTGGTTTTGGTCTCAAAACAACGTCATCGTCAAAAGTTATTTTTTGAAGGCTTACCTTTTGCCATTTGGTCCGGGGTTGCTTTTGTTCTGCCGGCTTATTTTATCTCTCTTTTTGGTTATGAATTTCCTTCAATCATCGGTTCTATTATTGGTCTTGGTTTGGTTTTATTAACTTCCCGTCTTGGTTTATTTGTTCCCAAAAATATTTTTCGACTAAAAATAAAAAAAACGACTCATCTTCAACCGTTAACTTTTTTCAAAACACTTGCTCCCTATGGTTTATTTGTTTTACTTTTAATTGCCGGCAAATTTCTTTTTTCCAAAGCGACGTTCTCTCTTCCCTTTCTAAACCATTCTATTAGTCTATTCAATCCCGGTTTTGTTTTTATCGCTACTAGCTTCATTGTCTTCCCTTTTTTAAAAATTAAATCAAAACCCCTCAAAGGATTAATAAAATCTTCTTTTATTCGTACTCTGGAACCATTTTTTGTTGTGGCCATTATGTCCATAATCGTCCAATTAATGAACAATTCTGGCGATTTATCCAAAAATATAATCTCGATTACTAAAACTATTGCCGGCTTTCTTAATACTTCGTTTTTGCCTTATTTTGCTCCTTTCATCGGAGCTTTTGGTAGTTTCATCACCGGGAGTGCTACCGTTTCCAATCTGATGTTTGGTAGTTCTCTCTATTCTTCCGGCTTGCTTCAACATTTATCTCCTCAAAACATTCTGTCCTTGGCCCTGGTTGGTGCCGGTGCCGGCAATATGATCGCTTTGGCTGATGTTTTGGTAGCCGCCACTGTTTTAGGCATCTCTCATTCTCTTCGTCGGATACTCTTAGCCATTCTCCCTTATTGCCTGATTTATCTTATAATTACCGGAGTTATTGGCTTAATTTTTCTCTAGCCCTACTACTAGCTCCTCAATCCAAACTACTTCTTCATTTCGTTTTTAAAATAGTCGACCCACGGTATTGTCGCCGGATCAACTCCATAAATCATTGCCAAATAAAATATTACCCAATTTCCAAAAGCCACCAACCACATCACTTCTTCCAGTTTTGTTTTGCCGTTTTCCTGTATCACTGTCTTTTCAATGCCGTTTTGCTCAATTACCTTTTCCGTTATTTCAAATCTTTTTTTGATTGCCGGCTCATATTGGTCTGACAAAAATAATAAAAATATTAAGTTATTTTTATTAATTGCCGGGTTCTTTAAGCTTTCCAATAAATGATGATTGGCTTCAGGCAGTAAATAAAACATTGCCGGTGTTTTGGCGTTTTCGTTAATCGAATTACAAAAAGTTTTGGCATTACCAGCCAAATGTTCGGCCGCCAGCACCAACGGGATTTTATTTTCCAGTTTCAAGGCAATTTGTTTAGCCAAATTATTTTCAGTTGCTATTTCTACTCCATTTTTTTTCCGGACTTCTTCAATCACTGCAGTTACTCCTTCGATTTCACCATTTTCAATATCAATTATTCCTGCCATTTTTAGCAACCCCAAAATCCCAAAGATGCTGTAACCTAAGGCCATTCTTGGCTGTCCGCTTGGATTAAAATCCGGTCTGATTTTATAAAAATCATATCTTTTTTCTATTGCTGTTTTTTCCAATTCACCGCCTGCCGATATGGCCATTATTTTAGCTCCGGCATTTTCTGCTTCTCCGGCTGCCGACAAAATTTCTTCTGTTGTTCCCGAATAACTTGACAAAATTACCAATGTATTTTGATCAACATATCTTGGCAAATGATACCCGCGGCTAATTTCAAACGGTATTTTTAATCGGTCAAAATATAAAGCCTTTATAATCTCCGCCCCCAACGCCGACCCCCCCATTCCCGCCACGACCACTCTATCTACTCGACTGTAATCATTTTTTATTACTATTTCGTTAACGTTCTCCCACGCCTGTCGGCACTGTTTCCCCAAAGCTTGTACCGACTCCAAAACATTACTTTTGTCCAGATTTTTAATCTGATTTATGTCATCAATATTAATCATAGTTTTCATTATAAACCTACCCCTTGTGCTAAACTAGCCCAATGCCTGACATTTCCGATTTTTCCTACGAATTACCGCCGAATTTAATCGCCGACAAGCCGACTCTTCCCCGTGATCACTGCCGTCTTCTGACTTTAAATCGTCAAAATGGCAACATCTCTCATCAACATTTTTACGACCTTGCTAACCTTCTTGGTCCTAATGATGTTTTAGTTTTAAACCAGTCCAAAGTTTTTCCGGCAAGAATTTTTGGTCAAAAGGAAACCGGTGGTCGGATCGAAATTTTATTGCTCCATCAACAAACCTCAACATCTTGGCTGGCAATCGCCTCACCGCTTCCAAAAATCAACTCTCAAATTTTTTTTGACCGCCAACTCATCGCCACCGTCATTAAAATCGATCCAAAAATAGGCGAGATAGAATTTAATTTTAATCAATCTTCGCCTGATTTTTTCACCACTCTAAATCTTATCGGCCGGACTCCTATTCCTCCTTATATTCACCCCTCCGATCCCGAAACAAAACTCCGTCAGGATTATCAAACTGTCTATGCTAAAGCGGTTGGTTCCGCCGCCGCTCCTACTGCCGGTCTTCACTTCACCAAAAATTTACTCCGAAAGCTCCAAAATAGGGGAGTAGCCACTGAATTTTTAACTCTTCATGTCGGTCTTGGTACTTTTCAAAAACTCCGGCCTCAAAATTTGACTGAAAAAAAACTTCATACGGAATTTTTTGAAATTGATCCGGCCACTTCTTCCCGCCTAACTTTAGCCAAATCTCAGGGAAAACGGATTATCGCCGTCGGTACCACTACTCTTCGCGCTCTTGAGTCCTGGGCTATAAAACCAAAGGCTAACTCTACCGATATTTTTATTTTTCCTCCCTATAAATTTAATTTTGTTGATAGCCTCATTACCAATTTTCATCTTCCGCAGTCTAGTCTTTTAATGTTGGTTTCTGCTTTTTCATCTTATCCAAACTCTCCATTTCGGTTTACAAAATTTCCGAACTCATCCATCGGTAATGCCTATTATACGGCTATTTCTCAAAACTACCGTTTCTTTTCCTTCGGCGACGCCATGTGGATTTTCTAATTAACCCTGCCTATAAACCACAAAAATGCCGTTCGTAAAAATGCATAAATCGGTTGGCTGTGAACAAATTGTCTTTTCTCCGGTTTTTCTTGGACACCACTCCATTCTAAATATTCTGTTTCCAGTCTTTTAGTGATAGCTCTGGCGTCCTCGTTTGCGATGTCAGTCACTCTCCTTGGAGTTGAAAAAGTTACCTTAATTTTTGGCATTAATCGACCTAATCCCGGAATTAACCTAAAATAGTCCCACTTGGAACTTCCTTCGATTTTTGCCTTAACTATAGACACCTCGTTTTTATTTTTAAGACTTCTGACTAAGTGACCAATACCGGAAAACCATCTTCCATCAGTGCTTCCTCCGGCGGGAAATATCACTACTACGGCTCCGTTCTCAACTCTTCTCGTCGCTCTGCCAATACTTTTTATATTTTTCTGATGAGCCGCATCCCTACCATAGTTTTGGCTCCAATGAAATTTTTTTATCAAATTCCACCTGAAATTCCCCTTTCCTCTTGATTCCCGGTGTTGAATATAAACCGGTATTAAATGTTTATCAATATTTTTAGAAATCCCCATAAAAGTGGAATCAATTATCAGATATATGTCTTTTCTGGCCGCTAACGCCGCCAAAATAAAAATAATATCTGACTCGGACGGATGATTAGCGACCACGATTACCGGTTTTTTTTGCAAAACCTCCTTTGTCCATCCTTCTTTATCTTCCACCTGCCATTTAGTTTTGGTTTCCTTTACCAACCCTTCCATCGTTCCCTGAACCCCCAAGTCTCCGACTTTTTTATCAAACTTCTTAATCAACCCGCCAAAATAGAAAAAATCTGACAAATATCTTTTTTTCATCTGTTATTCAATTAAAACTATTCTATTATCACTTCCTCTTCTATCACTTCTCCGCCTTGATCCTGGCCCGTACCGGTTGTTGTTTTTTGTGTTTGCGTTGGAATAACAAACTCAAAGGAACCTGTAATTGTCTCCAAGGCACTTGCCATGACTTCATCTTTTCCGTTATCAAGTTCAATTGAAAATAAAATATTATCCTCAATTACCCCCACCTCCACTTTTTCCGAATCAGCAAAAACCACCTTTTTACCTGATTTACCGCCAACATCTATATCAGTAGCACTTGCTCCTTTTAATTTCTTATCATTTTTAATCCAGTCCGCAACAGCCTTGTAAGTTGTATCTTCTGCCAATATCACAATCTTTGCCTCTGTTTTTTCACTTGTAATTTCCAAGTTGGTATAACGGTTTTCGTCGCTGGCGTCTTGTCTTATCGCTAAACCATTTGGGTATTTAAACTCGAATCCTGCCTCATCCTTCCAGCTCTTTTCGCTTTCACCAGCTGTCGCTTCAGGGATCGGTGAAATATTTGTTTCTTCCGTCACTATTTGTTCTTTTTGACCTGATTTTTGCCACAACCACAAACCTAATCCACCTCCTATTAGGATCAATCCCAAAACCGCTCCTGCTACTATTTTGTTTTTCATATAGAAATAGCGTATCATATTTTCATGAGAAAATGCATCCTCATTCTACTTTTATCATTACTATTTTTGATTACGGCTACTCCCGCTCACGCCCTCAAAAAAAGAGTTTATAAAACTACCAGTACTGCCACCATGACCGCTCCTACCGTTTCAGTTAAACTTTCTCCAAACCACCAAAACCTCATTATCAGTTTTTCCAATCTCAATTTGGCTCAATCAGTCTCTTATGAATTAACCTATCTTGCCAATAATATCGAGCAGGGTGTTTATGGCTCCGTTGACCCCAAAAAAAGCAATTCGGATTCCCGTAACCTCTATTTTGGCACTTGTTCTAAAAATGCCTGCACTCTTCACAAAAACATAACCAATACCTCGTTGACTATTACCCTAAAATTGAAAAATAACAAATCCCAAATTAGAAGATACAAAATTAAAGTCTAACTTGTCTTGTCAAATACACCTAAACTCCCATTGTTACCCCCTTCACTTCAAGCTGTTCTTGAACAATCGGCTCGAACAGAGGTTTCCCTGTCGTCAGTTATTTCCGAAATTAAAGCTGCCGGTTGGAGCTCAAACCAGATTAAGTTGGCAGGGGATTGGTATCAAGCTAATTATCCTCATTTAATTACCTCAACCACAAAACTATCCGCTTTTGAAAAAAACTTCAAAACTTTTATCTTAATCTTTTCTCCTTTATTTTTTGTTGTCCTTCTTTCAACCATAATTGTCGCTTTTAGTATTGCCTACAACAAAATTCCCTTAACTGATTTAAAGCTTAAACACCTGATTTCTTCTTTTGTTTTTCGTCTCCCACTTACTCAGCCGACGACAGAATTCCTTCTAAACTCAACCATTTCTTCACTTCAAAATTTAACCAAAACCAGTTTTGACTTTCGACTAAATCTTACTTCTCCTGATTTAGTCACCTACCTTGGAGAAAATAATCCTCAAATCGCTCTGGTCGGTTACAGTGATTTTTCGCAGAAGTACAGTTCTGATTTTTTTCTGGAAGGTTCAATTTTTAACACCCCCGCCCTTGAACTTCGCCAAATCGGCAAAACACTTTATTTTAAAACTCACCAACCCCCCGTTGGTCTAACCAACCTTACCCCACTAGCTGATCAAAAATATTCTGATACTTGGATGAAAGTAAATTTGGCTTCACTGTCAAACCAAAATACCGCTCCTCAAAACGACAGCACTCAAATTGTTATCGACCATCTTCTTACCGATGTTTTTTTACCCAATATTCGAATTAAAACCGACAATCTTAATCATATTCCAACCTATCGGCTCGAGCTTAGATTAACTCCGGAGCTTCTGGCCTCGGTTAGTAATCAACTCGCTTCACTCAATTCTCCCAATTCCGGCTATCTTCAATCCTTTATCTCTAATTTAAAAAGTTTTACTATTACCGTTTGGGTTGACAAATCCAAGTATCTTCTTCAACGCTCCACTTTCTCTTTTGAATTTCAACCCCCTTCAGGTCAAACATATTTTCAATCTCCGATTTTTGCTGATGTCAATCTTGTTTTATCTGGTCAAAATCAATCTCGGCCGGTCGAACCGCCATTTTCTGCTATTGATTTTTCTTCTCCGTCACACTAGTTTTTTTATCCTTCCACCCCAAACCCGCCAATTTTTTTTGCAGGTCCATTTTGCCGGTTCGGCAATTCCATTCCAATCTACTGGCTTTTCGGTGCGCCTGGTTATAAGTTAAGCCGTACTTTTCCATTTGGTGTCTTTCGTATAGTTCATGCAATAATACCGGCCATCTCTCTTCTTCCGGCAAGTCATTGTCAATCCATACTTCTTCCCTTGGCACAAACGAATATACAAAAAAATGTCCGCCTTCAGTAAAATCGACAAAAAACAAGCTTCTTACTAATCTTCCGTCAATAATCCACACTTTTACTCCCTTATCTGTTTCTCCCCATAATTGTTTATGCACTTGGCTTGATTTTAAAAACCCTTCCTTGTCAATTATTTCCTTGACGTCCTTAGCCCTCATCCTTTCTGCTTGTTCTGCTACATTGGCAAAAGTTATTGCCTGATTATAGTCCATTCCTTTTTTCATCAGTTTCCATTCCATCAACATGTGATCGATAAAAAACTTAGTTTCATCGGTCACTTTTTCCTGATCAATCCAAAATTCATTTTCCGGAATAAAATTAAACCTAAAATGTTGTCCGAAATTTGTAAACTCTTTATCGATCTCTGTTCTTATTTTTCCCCCATTAACCGTAAAAACTTTAATTTTTCCTCTTCTTCCTATCCATTTTATTTTTGCTGTATTCGGATCAATCATCTGTAATATTAACACCTATGACCGCTTCATAACTGCTAGTCTTTTTTCCACTTTTCCAATTTTAATTCCAAAAAGTTTTTTTCCTCAATTCTTTTGTATCCTAAATCAGTCAATTTCTTTTTATAGTCAAGTCCGTGTATCTCTGCTCCATATGGGATTACACTAATTTCCCTGTCTTCGATATTATTCCTCAAATCCATTATTTCTACTTCTTTTCTGTAATATTTTACCGGATCGCCAAAACTGCCGATCATATAAACCTTATTTTCCAAATTCGCTGCTAAATTTTTCCAATCCTCACGGTGAAAGTTTTGGTTTAGGGCATAAGTTAGTCCAAAAACTAAAAATCCTATCGCCACCAGTCCTCTGTTTTTTCCTCCAGCGAGTATTAGTGCAATTATCGGTACCAAATATAAAAACCTAAAATATTGCATCATCGGCGACCCAAGGGAAAACAAAAATCCTAAAACCAACGGCATTATTGCTAAAAACAAAAACTTTTTATTGCTTAAACCATTTTTTAAAATTTTTAGCCCTAACCATCCTGCCCAAATTCCGCTGATCAAAAAATACAACCATTTGGGATAAAAGCTGATCTTTCCTGAGGTCATTTTAACCGGTACCAACAGCAAATTTTTCAAATTTGCCTTTCCCAGTACCAACGACCAATTTTTAACTTCCAAAAGCATCACTTGGGCGTTTTTCATTTGTATTTGTAAAAGTGGCCGCCAGCACAAAACTGCCGCTCCTAGGCCGATATTCATTATAAAAACTTCTTTCCACCTTTTTTTAATTATCAAATACAAGCTTATCGTCGCCAATAAAAATACCGACCCATAAAAAGTACTGAAAGCTAAAAAGGCCCATAAATTTAGCCAAAAATATTTTTTTGTCACCCAACAATACACTACTGCCGTCAACAACATGGTTATTAATGAATACATCCTTACCTCGTGGGAGTAATACCAAAGTAGGGGATTTAGCCCGGTCATTATCGCCGCCCAATAACCAAACTTTTCGTCTTTGATTTTTTTCCCGATCAAAAACACCAAATATATCGTAATTATTGAGAACAAAATCGATAAAAGCCGCATACTCACCACCGAATAGCCAAAATAGTTTGTCCACAATTTTAACGCCAAATAATACAAAGGCGGATGAAAATCATTTGGTGAAAAGTTCTTAATAATTCCGCCAAAATCATAATTTTTCACTACGTTTGCGGATACCGCTTCATCCAACCACAGTGATTGGTTAATTCCAATTAGCCTTAATCCGAAAATCAGTAAAATAATTGACAGGAGCTTCCATTTCATGCTAAATTATTCTATCTCATGATTGCCTGGATTAAAAAGCATTGGTTAACCGCTGGCTTGGCTGTTTTGGTAATTTATTTTCTTAGCCAAAAACTTTTCGGAGTTAATCTTTCCCGTTTGTCGTCTCCGTCTGTTTCCTCCCTTCCTTACAGCGGCGGCGCCTCCGGCGAAAGTTTTTCAGCCTTAAAATCATCACCCATTAATCTCTCCTTTCAGCGCGAAGTAGCTCCTACCGACAATCCCGACCGTTTGGTTATTCAAAATACTTCTCTTTCTCTTCAGGTCAAAGAAGTTGCCCCCGTTCTAAGTCAAATCGAAGTTCTCGCTAAAGGTTTCGGCGGCTACATGGTCAGTTCTGACTTGGCCAAGCCCGAATTTTCTGCTACCGGCAACATCACTATTCGGGTTCCTGAAGATAAGCGGGCCGAAGCCTTAGATTCTTTTAAAAAACTATCCGTCAAAGTAGTTTCTGAACACGTTTCCGGTTACGATGTTACTGATCAATACACTGATATTGAAGCTCGGCTAGCAGTTCTCACCCAAACTAAAACTAAATTCGAAGAAATAATGGCCAAAGCTTTTACCGTCCCCGACCTTCTCAACGTTCAACGTGAACTTATTAATCTCCAAAGCCAAATTGATTCCCTTAAAGGTCAGCAGGAATATTATAAACAGTCAGCTAAGCTGACTAAAATTTCGATTTATCTTTCTACTGATGAGCTTTCTTTGCCCTATGCTCCCGACAAATCATGGCGGCCAACCGTTATCTTTAAGCAGGCTGTTCGTTCACTGGTTTCTACTCTTCGGGGTTTGGGTACTCTTATAATTTGGCTTGTAGTTTATATTCCGGTTATCTTCCCCATTCTTGGTGTTATCTGGTGGATTAAGTTCCGCCGCCGTCAACGTTGATCAATTTTTAATTAGAACCCATAGCTTTTCAAACTACCTTTTTCGATTCTTACTCTCGGCATTTCCAGTCTCTTTCCTCGGCACAATACTGTTCCGTAGTTGGTTGTAAAAGCCATTTTATATCCTAAATCACTTAATACCTTTTCGGCATTGTTGCTTGGTGTTCCATATGGATAGGCAAATATTTTTAATTGATTTTGTCCTTTTTCTGCTAATTGCTGATCGGCCAATTCAATTTCCTTTTTTTGTGCTTCCACCGTTCCGTTGCTGCCTTTATGCGACCAGGTGTGATTGCCAAAATAAATTCCGGCGCCGTTCATCTGGCTGATATTTTGCCAACTAAGATAATTTTCGTTATTCACTAGTCCCGTCGGCACAAAAACTGTTGCCTTATATCCAAATTCTTTTAAAATTGGCCATACCAACCGATAGTTATCTTCATAAGCATCATCAAAAGTAATCATCACTGCCCTTTTGGGCAATTGCCCGGCATTATCAAAAAAATTAATTATTTCTTCCGGTCCAACTATTGAATAGCCATTGTCTTTTAAATATTGCATTTGTTTTTTGAAAGTTTCCGGATCTACCGCCAATTTAGTGATGTTTTTTTTATTAGCTTCTCCGTCTTCTTCAACGTGGTGATACATCATTACTTTGACAACCGCACATGGTCCGCTAATTTTGTTCATTTCCTCAAACGACAACAGTTTTTTTGTTGGAATGACCGTTACTGTCGGCGATACCAAAATACGCGTCGGTTCCAATCTTACCGTCTCATTAGCGGTTTTATTTTCTGTTTTCTTAAAAAAGATTTTTCTCCATCCCCAAACCCCGATCCCCAAAATAATTATTAGTATCAGTATAATTTTTTTCATAATCTAAAAACTATTGACAATTATACCTAAAAGCTTTATCCTTCCCTATACCAAATAAAACCCGAACATGAACTCTTCCGCTCCTCTCGCTGATCTTATCCGGCCTAAAAATCTTGACGAATTTATTGGTCAAGCCCATCTTATTGGCCCCAATAAACCCCTCCGTTTAGCTATCGAAAACCAACAACTTTTTTCTATGCTGTTTTGGGGTCCGCCCGGAGTCGGTAAAACTACTTTGGCTCGGATTTTAGCTAGGTCTACCGGTGCTGAAATTTACGAACTTTCAGCCGTTTCTGCCGGCAAAGACGATATCCGCAAAATTATTGGTACTGCTCCAAATACTCCCGGATTGATCAAAAAAATCTTGTTTTTAGACGAAATTCATCGTTTTAACAAGGCCCAGCAGGATTATCTTTTGCCTTTTGTTGAAACCGGAAAACTAACTCTTATCGGTGCTACCACTGAAAATCCCAGTTTTGAAGTTATTCCTCCGCTTTTATCCCGCTGTCGTGTCTTCGTTTTGAATGAACTTTCTAATCCTGAAATCGGCCAAATTATTAACCGTTGTCTTTCCATTCTCAAAGTCAAAATGTCCAAGGATGCCATCGATTGGCTTACCAACATGGCCAATGGTGACGCCCGTCAGGCCATCACCATGATCGATAATGCTCATACTCTTTACGGCAACCTCAAGCTCGACTCTCTTAAAAACGCCCTTCAAAGTAGTTTTTTACGTTTCGATAAAAAAGGCGATGAGCACTACAATACTATCTCCGCTTTTATCAAATCAATGCGTGCCAGTAACGTTGATGCCGCTGTTTATTATTTGGCTAGAATGATAGAAGGAGGGGAAGATCCTCTTTTTATTGCCCGTCGTATGGTCATTTTTGCTTCCGAAGACATTGGCATTAGCAATTCATCTGCGCTAATGCTGGCAAATCAAGTTTTCCGTGCTTGTGAAACCATCGGCTATCCCGAATGTGCCATCAATCTGGTTCATGGAGTGGTCTATCTGGCCAAATCTCCCAAAAATCGATCGGCTTACGATGCTCTCCGCGCCGCTCAAGCCGACGTTAAGCTTTTAGGCAATCTCCCTATCCCTTTGGAAATTCGCAACGCCCCAACTAAACTGATGAAGGATCTTCACTATGGTGAAGGTTACGAGAAGTACACTAACGTCGATCTTCTCCCCGATAAGCTAAAAGGCAAAAAATATTTTATCCCCATCAAAAACCAAAATGATCAAAAATAAACCTTAGTCCACAAACGTTAAGGCAAAGCCTTTGTTATTTCCCCGGCCGGTTCGGCCGATTCGGTGGATATAATCACTATAGTTAGCCGGCTTGTCATAATTAATTACATGGGTAATATCGGCAATATCCAAACCTCTGGCCGCTACATCTGTAGCTACTAAAATACTTATTTGGTTTTCTCTGAAACTTTTTACAATTTGTTGTCGTTTAAATTGTGGCTTACCGCCGTGCAGTCCTTGAGCCCTAAATCCTTTTTGAACCAGTGATATTGAGAGTTTTTCCACAATTCTTTGAGTTCCGCCGAACACCAGTACTTTTTTGAATTCTTCTCTGGCCACGAGTTCCTGCAATTTCTCTTCTTTTCTGGCTCTTTGCACCCGGACCACATCCTGCTCCACATGTGAAGATGCATCTTGAGTTTTTATCGATATCTTAGCCGGATCGTGTAAAAACGTATCAATCAAACTTTCTACTTTTTTATTTACGGTCGCTGAAAAAAACAATGTCTGTCGGCTTTTGGGAATTTGGTCGACAATCGACCTGATATCTTCGATAAAGCCCATATCCAGCATTCTGTCAACCTCATCGAGTACTAAGGTGTCCAATTCTCCGAATTTAATTACCCGTCTTTGTCCTAAATCCTTAATTCTTCCCGGAGTACCGATAATTATTTGCGGACCTCTTCTGATGTCCATAATTTGTTCCCGCAAATAGGCTCCACCGATTGCTAGGGCCAAATAAACTTTAAGTCCGGGGGTAAAAGATCTGATATCTTGCTTGAGTTGTAAAGCCAATTCTCTGGTCGGCGCCAAAATTATCACTCTTTTATTGGGATTTTTTAAAATCTTTTCAATCAAAGGAATGGCAAAGGCCGCTGTTTTTCCGGTTCCGGTATTGGCAATTCCCAAAACATCCCGGTTTTCTAAAATTGCCGGAATTACCTGATCCTGGATCAAAGTCGGCCTGGTATAGCCTTTGATCTTAATATTTTCCAGCAATATCGGGTTTAAATTAAAGTCTTCAAAACTGTTATTGGTTGTTTCCTCTTCAATTTTGACAAATTCCTGCGCCTTTTTGATAAACAGGGAAGTATTAATGTTTTCGGCCCCAAAAAATCTTGGTCTAAATGAATTCGGTCTTTGGCGGTTTCTGTTAAATCCACCAGAATTTCTGTTGTTGTACATATTACTAATTAAATTATGGCAATCCCGTCTATACGGGATTAATATGCCCAAATTAATTTAAATATGCACTCAGGTGCTTATGGGCAGACTAGATTCTTAGCCTTAAATAAATCAGGTTGTAGTCTATCACACTTTAGCCGCTTTGTTCAGTTCTGCTTCAATTTCCTGCCGCATCTTTAAAAGAGGAGTCTTGGTCACAAATCCTAATTCTTCCACCAAATGCTTCATCGTAACTTCCACGATTTCTCTATCCACTCTGGAAAAACTCTCTCCTTCAGCCTTCTTTTTTCCCCACAAAGTTTTCAATAATGGTAATGTTTTAATCGGGTCATTGGCATAAAGTATCTCTTTATAGCCCTTATAGTCAATTCCCTCCATTTCTGACGCCGTACTGATTTCATTCAAAAAATTCCCCGCTTCTTTTTTGGACAATAAACCTCTTAATCCGGCCTTAGTGAAATTATCTATCGGAATTGACCCAATTAAGCCCGTATCTCTTTCCAAACTTGCTATCGGTTTATAGTAAACATACTCCCGATCTTTTCCGGAAACATCTTTTTGATTTTTGATATCAAAAATCACATAGATTTTATCCGAATCAATTATATGGTCACCAACTCCGGTTTTTTGCATAATCTCACAAGCGTTTTGCTAATTCCTAACCGTTTCTCTGCAAATCCAACTCTTGTGGTCTAATTATATCACCCTTTTACCCCATACCACCCTTCCATTTTATCTCTCATCCCCCCTATGTCAGGTATTCCGGTTATAGATGTTAAAATTTTGGCCAACTGTTCGTCTGTTGTTTTCCCTGGTTCACCGGTCCACTTAATCTGATAAGGTGACTCTTTTAATAACCTCACCATGGCTTCGTTTCCATAATTTTCTTTTATCCAAAACACCAAAGCTGTTCCTACCGTCATTCCGTCGGGCAAATTCGGTATTTCTTCATCGGCGACGGCTTTATCAAAACGGGAACATCTCTCATAAATATCCGGTCTTTGTGTCTTAAGAGTATTTAATTCACCCGCTATTTCTTGTTGGATTTCTTCAACAGTTATTTTTGTACTCGCCATTTCGATTAATTTTGCCCAGCCTTCATCAACCAAATGAGTTGCCGGTTGTAAAACTTCTCCGGTTAACCCCCACATGGCAATATGAGCCACTTCATGAACCACCATTCCTATTCGTCTTTCCGGGTCGTATTGATCACTTCCGTTACCCAAAGAAGCTTGAAATGATCCATCCGACAAGATATCTGTTCGGGCAATAAAATCTTCATCAATCCTCTTTATCGCTACTTTTGGTATCGGAAAATCAATTCCCAAAACTTTCTTAGCGTTATCTAGTCTTTCTTTTACAACAGTGTCCATAATTAACTCATCACTTTTGAAAACCGGTTCGTCGTCCATCCTTTATTTTACCCCTTTCGTCATTATCCCGCCCTCATCTTTCGGCAATTTACCTTTGGCCTGTAGTGTCCACAACTTTCGATATACACCATCTTTAATATTGACCAAATCAACGTGTTTTCCCATTTCCACCACCTTCCCATGCTGCAAAACTACAATTTTATCAGCCCTTCTTATAGTTGAAAA
>Ga0265292_1000909_pt1 | contig 31286 bp, 31 predicted proteins | sample Munlanlewell296A_FD_189080 | JGI IMG/M metagenome (GOLD analysis project Ga0265292, IMG submission 189080) | Leachate microbial communities from a municipal landfill in Southern Ontario, Canada - Leachate well 296A | ecosystem: Engineered > Solid waste > Landfill > Unclassified | place: Canada... | reverse complement strand
TATATCACTGATTTAATTTTTTCAAAGTTAGCTCTCGACCTGAGTTGCGAAAAAATCCGTCTGTTGTATGACGAGTGTTTGAGCATCGGGAGGTTAGCTGCTTAAAAATTTACCGGAGTATTGATAACTGTATCAACTAAACTTATCCAGGTTTCACCCCAGTTATCCGAAAACCAGCAACCATAACCCCAGATGTGACAGCCGCCAATCAGATTATCAAATGCATCAGATTCCATTACTTGTGCTGGAATAGAATAAACTGGGGTCCAACTTTGACCACCATCATTTGAAGTAAAATTACCCATCTCTCCACTGACAATTATAGTCCCCTCATTGTTAACTCGAATAGAATACAGCCAGGAATCAGTTATTCCAATATTTTCCCAGGTATCTCCACCATCAAGCGACCGGTAAAAACCAGGCCCTATGTATTGAAAATCCACACATACAGCATAGATTTCTCCATTTAATCCGAAAGCCATATCGCCAAAGTATTGAACACCATTATTGGGATAAACAATATCCCAGGTATTACCGTTATCAGAGGATCGTAATATGTCTGACCATCCGATAGCAAAAATATCACCGGAAGGTGAAAAACTAATTTTTAAAATATTACCGCCGCCCGAATAAACCTGTTCAAAACTATTACCATCGTCAGATGACCTGTATATCGTACCGTTAGCACCCAGGAACAGAATACCTTCCGGATTATACCGGATTGTATAAATATTAATATAAGGGCTTGTTGTATCTACATCTAACAATTCCCAGGTGTTTCCATCATCATATGATCTGAAAAGCCCGAAAAATTCATTATCCGCTCCTGTCGCGACAAACAGGATGTCCTCCTTTTCTGCATTCAGGGCTTTCGGGCCGAGTGTATCAGGGAAATTAACAGGCTCCCAGATATTTTGAGCTAAGGAGAAATTGGCAATAAAAACTAACAAAATTTGCAAAAGTTTTTTCAATTTATTATAGGATTGCTGTTTTGTAAAGAAGCATTAATAAGCACCTTAAAGATAGGAAAATTCACAAATGAAAATATTTCCTGAAAACCTCAAAAAGAGCACAAAAACCTTTCGGAGTTGCCCGTTCTCCACATCTCCGTTTCTCCGTAGTAAACAAAGAAGTCAGGCTTTAACCGGATTTCCTGATTTTTCCTTAGTTTTGCCTGGAATTACAGAAGATTCTGAGATTCATCAAAGTTATAAAATCAATAAAAGACTGATACCATGAAAAACCAAGTATTATTTCCCCTTGTCATCTTAATTTCCGGAGCATTATTGTTTAGTTGTTCCAAACCCATTGAAAAAAAGCTTGCCGGTATGTGGAAGGTGGAAGATGTTCAATTCAACACTAATTTACGGATAGATCCCGGCACCCTTGAAGCTTCGAAAGAAAGCCAGAAAGCGATCAGCTATGAATTGCTGGAAGATTTTACGGCAAAGGTCCATGCCGGTTTCTCTGTTTTGGAGGGGAACTGGATTTATAAAGAAGCAGAGAGCAGTGTTTACATGGTGTTTTCAGGGACTTTCGACACCATTCTCTTAGGCCGGTATGAGAAAGGAAAGCTTATCAACGAAGAAACGAGACCTGATATCACGATCACGACCATCTTCATAAAAGAAAACAAAAAGGATTGATCTTATTGCCGGGAAATAAATTTTACGGCAAAGAAGATTGATTCCAGTTCCCGCAGGTAATATTTCTTTACATCATTTGGATTATACACATAGCCATCGAGTGTGATGACTTTATTATTTGCCGTATCGATAAAGGTATAATTGATAAAAGGCCCGCCCATAAAATCATTTTCAACTTCCCATAAGCCCCTGGTTTCTACAGCATAGCCTCCCGGAAAATCCGTTATTGTATCGAAAACCGGCGGTACATTTTCTTCAGCAACTTTCATAAAAGATGTAGGCGACGGTCCCGGAATATATTCCAGGGTAATGGTATTTCTCCATCGGATAATATGTCGCGGATTAAAAACGATCGTATCATGATAGTCCATGGTATATATCATGATGCCCAGTTCCAGGGCCTGTTTGACTTTAGTAACTTTATGCCTGAGCCAGAGAAAATCTTTTGTTTCTTTTGCAAGATAGAATCCTTCCGGCAGAGGAAGTTTGATGCCGAATTTTTTCGCCACGATATCGGAAAGCTTGATATCCATTGCCATATTGTTGATAGAAAGGGTCCTTAGCCGCTCCAGTTCAATAAATAGCTTGATAAAGGTCTCTTTCTTCAGGTCGAATTCTTTATAAAAGGATTGCAGGTCCGGTGCTGTTATCTTGATTACTCTTTGCGGCCCGGCCCAAAGATTTTGTTTCATTTCCGATGTCGTTTGGGTTGCCTGCGGGTTTATATCTGCGATGAAAATATTATGGAATTTTTTAAATATGTCATTTAAATTTTCATCGGCAATGTTAAGCATGTCGAAAACAGGTTCCGGCTGGGAAAGCCCAACCTGTTCAGCCCCGAAGAAAGCCCGGATCGTATCTCCTAAAGGCCCTTCCCACTGGCCTTTATCATTGGTTATGATCAGCAACTCATTAACAGTGCCGGTTGAAGGGAACATCCCTGATTTACCCAGGCTGCAGGATGATAAAAGCGCCAGGAGAATTAATCGTTTAACCATTCCTGCCAATTTTGAGTTTCTGCCCGACCTGCAGTTTGGATGAGTTTCCCATATTATTCCACCTTTTGATATCATCAACAGAAACCCCTTTGTATTGCTGGGCAATGTCCCAAAGCGTATCACCCTTCTTTACGGTATAGTAGAAATACTTATTTTCTGGATTTGATGTCACTTTAGCTGGAGCAGGATCAGGTTCTATTGATTGGGCCAGTGCCGTTTCGCCCGAGACTTTCAGTTTCTGCTTAGGATAAATCGTATTGTTCCTGAGATTATTCCAGGCTTTCAGATTATCCACGGAGCATCCATATTTCTGGGCGATCATGGCCAGGTTTTCCCCCGATTTCACATAGTGAAATTCGGCGGAAGTTGCAGCAGGTTTTGAAGTTGAAGGAGCGCTATTTGTGGCAGTTGATGTCTGTGCAGTTTTTTGCGATGATTTTGTATTTGATGAGGAAGGGACATAGGCATAATTTGAAGAAGGAATAACCACAAGTTGCTGGCCGGGATGGATCATGGTACCTTTCATCCCATTCCACTGCTGGATTTGTTTTACGGAAACATTGTATTTCCTGGCGATAAGGCCTAGGCTTTCACCAGATCTCACGGTATGGTATTGTCGATCCGTTGCTTTTTTAATTTCTACGACCAGTTTTTCTTTTTCCAGCCCGCTTTTACTCTTGTAATTATATATAGATTGCTCATTTTCGGCGAATTTCAAGGCCTGGTCTTTTGGCAGGCGCAGGCTGTAAGTTTTCCCATTATAAGCGGGAATTATGCCAGATTTAAAAACCGGATTTAAGAATTCTATTTCTTCCTTTGAAATATTGAGGAATTCGGAAATCTGGTCGAATGCCAGCGGCTGGCTAACCCAGATAGTATCAATCCCACCATAGAGAATACCTGGATCCAGCGGATACAGGTTGTGTTCTGACGCATAACTCATAACATAGTTCACGGCAATAAAAGCGGGGACATAGCCACGGGTTTCCTTGGGAAGAAAAGGCCAGATTGCCCAATAATCACATACTCCACCGGCTCTTCGGATGGCTTTTTTCACATTCCCGGAACCTGAATTATAAGCTGCCATGACCAGGTTCCAATCGCCGAACATAGCGTATAGATCACGTAAATGCCGGCATGCCGCATCGGTGGCCAGATATGGGTCAAACCGGTCGTCGGTAAGGGAAGTCACTTTCAAGCCATAAAGCTTACCGGTGTAATACATGAATTGCCATAGCCCTTTGGCCCCGGCTCGTGAACCGGCAGTGGGATTCAAGGCGGATTCCACAACGGCCAGGTATTTCATTTCCAATGGAATGTCATATTTATCCAGGTATTCCTCAATCATCGGAAAATAGATCTCTTTCAGGCCTAATATTTTTGACATGAGTTGACGTTTTCCCACAGCATATAATTCTATAAATGATTTAACCGATTGGTTATAGGTTAAATCGAGAGGAGTTTCCTGATCCAGTTTTTCAATCCTTGCTCTGTAAACAGAATCAGAATAAACAGGGACGTGCCCCATGGGAAAATTATATACATTTAATAAAGAAGTGTCCGTATTAAAATAATAATCCTGGAAGTAAGGAATAGAAGTCAGGCTATCGAGCATACCTATAGTAATGGATTCATTCAGGATCTTATCAGCCTGGTCAACATCATTAATCAATTGATTTCCTTTATTGATAAGGGAATCGGGATCCGGGATGTCATCTGTCTGATAAAGGTCATCTGGCGTGATCGTAGTATCGGTAACCTGGCCAAATCCTATTGCTGGTAGACTTGAGAAATAAATAAAAGGCACGATCAGGATGGTGAGTATTAAATATTTCGTTTTCAATGTGAATGGAGCCATTAATCAAGGTTTTAATTATAACAGGCAATAAAAGTAACCATCGAATGCCCGGTACCGGAATTTCGAAAGTCATAAATATTAACACCGTAAAGTTAAGAAAATTGCACCGATGTTTTTTTTTCAGGAAGGAAAAGATTAGTCGGCAGTCGGCAGTCAGCGGTCAGCGGTCAGCGGTCAGCGGTCAGCAGTAACCACCACTAACCACTAACGACTAACCAGTTTTATCCTTTTTTATAGAAATAAGTCCTGATAATATCTTCAGCCTCTTTTTTGCTCCAGGCGTCGAATCCCTGGTCAACCACCCGTTCAATCAAAGGGGCCGGGAGAAATGGCGTGATCAGCTCATAGATATCGCCTGCTTTCAGGCCGCGGATGTCTGTCAGGACATCTCCGAGCGGATGTCCGCCCTGCTCTATTATTGGCCGGGCATCAAGCTGTTTGACGATCCTCTCACGGTTAAACCATGATGGTTGTTTATCTGATCTGCCGGGAACAGATTCGATACCTTCCAGGATATCCTGTCCCACGCGGTTTCGCAATGCATTTACGAGTGAATGCACCGGGATCTCACCGACTATTGCGGCATGTTGAAGGGTAGTGACACGGGCAATAGTCCGCCGCAAAACCGGATTTTGTAATTTTTTGAAAACAGGCGCCATCTCAATCAATAATGATTCCAGTTCGGGATAAGCGCTCAAAAGGTCATGGACCTTGGTTTTAGGTGTTATGATAAGTTTTTCAGTTTCCATTGTTTATTCAGTTTTATGATAAGATAAAATTCTTTGTTCGCCCTTGAGTGCGCGTCTTTCGGTAAGATCCTGGGAAACTTCGAGTGTTCCGAGAAAATTGCCGTTATCATCCCTGAGGGCGTAGTATTCGATAAATATAAACTTCCCTTTCATCTGAATCCAGAACGGGGCATGGTCTTCTTTCCCGCTCCTGAAATCTTCCTGGATCTGTTCAACGATGTGAACGCTGGAAGGAGGATGGCAGAGCTTGACATCGCGGTTGAGAATAGCCCTGCTGCGCTGGAAGATCCTTTCCTTTCCCTGGCTGAAGTACCTGACCTTTTCATTTTTATCGACAAAGGTCATATCTACCGGGAGGATGTTGAGAATGGCCTGGAGTTCAGTTTTGGTAAAGCTTCCGGAGGGCAAATGGATCAAATCTGAATCGTGGGATTCCGTCATGTCCGCTTCGGTATTTTCCGGTTTCCATTCTACATCCGGGTCGTAAAGGCAGAAGCCGATCTCAAGCGTCTGCTTACAGATCTCGTACCATTCCAGTTCCGTCAGTTTATCGTATGACATGGGTAGGAGGATCTGGTCCTCTTTCAGGGTCATATCTGCTACAGCCGCAGATGCAGGTTGAAGGATCATTTTAACTGCAGTTTCTGCGTCTTCCATGGTAAATCCTTCCGGGCTCCCGAGCAGTTCAATGGAAGCTTTCAGTAACTCCCTGATCTCATCATGTTTGCCCCACATCACCTTTGGGGGGCCTGTAATACCGTACCTTTCAAGGTACGGAAAAAGAAGGTTTTCCTTTCTGACATAGTGCTTTTCGACATCCATAAGGCTGTTGAAGAGCGATTTCATTTCCATGAAAAAGGATGGGATCTCCTGCTCTGATTTAAGTGTATCAATCCGCTTGTACAGGGTTTCGAGCTGTCCAGCGACCTTTCGCAGTTCTGCGTTTTCCCGTTTAAACGTATCGACAGGGTGCCCCGGGGGGACGATTCTCATCCCTGACAGGTCGATATGGCCATCCAGCGCCTGCGTATGGAGATCGCAGAATTTCAGCACTTCCTCATTGCTCAGGGCGCCTTCGTTGATCAATTGTTGCTCGACTTCCACTACTTCTCCGTAAGGGATGGTTTTCAGCAATGTGATCAGTTCTTTTCGCACCTCATCTACCGATTCACCGGCATGAAGCTTCAGGATCATTTTTTTAAGAAGTTCCTTTCTTCTTTCGGAATTATTGATTAGTTCACTCATGGTGATTTTGAAATTAGAAAGTTGAAACTAGAAACTTGGAATTTGAAATTTGGAATTTGGAATTTTTTACTCCTTGATCATTGTCAGCAACATCTTGAACCTCTCTGTGGCGTTCACAGCGTGTGGTATATTAGCCGGCATGATGATAGCCTGGCCGCCGGTCAGCATAAAAGGCACGCGGTTGATCAGAATTTCGGCCTGACCTTCGAGAACCTGTATCATGGCATCAAAAGGAGCCGAATGCTCGCTGAGTTTCTGTCCTTTGTTGAATGCAAAAAGGGTTACATTGCCCTTTTCTTTTTGTATCACCCGCTTGCTTACGATGCCTTCCGGGCTGTAATCGACTTTTTCGGTGAAATTGATGATTTGCGAATGGGAAAATAGTTGAGTATCCATAGTATTAATTTTAAATTTTAAATTTTGAATTTTAAGTTCGGGACTAGAATTAATTTTAAGTTTTAAATTTTGAATTTTAAGTTGAGGACTAATTTAAATAGTACTTTGTTCTAAGCCCTTTGCTTTTCTAAATCCATTCCTCCATCAGCACTTCCCCTTTGATGCTGATAACGGTTTTTCTGATAGGGATTTTACGGCTGGCAGCATCACGGGCGATCTGGGCGATGTGCACCAGTCCGCTGCAGCAGGGGACCTCCATTACCAAGACCTGCAGCGATTTGATCTCTGATTCATCGATCATGGCTTTCAATTTTTCGACATAAGCCTCTTTGCCGGAATCCAGCTTGGGGCAGGCAATAGCGAGGCTATTACCCTGCAGGTACTCCTGGTGGAAATTACCCACGGAAAAAGCAACGCAATCGGCTGCGAGAACGACATCAGCGTTCCTGAAGTAGGATGCGCCGGGATTGATAAGGTGCATCTGCACCGGCCACTGGCGGAGTTCTGATTTTATTGAGACAGGGACAGCGACAAATGCTGGTTCATCTTTACCGGCCTTTTCGACCTGATCTATATCAATAGGAAATTCGATGACCCTTGAGCCGGGGCATCCGCCTGTAACGCATCCAACTCCGCTGAGGCTATTCTGGTAAACCTTATCCAACGCTTTTCCGACATCAAAGGAAAACTTATGGCCGTGATCCGTGAGGTATTCCACGGCAGTTTCAAAATAAACCATTTCGTTATGGTCGAGCAGATGCTTAAGATGAGCAATCACAGTATTTTCGCCGAACTTCACGATCTCTTTGATCACAGCTTTTTCGTTGTAGGGTTCCGCTTCGCGTTCTTCGATTTTGATTGCGCCTTCCGGGCATTCACCGATGCAGGCCCCGAGGCCGTCACACATAAGATCGCTTACCAATCGTGCTTTTCCGTCAATAATTTGCAGGGCTCCCTCAGGGCATGAAGGGATGCATAGCCCGCACCCGTTACATTTGTCTTCATCGATTTTGATTATTTCGCGTAGCATTGTTATTTGTTAGTGGTTATTGATTGTCACTGAGTTGAAATACATTGAAATACATTGAAATACATTGAAATACATTGAAATAAAGAGAAATACATTGAAATAAAGTCGACTTAAGGTTGTAATTTCTGACTTCTGACTTCTGTCTTCTACCGCAAAAGTATAATGGTTCATCAAGCTACAGTGTAACAAATGTTACAAAGAAATGAAATGGCATCTCAAATTTTATTAATTTTATCTGCATGTACGAAATACTTATCCATTGCCCGATTTTCATTGGCCTCACTGAAGAAGAACTTGAAGTGATTTTCAGCAAATCACATCATTTCACAAAAACTTATGAGGTAGGCGAAATAGCAGCCTTCAGCGGGGAAACGGTCAATTTTCTTATGGTCGTCCTTGAAGGCAGCATGAAAGGGGAGATGCAGGACTTCTCAGGAAAGATCATTAAAATAGACGACATCGTCGCTCCGCGTGCTCTTGCTGCGGCGTTTATCTTTGGCAAGCAGAACAAATTCCCGGTGAATGTCATGGCTAATGAAAAGACCCGGATTCTTTACATTCCCAAATATGATTTCATGAAGATGCTACAAGCCGATATCAGGATACTGCAGAATTTCCTGAATGTCGTTTCCAGCCAGACGCAGATGCTGGCCAGTAAACTTAAATTCCTTTCCTTTAAAACCATAAAGGGCAAGATCGCCCAGTATATCTTGGGTCTGGCCGGACCGGATAAGGACATGGTTGAAATACCTCTAACACAGAACGACCTCGCCGAGCAATTTGGGGTCGCACGTCCTTCCCTGGCTCGCGCACTTGGTGAAATGGCACAGGAAGGGATCCTCCGGGTTGACCGCCGGATGATCAGGATAGTTGACAGGAGAAGGCTGCGGGAAGTAGGCAGTTGACAGTTGGCAGTGGGCAGTTGGACAATTAAGCATGGAGGCATGGTGGCATGGGGGCGTGGAATTCATGGACGATTGAACATGGACGCCTGCCCGCCTACCGGCGGGATGGACGATGTTCCATTTAATTAGGCGAAAGAACGAACAGGCCAACAAACGATATAGAAGCGAAGTAGGTAAAATCAATGTTTTTAATCATCCCGAAGGGATGTTTGAAAGTAGCCCGGGACGTCAGTCCCGGGGATAAAGGCAGCGCGTACAAATCAAGTCCTGTAAGGACGACAGAAAATATCTTTGCGTCATCTCATCATCTGTCGTCCCTACGGGACTCTATATTTGAATTGCACCTTTCAACCCCGGACTGGCGTACGGGGGTACTATCTGACGTCCTTTCAGGACTGATAAATCGTGGAAAACACACTCTCCTTTTGCCCCAACTTGAGGTGCCAAATTGGCTCCTCAAGATTCCAAACTCATCCTGCGTGAGTCCGAATGCGAAATCCGGCGGAAATCGCCTTTCATTTCTGCGAACTGCTCGCTTTAGCTGCTTTGTATCAACACCATAAAGTTCTGCCAGATCCCTGTCAAGCATTACTTTTTTACCCCGGATAAGATAGATCTTACTCATGATGGTTTCCTCGGGGAGCATCAGGAAATTCTTTGCGCTCATTTTCACATTTTTTTATTAGTTAAGAATCTAATATAACAATTGGAGGTCGCAAATTGCGACCTCCAGTTTTATCCTGTTGATTTTTCTATTTATCGGGATTTTTAGAAAATATACCCGGTGGAGAGGAAAGAATTTGATGAAAGGACTTTAGGATGGTAAGACGCTAAGACTGTAGGACTATAAGATGGTAGTATGTCATTAATATCCCAACCCGGATTTTATTAATAATTTGGATATTGACAGGCCTTTGTCTAATTTTATGAAATGATTTGGGTGAAAAGCTTATCTGCTTGAAAAGTGTTGTTACTTTTCTATACGGGGAGGCTAACGCAACTTATATTTCATCCATATTGGAAATATAATAACTGTATTGACAGAGTTACTTAACCTAAATGGTAAATCTCAGAAAATGGCAGGTGGAATAATGCAACATGGTAAAATAAAAACATTTCTTACAAGAGGAATTTTTGGTGATTATTTTAGGCCGATTTTATACTCTAATGTCGATAAAATAAACTATACGTATATAGAAGTAATAACAGCAACAATGAAAGCAATTGATAAAAAAATATTACTTCCTAATAAATTAGCATTACAAATATGGTTTGCCTTAGCGCCGCTTTATCATTTTGAGCTTTTGTTTTTACCAGACAAGAATAATAAAGCACTTATTCCGATGCTAGAAAAAGCGGAAATAAATAATGGAAAAGAATGTGCTTATTTTACACAAGGTTTTATCATTTATCATTTCGAACAGCTTCTAATTAATTCTCCTGAATTTAAAGAAAAAATGAAACTTTCTGCGCAAGATATTGATGCTATATGCCATGTTGTTTTTGGAGAAGGCAATAAAACAATATCGTATCTTAATAATTTCAGAATGCTATTTAATAGCAATAATTTTGACCCAAGAGATAGACCAATTTTTTACGTTTATGAAGCAACGAAGCTATTTATTAAAGATAATCAAACACAAAAATTAGCGATTCAAGATTGGGATGATGACGAAATCGGAAAATTCAGATTTATTAATGGTTTTGTAGAATTCCTTAGTATTCAAAAAGATAATTCACTCAAGATGTTAGCATAAAACGCCCTTATAGCCGCATAAATTACTGTTCGTCGATACATACATGTCCCAGTCCTTTGATTTCGAACATTATAAAGCATGCTTAACTAAATATATCACGATATGGACAATTCAAAACAAAACAATTACCAGCATAATATCGAAAACTACAAGGAGCTTAATGTTACTGGTAGACATTATGATTACCAATTCTGGTTGATTCCTGTGTCAGCCTATACACTGTCAATTACTCTTTATGGAGTTGCTAACTCAGAGTTGTTTAATAATCAGGATTTATTCAGACAAATGATCTACTGGGCAATACCCATGATAACTTTTGGATTATTAATTCAAATGATCAATGAAAGGGCATATCAAATTATAAACAAAAACAGACTTTAAGAAACACGTGAAAAATTAGGACTAAACAGCGCAGATCAAGAAATACCACGCTGGGTAAATAGATGGACTAAGAATATTAATGCTCCGTGGATTGTTATTGTTATCATGGCCATTGTAGTCATAGCTGAAATTTTAATAGCGATTTTTGAAATTGCTTGTTAGAGAACTTACTTAATCGACGTCTATAATTAAAAAAACTTAGTAAAGTCCGCCTTTGCAAACCCAGTAGCTAACCAGTTGACAGCCTGAACATATCGCTCGTTCGCTCGTTCGCCCGTTTAAATAAGTCCCCAACTCAAAACTGAAAACTGAAAACTCAAAACTCCGAAAGGGGGCAACGGCGCGCTCAAATATCCGCTAAGTCCATGCAATGGCCATTCCGTAATTTGTAACGGGCGATTTGGTTTACTACCGACTAAAGTAAGATAGTACCTGAGAGTTTCAGATTATAAAAAAAGCAAAGAGTAGATTGACTCATCCACTAGTAATACTGAAACGTATTTTTATTTTTTTCATCAAAAGATACAATTCCTTTTTTATTCCTTATATTTGATATCTTATATTTGATTTGTTGACAAATCTTCATAATGGCTGTCCTCAATTAAAACATTGTTTTATCCTCAAATGGAGGTAAATATGAAGGAGCAAAAGTGCATACACCAGTGGACGATGATCAATGTCCGGCCGGGTTTCATCATCACTGAGAATTGTTTTAAATGTCACAAGACTTCCTGTTATTTCTCCTTTGATGAGAAGCCACCTCTCGAGGAATACCGTGATGGGGAACATTTCTGGAATGTCATGCAGAGTGCCCAGACATTCCGCTTCGAACTGGAATGCACCTGTTGCCATATAATTGTACCTTATGACGAACTGCTGGGCCTGATGATGTGCACTGGTTGCGATGAAAACTGTAAAGTGGATCATCTCAGGAAAGAGCTTGAAAAAGAACGAACCTGGGTATATGTCGCTTACGGGTTCCTGCCCATGAATGAAGTGAAGCGGCTTGACCAGGAAAAGATAGAAAACCTGGAAGAATATTTCAACCAACGACGCAAGACCTCGAAATCAAAGATAAAGATCGTTTCCTATGAGATGATCAGCAATATCGAAAATTGCTATGCCGAAGTCATCAAGGACGTCGGTTTGCTTAGCTTAAAAGCCACTGAACAATAATAAACAAATAAAATAAAAAGGAGAAAAGTCATGAAGCTGCAGGAAATTATTGACAGACTTGCACTCAATGTACTCACTGTTATTGACGAAAGGGATGTTTCCGGTGTTTTTATCTCCGACATGCTTTCGGATGTCATGAGCAGTGCACAACCGGGCAATCTTTGGCTGACGGTGCAATCGCACAAGAATATCGTTTCGGCCGCCAACCTGGTTGACATTTCAGCGGTGGTTGTCACTTATAATAAAAAAGTGCCTGAAGATACCATTGAGTTGGCTAATCGTTTTCATGTGATCATCCTGAGCAGCCCATTGTCAACTTTTGAACTGGCAACGAAACTCGTTGAAGCAGGTATTAAATAAGTTAATTCTTGCAGGATGCAACGAGGCAGGAATCATTTCATCGATATCGAAAAAATCCGGGATGCGCTTAAAGCGAGTGTATTCGTTGGTGACAGGCTCAATGGCAAGTATGTTACCGGCGTGTATGCTTCCGATCTCATGAGCGATGTTCTTGCCTATGGAAAAGCTGGTTCACTGCTGCTGACAGGGCTCAATACGGTCCAGGCCGCCGTTTCTGCTTATGTGGCCGAATTTAAAGGGATCATTTTCCTGAGAAGCAAAGTGCCCGACTCTGATATCCTCGATTTTGCCAAAGATAAGCACCTCGTCGTTTTGTCCACAGATGATGACATGTATGAAGCTTGCGTGAAAATTGCCGGTATCGAAGGCGAAGTCCCGGTTGCTGAAGCCATTTCTGAACCGGCAAAAAAGGCCGAATACATCACCACACATACCTTCACAATCGACGGACAGGATTTTGCGAATGCCGGGATGATTTCCACCCAGGTCAAGACGATCCTGAAATCCATCGGGTATGATCCTCAGCTTGTCAGAAGGGTTGCCATCTCTACTTATGAAGCAGAAATGAACGTTGTGATGCATGCTAAAAGGGGTCACGTAATACTCACGGCAAGTGATAAGGAAATTGACATTATCATCAATGATGAAGGAAAGGGTATTAAAGATATCGAACTGGCCATGACAGAGGGATATTCGACAGCTACCGAAGAGCAACAGGCTATGGGTTTCGGCGCAGGCATGGGACTACCGAATATCAAGAAGAATTCTGATAAATTAAAGATTGAAAGTGAAGTCAATAAGGGGACATCCATAGAGACAATTTTTTACGTGAAATGAAATATTTTCATTCACATGTGATCATACCTGAGAAGTGCACGGGGAGAATGAAATGCATCAGGTCATGCCCCACCAAGGCCATCAGGATCAGGCAAAATAAGATCATTTATTTTGATGACCTTTGCGTGGACTGCGGTGCATGTATTAATGCCTGCCCGGAAAATGTCTATGTCCCTGTCATCGACGAGATCAGTGACTTCGAGAAGTTTGAATTAAAAATCGCCCTTCCCTCCCGAATTCTTTATACCCAATTCGGGTTAAATATCCATCCACATCTCATTCACAAGGCCCTGAAACAGATCGGGTTCGACCTGGTGGTCGATACCTCCCAGGAAACCCACGATATGAGTTTTGTCATCTCCGAGCACCTTAAATTAAATCCCGGGGGAAGACCCATCATCAGCTCCTTCTGTCCTGCAATCATCCGGTTTATCCAGGTGAGATATCCTAACCTGATGGAACTGATCTCCACCTTCGACGTTCCCCGCGAGATCACCGCCAAAACAGCCAAGGAAAAATATTCCGCTGAGTTGGGCATCCCTGTCAATAAGATCGGCGTTATTTATATCACTCCCTGTCCTGCCATGGTCGTTTCGATCAAGCAACCTGCCGAGAAGGAAAAATCCTGGATCGACGGTGCCATCGCCATCAAAGACATTTACAACATTATCCTTCCCGAGATATTGAAGATTCAGGACTTCAGGAAACAGGATGAACCGGAAAACTACTTTTTCTATGGCAGGGGCTGGGGAGGTCTTTGCCATATCCAGCAACACCTCGACTCCGAACGGTGCATGTCGGTGAGAGGGATTGATAATGTAAAGATGATCCTGGATGATATCGAAGACTCAAGATTGAGGAATGTAGATTATATCGAAGCATTTATCTGTTCACAAGGATGTATCGCCGGTGCATTTTGTGTAGAGAACCCTTATATCTCGAGGCACAATTCGATCATGCTTGAAAAGCGATATAGCGAACCTGTAGGTTTTAACAAAGACGAGGTGATGGAGAAGTACAGGGACGGGTATTATTTCATGGAACAGCCCATCCTGCCCAGGCCAACGAGGTCACTGGCAGTCGATATAGCCACTTCGATCAAACGCATGAAACAAAAGGAAAGGATACTCACAAAACTCCCGAAAAAAGATTGCAGCCTGTGTGGGGCACCTAGCTGCGAAACCTTTGCGGAAGATTGCGCCTGGGGAGAAGCCGACCTTACCGACTGCATTTTCTTCAAGAGGACTTCATTATAAACTAAGATTACAGTGGAACTGACAAGAACCTCAATTGCCGACATTCTCGAACGTTACCCGGAGGAGGAGGGTAGTCTGATCCCCTTACTGCAGAAAGCGCAGGAGGCTTACGGGTATATTTCTGATGAAATGGTTGAAATAATTGCAGACTACCTCAACCTGACAGCAAACCAGGTATTTGGCGTAGCATCGTTTTATTCCCAGTTCCGGTTCACAGAACCCGCACGGCATTCAATCTGCGTATGCCTCGGCACAGCCTGCCACGTGAGCGGCGGGGAGACTTTACTGGAAGCTTTCGAGAGGGAGTTGAACATCAAACCCGGTGAGAGCACGACCGATAAAAAGTTCGATCTTGCCAGGGTAGCATGTCTGGGCTGCTGTGCCCTGGCCCCGGTCGTGAAGATTAACCGCGACATTTACAGTAAGGTCAATGTGATCAAACTTAAAGAGATGTGGGGCAGCTATGAATAACTACACCGCACTCAAAGAGAAAAGCACTGGCGAGTGGAATACCCTGACCGGCTCTGCCGAACCGGTCATATACCTTGGGATGGGATCCTGTGGCAAGGCTGCCGGTGCGGATAAAGTCAGGCAGGTTATCCTGGATACACTCCAGAAATATAATATTACTGCAAAACTGGTAGAGGTCGGTTGTATTGGGACCTGTTACCTGGAGCCGCTCATGGACATTGCCGCCCATGGTAATCCCCGGATATCGTTCGGGAATGTCGATGAAAGGACTGCCGAGCTTATCCTGTATAAATATTTGGTTGAAAAAGAAGTGTTCAGTAAAAAAGTCCTGGGATATTTCGGCGATCAGCCATACGATGGCATCCCTGCTTTTTTTGACCAGCCGATGCTTAAGCCCCAGGTGCGGATCGTGACAAAAAACTGCGGTCTGATCGACCCGGGGAATATCGCCCATTACATTGCCAACGACGGCTACCTTGGATTAAAAACTGCGCTCGACAAATCCCCCGATGAGATCATTGATGAGATCTATAACTCCGGCCTCCGCGGAAGAGGTGGAGCAGGATTCAGGACTGGAACGAAGTGGCGCACCTGTCGGGATACAGAAGCGGATGTAAAATATCTGATCTGCAATGCCGACGAAGGTGACCCGGGAGCTTTCATGAACCGTCTCCTTATCGAAAGCGACCCCCATGCCGTGCTGGAGGGGATACTCATCGCTGCTTATGCAATCGGGGCAACACATGGATACATTTACATCCGGGCAGAATACCCTCTTGCGATCATCCGGCTCGAGAATGCCATGAAACAGATGGATGAATGCGGGCTGACAGGTAAAAATATCCTGGGCTCCGGCTTCTCATTTGACATTAAGATCAAGGAGGGCGCCGGAGCTTTTGTCTGCGGAGAGGAAACTTCACTGATCCATTCCATCGAAGGCAAACGCGGCATGCCGCGCACCCGTCCCCCGTTCCCGGCCATCAGTGGCCTGCATGGGAAACCGACTGTGATCAACAACGTTGAAACCCTTGGCACCATCCCCCATATTATCCGGAACGGATGGCGATGGTACAGGCAGTTTGGTACTGAGAACAACCCTGGCACCAAGACCTTCTCGCTTGTCGGCAAGATAAGGCGGACAGGCCTGATCGAAGTTCCACTGGGTACTCCACTAAGGAAAATCATTTACGATATCGGTGGTGGGACCCAGAAAGAATTCAAGGCAGTACAGACCGGAGGGCCGTCGGGGGGATGCCTTCCTAAAGAGTTGCTTGATACCCCCGTCACCTATGAAACACTTGCTTCTGTGGGATCAATCATGGGTTCCGGCGGACTGATCGTGATGGACTCCGACACCTGCGTTGTGGATATTGCCCGTTATTTCCTCGATTTCATCCAGAAAGAATCCTGCGGCAAATGCACGCCGTGCAGGGTAGGCACACGCCATATGGTTGAAATCCTTGAGAAAATATGCCATGGGCAGGCCGAACCGCAATTCCTTGATAAGCTTGAATCTCTCGCAAAGCTGGTTAAATCCACCTCCCTTTGCGGCCTGGGGCAAACTGCGCCGAATCCGGTGTTGTCTACACTCCGGTATTTCAGGTATGAATACATTGCGCATGTGGACCAATACTATTGTCAGGCGCTTGTATGCCGTTCGCTGATCGAATATACGGTGCTTAAAGAAAGGTGCACGGGATGCCAGCGTTGCGTAAGTGTTTGCCCGACCGGGGCGATCACCGGTCCCCGTTCGGAACCGCATAACCTGGATATCAATAAATGCATCAAATGCCGCGCATGTTATGAAATATGCCGTTTTGATGCCATCGCCGGAAATGCAATCATCATTACCTCGAGGAAAGAAGAATGAAGATAACGATCAACAACCGGCTCATCGAGACCGGCATGGCCGTTACCATACTCGATGCGGCCATGCAGAACGACATTTACATTCCATCGCTTTGCGCTCATCCGGAGCTGACTCCTTACGGTGGATGCAGATTATGCATTATCGAGATCGAAGGAAGAAAAGGATTTCCCACCGCATGCACCACCATAGCGGAAGAGGGGATGATCGTGAGGACTGAAACGCAAACCCTGCAGGAGATGCGAAGAGACTTGATTCAGCTGATCTTAAGCGAACATCCTTCTGCCTGCCTGATCTGCAAGGATGTCGAAGGATGCGCCGGCTTTCAGGAAACGATCAGGAAAGTGGGTGTGACTACAGGTTGCCGGTGGTGCCCCAAGGATAAAGATTGTGAACTTCAAAGAATTGTTGACAACCTGGGAATCAGCGAATTGACATTACCAGGTTTGTACAGGGATTTCCCGGTTGAGAAATATGATCCGTTTTTCGACAGGGATTATAACCTGTGTATTTACTGCGGCCGCTGTGTGAGGATCTGCACAGAACACAGGAAAAGCAGTGTGCTTTCCCTTAAACAGCGGGGCAAGCTGACCACGATCGGCCCCGCTTACGATAACAGCCACATCGATGCCGAATGTGAGTTCTGTGGTGCCTGCGTTTCAGTATGCCCGACCGGTGCCATGTCGGAGAAGAGCAGGAAATGGTGGGGGCTGCCCGAAAAATATGAACCTTCGGTTTGTCCGCTCTGCAGTCTGAACTGCGACCTGCAGGTGCTGACCCTGAAAAACAGGATCGTCGGCACTGTCCCGCCAGGAAAGCCGCATGAATCGGGCGGGGAGTTATGTGTGAAGGGACGGTTCTGCCTGAGCGAGCTTGTGAACAGGACCGAGAGGATACTGGAACCACAATTCAGGTACCCCGAGGGTTATGGCTTTGTCACCTGGGATTTTGCTATTGAAAAGACAAAAGATATAATCAGAGATATCGAGCCAGGCAGGTCAGCGGTTTTCATCTCGCCGGGCATGACACTGGAAGAGATTGCTTCTGCAGGTATTTTTGCTGAAAAGGTGTTAAAAACAGACATGATAACATCCTCCTGCATGGATGGGGATCTGCCTGATTATATGGAGATGGCCGGAGAATCAGTTACCATTGAAGAGTTAAAAAATGCCGGCCTGATTGTCTCTTTCTTTTTAAACGGGAATTACAGGTATGGTCCGCTGACCATGGCTATCAAATCATTAGCTGCCGGTGGGATTCCCTATTATGAGGTCGGGTGGTTAAGATCTACTACCACGCGCTTTGCCAGGAAGAGACTGATACCGGCTTCAGGAAAAGAAGTGGATTATATCCGAAAGATCATCTCTTGCCTGGAAACAGGTAAAAACGGCACAAAAGAGGTCAATGAGCTGGTAAAGGCGTTAAAAAGCAACAACCGGAAGATGATCATCTTAACCCCCGAGATCATGTCGCTCAGCAATGGCAGGGAAATATTGCAGTTAATCAGGCAAATCGTCAAAATGACCGGGGCGAAACTCTTCATGCCGAACCAGTTCGGTAACCTGAATGGCTTGCTTTCTCTCCTGGACATCAAACCGTTGGATGATGTTCTGAAAAAGATTGCAGATGGTGGGGTGGACATGGTTTATTTCCTTGGCGACACACCCCAAGAGGAATTCCCGACGGTGAAGCATAAAATATATCAGAATGCATTCCCCGCTCCTTCCGGACTGAATCCTGATGTGATATTTCCCACCTGCCTTTGGGGTGAATCAGGCGGATCGTATATGAGTTCGACGGGGCAGATTAAAAAGTTCCATGCTGTTGCAGCACCACAAGGGTATTCACTGCCTCATCAGGAGGTGCTGGCAAAAATCATCCAGGCATTGGAATTCAGCATTCCTCTTCAGGAATCTGAAAAAATTACCGGGGTTGCATCGAAAAAGCACGATTATTTAATATCTGCCGGAAGAAATAACAATCCCGTTCATAATGATCTTCAGGCAGTAAGCGCTGATTATCCATTTTTACTGATACGCGAAAGGGATCAGCATGTTTACAACAACCTGAGCCTGAGCGACAAGCTGGAGGGTTTCGGTGAGCTAGTACAGCCGGGACATGTCATGCTGAATCCCGCAGATGCAAAGGCAATGGACCTGAAAAACGATGACATTGTTGAGCTGGCTTCAGCAGCTAAAAGAATTACATTCCGGGCGGTCATCCGGAAGAATATTACGAAAGGATTCCTGTTTCTCCAGGAATCGGATGGAAAAGGTGAATTTGAGACTAATCCTTGTCCTGTAAACATAAAGAGGAAAAATGTTTGAGATCTTAGAAAGAAAGATGATTGTCCCCAATCTCCACTTGCTGGTGGTACATGCGCCGGATATTGTGGAAGAAATCCAGCCGGGCCAATTCGTAATCGTTCATGCGGGAGAAGGGGCTGAAAGGATTCCGCTGACACCGGCCGACTGGAATCATGACGACGGTAGCCTGACGATCGTTTTCATGGAGGTGGGCACTTCTACAGGTAAATTGGCTATGCTCAAACCGGGCGACAAGATCCCTACTGTGGTCGGTCCACTGGGTAAACCGATGGAGATTGATCACTTCGGAACGGTGATCTGCATCGGCGGTTGTTATGGTATGGGATCTATTTTTCCCATAGTCAGGGCGTTGAAGGAGAAAGGGAACCGGATCATCACGATCATGGAGGGGCGGAGCAGGAACCTGCTGTACTGGGAGGAAAAACTCAGCCTTTTCAGCGACCGGGTAATTAAAATAACAAGAGACGGCAGTTACGGATATAAAGGACATATCAGAGAGGGGGTTGACATCATCAGAGAAACAGGAATTGTGCCTGACAGGGTGATCGCAAATGGCTGCACGACCCTTTCTTATATGGCTACACAGCAATATTCACTATATAATATACCGGTGATTGTTTCCCTGAACACCATCATGATCGACGGGACGGGGATGTGCGGCGTTTGCCGGTGCACGGTGCAGGGAAAAATGCAATTTGCATGTGTTGACGGGCCGAATTTCGACGGGAGGTATGTCGATTGGGAGGAGCTGGCCAAGAGAAGGAAACAATATATCACCGAAGAAGCATTTCTGGTTCATCATTCAGGATGCGGAGGATAATAATATGCCAGAAAAAAAGACATTAAACCTCGACAGGGCAGAGATGCCGAAACAACCTCCATTCATCAGGCGGAGAAATTTTGAGGAGGTCGCTACAGGCTATACCGATGTCATGGCACTGGAGGAGGCAAGCCGCTGCCTCGGATGTAAAAAGCCCTTTTGCATGGAGGGGTGTCCTGTCGAAATCAACATCCCGGAATTCATCCGTCACATCAATGAAGGGGATTTTAACGGGGCGATCAAAATCATCAAAGAAAAGAACTGCCTTCCAGCGGTATGCGGAAGGGTATGCCCGCAGGAGGAGCAGTGCGAAATACACTGCATCCTGAACAAAAAAGGTGCCCCGGTGGCAATCGGCCGGCTCGAGCGTTTTGCCGCAGACTGGGAAGCTGCCCAGGACCATGTTGAACTGCCGGAGATAAAGAACAAGACCGGGAAAAAAGTGGCCGTGATCGGTTCAGGACCTGCTGGAATTACAGTGGCCGGCGACCTGATCCTGGCCGGACACGAAGTGACAATGTTCGAAGCGCTGCATGAGGCAGGTGGTGTGCTGACTTATGGCATCCCAGAATTCCGTCTGCCCGGCAGGATCGTGCAGCGGGAGATTGATTATCTCCAGAAGCTTGGGGTAAAGCTTATCTGCAACTTTGTGGTCGGCAAGACCCGGGCACTGAAAAAACTGCTGGCAGAATATGATGCCATATTCATCGGTACAGGCGCTGGCCTGCCATGGTTCATGGAGATACCCGGAGAGAACCTGAACGGCGTTTACTCGGCCAATGAGTATCTGACACGTGTTAACCTGATGCGGGGATTTCAATATCCTAAAACATATACCCCGGTGAAGAGGCATAAAAGGGTAGCCGTCGTGGGTGGGGGCAATGTGGCTATGGATTGTGCCCGCACAGCTTTGCGCCTTGGCGCAGAACAGTCGTATATCGTTTACCGCCGTTCAGAGTCCGAATTACCGGCACGGCGCGAAGAATATGAGAATGCCGTGGAAGAAGGAGTCATCTTTAATTTCCTTACACTTCCTGAGAAACTAATTGGTGACGAGAACGGCTGGTTGAGCGAGATCGAATGTTCGAAGATGGAACTCGGCGAACCCGACCAATCCGGAAGAAGAAAGCCGATCCGCATCCAGGGTTCCGAATTCAGGATACCGATGGATGCCTGCATCGTTGCAATAGGGAACAGTCCGAATCCTATAATACCTGCAACAACAGCTGAGCTTGAGGTTAGTAAAAAAGGGACAATCGTCGTTGATGAAGAAACCGGAAAAACCTCCATCGATCGGGTCTGGGCAGGTGGCGATATCGTCACCGGAGCAGCTACAGTAATTCTTGCTATGGGAGCCGGCCGGAAAGCCGCCAGGTCAATACATGATTATCTTAATAACAGTTCAGGACAAGGATGATAACCGGCGTGATACAATCGTCTTATTCTTTCTTTGTCACATCATCTTTACTTTTCTCTTCTTCATTCTCTCCGCTGAGACCTTTCTTAAATTCCCTGGCCCCCTGGCCAATACCTTTCATCAATTCAGGTATTTTTTTCCCGCCAAAAAGTAACAAAACGACCACGATGATAAGAATGATCTGCCAAGGTCCAACCACACCAAGCAATATAAATGCATTCATAACATTGAATTTTCAAATTGAAATTCAAAGGTACAAAATAAAGAGTGAATTGTTACCACACCAAATGGCTATTTATTTCTAATTTTGTTGAAATGAACAAGATTTGACTATGAAAAAATTATTTACCCTGCTCAGTTTAACCTTCCTGCTTTTATTCTCTGCTTTGCGTTCACAGGACCTGAACCCACGGCTGACACATGCAATGTCGCCGGAAGAAGAGCTCAGAAAACACGAGATCGGAAAAGACTTTACACCTACAAACCCTCCCGCTCCCCCTGTCCGTATAGTTGCCGAATTCGAGGAAATGCAAAGCGTTCTGATCTGTTATCCTTTCGGCATTCCGATGAGCCTGATCATAGAAATGGCAGAAGATTGCAAGGTGAAAACTATCGTTGCCAACGCGTCGCAACAGCAGCAGGTTTTGACGCAGTACCAGGCGGCAGGAGTAAACATTGCAAACTGCGAGTGGCTTCTCGCCCCAACAGATTCTTACTGGACAAGGGATTACGGTCCATGGTTCGTGGTAGACGCAAGCTATGATGTAGGAATTTCCGACTTTCCCTATAACCGGCCCAGGCCAAATGACGATAATATCCCTGTAGTATTGGCCCAGCAAATGGGTATCCCGCTTTATGGCATGGACCTGATACATACGGGCGGCAACTGGATGGATGACGGAATGGGGATAGGAGCTTCAACCCAACTTGTCTGGACAGAAAACCCGTTGATGACCCACCAGGAGATAGACACAATGGTTTGGGATTATTTAGGGATCAGGAAATACCATGTGTTACCGGATCCCCTGGATGATTATATTGAGCATATCGATTGCTGGGGAAAATTCCTCGATGTGGATAAGGTACTCATCGGACAGGTGCCGCAGTCCGATTACCGGTATAATGATTTTGAGTTTGTCGCCAATTATTTCGCATTACAGACTTCTTCTTACGGCAATCATTATCAGGTTTACCGGATCTATACCCCCGGTACTTATCCTTACACACCCTATACTAATTCACTGATCTTAAATAAAAAAGTATTCGTCCCCATCACCGGCAGCCAATGGGACGATGAAGCCCTCCAGGTTTATGGAGAGGCCATGCCCGGTTACGAGGTTGTCGGGATCATGCATGATACCTGGGAAACTACCGACGCGCTCCATTGCCGCGCCAAAGGCATCGCCGATGTGGGCATGTTATATGTCAACCATATGCCTTTGCTTGGAAATAAGGATTTCCAGTTTGAATGGGATTTATCTGCCGATATCATACCCTACACGGGGATGGGTGTTATTTCCGATTCCCTGCTTTGTTATTATAAAGTAAATGATGGCAATTTCCAGGCAGTTCCCCTTCACAACATGAATGGCTACCAATATAAAGCCACTATTCCTTTTGCGAACCCTGGCAGCCAGGTTTCTTATTACCTCCATGCTGCTGATTTTTCAGGCAGAAAGAAAAATCATCCTTATATTGGTGCCGCTGATCCCCATGTTTTTACAGTCGGGTACGCCGATGATGCTATCATTGCTCCGGATACCATCGTATATTTAACAGAATATGAAATCATCGAAGGAAAAACCTTCAATATCTATAATTATACCGATGGAGACCTGGTTATCAATGATATAGAAATAGAACACGAAGGTTATCCTTTTCCATGGTCTATCGATCCCTGGATCATCGAACTTCCATATACCATGACTGTTAACGAGGTGCTTCCCTTAAATGTTAAGATTAATATGATTGTTGATAGCTATTTAGGAGAACTTGTAGTGGATACGCTGGATATTTTCACGGAAAATGGCCATCACAAAGTTATCCTCAAAGTCGACAGCGACCTGATCACCTCAATTAATGACCCAACCCCTCAGTCTTCATTATCTATGATTGTTTCTATAATACCCAATCCGTTTAACAGCATGACCTGTATTTCATTCAGCCTTGATCAGCTGTTAAAAACCAGCCTGATCGTTTATACCTTACAGGGACAAATGATAATGGTCCTTGCCGACCAAACATTTTCCTCAGGGAAGCATGAATTGGTATGGAACCGGAAAGACAGATCCGGGAATGAAGTAAAAGCAGGGATTTACCTGGTGAAATTGATTACGGAGCAGGGGATTGATACCAGGAAGCTTATTGTAACTGAATAAAATTCAAAATTTAACATTATTATTACTTGCATTTCAGCACCTGCTCAATCTGGTATTTCGCAGCAGCCACATTATTTCCGGCAGTAACTTTTTTGTAATTATCGCAGGCAGCAGCAGCATCGCCCTTCTTTTCATTGGCGTTCCCCAGTTCAAAATAAATATCGGATTTATCTTCGGTCTGAAGCTCAAGGGCCTTGTTAGCTGCTGCAATGGCATCATCCCATTTGGAGAGGCCATTATAGGCAATAGCCAGGTAGAAATAAGTTCTTGGTTCCGTATTGTTATATACCTGGGAGGCCAGGAGATTTTCCACTGCAACGCTGTACTTACTTGCCTGAAGGGCAACTGCACCTGCTTTCTGGTAAGCTGAAGTCATCGCATCTTTGGCGTTGCCAATCGTTTTTGCATCATCTCCTGCCATTGATATTGCTTTATCCAGTGATTCCTTCATCAAAGGAAGGTTTTCCTGCTTTTTATACACCAGCCCTAAACCGTAATAAGCTTTATAATACCCGGGTTTATAGGAAAGCGCTATGTTGAATTTTTCAATGGCCGCATCGAGCGTATCGTTTTTGTAATCATTATTTCCGAATGAAATATATATTCCAGCTAAATAAGCGCGTGATTTATCTGTAGTTTTAGTGTCCCCAACTTTATCGGCAAATTTTATTGATAATTCGAAATTCGTTATAGCCTCCTTATAATTTTTTGCATCAAAAAACCCCTTGCCTATATTGTAATAAGTTAGTGGGATGGTTTGCTCAACTTTAATCTGAAATTCTAAAGCAGAATCTCCAACTTGAGTGCAAATCTTTAAGGTTTGCTCGTAGGTTTTGAGTGCATCAGCATATTTTCCTTCATTGAAATATGCCCCAGCTTTATTGTAAGTTTCAATCACTTCATTTAATGTCTGAGCGAATGAGCTTAATCCCATGCTTAGCATTAAAACTGACGCGAGGATTATTTTACTTTTCATTTTCAAATAGATTTAGTTTGATTTTTGAATTAAACAAGGGCTGCAAAGGTATGCAAAATTTTTTTAACGCATTATACTAGAAAACATTACTGATCCCGATGTACAACCCGCTGGTCCCGTCTCTTTTATCCAGGGCAAAACCGTAATCAACAGCGATGATGAAATTCTCGTTCAAAGCGGCCCTTAGTCCAAGACCGGTACCGAAATGCGGACGGTCATGCTGAGTGTCGAAATAGAATGTTTTATTATCTGTCACATCCTGATCGACAAAGCGATCCTGGACTACCATACCGGCATCAAAGAAACCGGTCAGCCCTAAATAGAAGTTTTGCTTGAAAAGATAAGTTTTCCAGAATTTCCAGCGCAATTCAATATTTCCATTAACTGTTCCATCTCCAACCACACGGTTTCTGAGGACGCCCCGGACGGTCCGCGAGCCGCCCAGTCCATCCGGTTTGGTAGTCAGTGCAAAGGAACTGAACAGGTATGGCAGCATATAAAATGGCGTTCTTCCCATTATCGTCCCCTGGTAACTCAGACGGTAAGCCAGAACCAGCTTTTTTGGAGCCAGGGTGAAGAACTGGCGATGCGTTGCCGCAAGCATGGTAAACCCGCTGGAGGTATTGCTCATGAACTCAGGCGCCACCATCAGCAGTAATTCCGACCAGATACCTTTATTCGGGGCTGCTTCATTGTCCCTTGTATCATAAATAAGCCCCAGTTTCAGGATGAGGTGGCTTCCGCCTTCCTTCTCCTCCTCGCTGATCAGGCCATATTTCACATATTCATCATAAAGAAGGCTCGTATCGGGCAATTGTTTACTCTCTTTTTTGCCTTTGTTCATCCTTTCAATGTCAACAGTGGCTGTCTTTATATTGAAATAGTTCAACCCGGCCAGCCAGCGGAATTTTTCGCCGATGATCCTTCCCTGGAAATCGGCCATGGCACGGAGCATCATTCTTTCGTGCTTATAATAAACACGGGAGATGTATTCATCCGATTCTTTGTCTGTTACACCTTGCTCATAATTGGCTTCGTAACCGTTAAAACCATAAAAATCGAGGGCACGTTCGGTGAGGTAATCCAAATCAGCCGTTATGCGGATGTGGCCCGGGATCAGGTATTTGGAATCATAGAAAAGCTGGTTGACCCCTGAACCTTTGGTGAAACGGCTCACTTCTACATAAAATGTATGGCGGTATTCCGGGTAAATGGTTCCATCTCCATAATCAAAGAACTGGGCCAGGGCGCCATACTGAAAACCCATATCGGAATCATAGGCCACGACCGGCAATGCGCCGAAAGTCCAGCCTTTTTTGATTTTTTCCTTTTTAACCGGCTTGTTGATGGTGTCGGACTGAGCGGCGGCGAAGAACGACATCAGAAGGAGAAGGATAGTAAGGCGGATGGATAGGTAGTTCATTTGGTCCGGGATTAGTTTACTGACAAATATAAGGTTTTTCAGTTCGCAGTTCGCAGTTCGCCGACTGCCTACTGTCAACTGTCAACTTATTTTTGTCTGTCTGTGTTGGCTTGTGGAGCTTTGGTAATGCGATAGGAATACGTACCGTGGCTTTTACACTACCAGATCGCCTTCGGCGAATTCTGAGTAGCAGATAAAGTAGTGTAAAAGAGCAATGTACGACTAGAAAAAATTCCCTGTAATGGATATGAAATTTTGGATTTTGATAGGTTTTTGTTTTATTGGATTTTTATCGACTAATTGTCAGGAGCCTGATAACAGAATTATTGTTAAGCCCGGAATTGGTATTGATAATATCAGCTTTCTTGAATCTGATTCCGTTGATATTAAAAATTACTTAGGTGTAAGTATCCCAAAAATCCTACCGATTAAAATAGACAAAAAAGACTAATTTTAATCCTGAAATATGAAAAAGATAAAATTTACCGTCGACAATTTATCGTATAAAGGAGAAAAGATAAAAAAAATTCTAAACAGTAACAATAAAACGTTTATGAGAAATTTTTTAGAAAAAAATAAAGCCGACATTTTTTTTGTGATTCTCTTATTGTCAATATCTCTTTTATATAACTACCACAACATACTAACACATCGGCCTTATTCTACCCATCTCTGGAGGCAGGCTGATTGTTTGTCGATCACGATGAATTATTACATGGAAAATAGAAATTTTTTGGAACCAGCTATTCACTGGGTCGGCGAAAAAGATGGTAAGACAGTTAGTGAATGCCCTTTAATTTATTACTCTGTAGCACAACTTTGGAAAGTTTTTGGATATCATGAATTTATTTTCAGGTTGATAAATATTTTGATTGTTTTTTCAGGACTCTTCTGTCTTTATAAGCTTATTCAAATTATAATTTCAGATTCTTTTTGGTCATTTATAATCACATTTCTGGTTTTCACTTCACCCATTTTAGTTTATTATTCCAATAATTTCACAGCAGATGCTCCAGCATTTGGCTTTGTTCTGACAGGCAGCTTTTTTTTGTGGAAAGGACTTAATCAACAAAAAAAAGGTTGGTACTATTTGTCTTTTCTATTTTTCCTTTTGGGCGGGTTAATAAAAATAAGTTCCTTAATTATTTTTATTGCCATTCTATCAATACATATTTATTTAGTTCTTTTCTCTAAAAAAGAAAAAGGTCAGTTATATCGCTGGTATAACCTTATACCCTATTTAATTGTGTTATTTGTATTATTTGTCTGGTATAGTTATGCAATTCATTACAATCAAAAGAATATAAGCGGGATTTTTTTAACTGGCCTATATCCAATCTGGGATATAGATTTGATTACGAGAAAAAGCATCTGGTCAAGTTTTATAAATGACTTGGTTCCTGCTTATTTCGACAAAAAAGCACTTTACTTGACTTTGTCGCTTTTTATTACTTTATTTTTCTTTTATCGAAAGATGAATAAATGTTTATTTTTTATTAATGTTTTAGTTTTTTTGGGTGTAGTATCATATATACTTCTTTTCTATAAAGCCTTTACAGTTCATGATTATTATCTCACAAATCTTTTGATTTTTATTCCGCTTCCCTTTATCGCTATGCTTGAAATGCTGAAAAGAAATTATAGTAGAATTTTTAAGATGTTACCGTTAAAGATATTTGTATTTTGTGCTGTTTTACTTTTAATTTATGAAACAGCTGTTATAAATAGGATGAAATATTCAACAAGTGATTGGATTGTCAAAACCAACTTTGTAGTCGATAAAAATGCTGTAGATTATTGGGCTTGGTATCATTGGGATTATGCTAATCATTTGAAAGCATATGAAACGATAACGCCATATCTTAGAAGTTTGGGAATAGAACGAACAGATAAGGTTTTAAGCCTGCCTGATCGCAGTATAAATATTTCATTATATTTTATGGATCAAAAAGGTTTTTCAGGTTTTGGCTATGCAGATATGACGTTTGACCAAAGAATGAATTACTACATGAATAATGATGTTCAATTTTTGATTATTGATTCCGTTTTAAATAAACAAGATTATTTATTACCTTATTTAAAACACAAAATAGGAGATTATCAAAATCTTAGCGTCTTTGATTTAAAATAGTTAAAGAATATTTTCTTACTAATTTTAAAAATTTAAGCAGGCAGACTGCAATAATTGATCATTATTATCAATGAGGTGGCTTCCGCCTTCCTTCTCCTCCTCACTGATCAGGCCATATTCCACATACTTATCATAAAGAAGACTCGTACTGTCGGGCAATTGTTTACTCTCTTTTTTGCCTTTGTTCATCCTTTCAATGTCAACGGTGGCTGTCTTTCATCCGATTCCTTGTCTGTTACGCCTGGTTCGTAATTGGCTTCGTAGCCATTAATACCGTAAAAGTCAAGTGCCCGCTCGGTTAGGTAATCCAAGTCAGCCGTTATGCGGATGTGGCCCGGGATCAGGTATTTGGAATCATAGAAAAGCTGGTTGACTCCTGAACCTTTCGTGAAACGGCTCACTTTTACATAAAATGTATGGCGGTATTCCGGGTAAATGGTACCATCCCCATAATCAAAGAACTGGGCCAGGGCGCCATACTGGAAGCCCATATCGGAATCATAGGCCACGACCGGCAATGCGCCGAAAGTCCAGCCTTTTTTGATCTTTTCCTTTTTTACCGGCTTGCTGATCGTGTCGGATTGGCCGGCTGCGAAGAATGACAGCAGAATGAATAGGATGGTAAGGCGGAAAGTAAAGTGCTTCATTTGGAGGGAGGATTAGTTTACTGACAGATATAGCATTTTTCAGTTCGCAGTTCGCAGTTCCCAGTCGGCGGTCAGCGGTCGGCGGTCGGTGGTCGGCGAAACAGAAACTGCGAACTGGGAACTGCCAACTTGTGGGGCTTTGGCAATTACTTGTAAGATATGTTGACTTATTTCTTTTTACGTTCCATTTTTAGACCTCTTTCCATTAAAAACTCATCAACATCAATACACTTGACCCCATTTTTATTAGCCACTGCAGGAATTTTATTTGACTTATCTTTTCCTTCATTTGTAATTAAAACACAATTATGAGCTATGCAATATCCTATAAGATATGCATCAGCCTCCTCTTTTCCTTCAGCTTGCTTTTTTGCATTAAAAAATCCGGTTTGATATTCCTGGTCACATATTGGGATTGCAGCATTAAACGATTCCACGTCAGTTTCAACGACAAAAATTCTTTTCCATTTTTTAACCCACTTTTTCAGAAACTCTTCTTTTCCTTCATATTCATTAATTTCAATTTCCACAAAATCAATCGTTTTGAAAAACCCTTGTTTGATCAAATCTTCAATTTCTTCCCATACTGCTGCATAGACCGGATTTTCAGGCTTAAAAGTAGATTCAAGCTTTATCAAACCACTTGTATCAATTAAGTAAACGGTATGTCCCTGGCTGAAATCAATTTCCATTAATAGGAATTCAATAATTGACGTGTTTTGGGGATATAAGACAATTTGACACCTAAATAATCTGATAGGTCTTTAAGATCAATTCTATTCTTATCAAATGCAGAAAACGCCAACGAAATGTAAGTTCTGCCTTTTTCTTTGATAGTATCTTTGGCCGGATTTCTTCCTTCCGGATTTTTTGATCTAGCGAAGGTCGGTTTGTTCCATGCCTGGTGCTTTTCCTGGTAAAAAGAGGGAGTTGTAAGATTATTTTCCAATAAACTTCTCAAAATAGCCAAAGGTCCAACGTGGAAATGATTACCTAATTCAATTAAAGTATTCTTCATCCAAACTTTTTCACCTCTTTGTTGCTGCTCCAATACCAAATTCATTTTTATAAGTTCAGCAGTAGGGATAAGCATTTCAGCTGCAAAGGCATTACACCACTTTTCAATTTGGAGATTGGTTTTTTCCGATAAATCGCAGAGTCCTCCCTCGTTTAAAAGAATGTGACCAACTTCATGAAAAAGTGTAAATATTTTAGCCGTTGGCGGTTCGCCACCTCCTTTAATCCCTATAATTGGCGCTACTTCATTAGTAATCGAAAAGCCTCTTAATTTATCCTGGGTTAAACTTAATTGAAAAATAATGACTCCAAGTGATTCAACTTTTTCAATATATGCCATTAAAGCATCATTGATGTTTTTTATTTCCTTAATCTCAGCTAATTTCCACTCCTGACGCAGCCTGGAAGCAACTTGCTTTGCGTCTTCACTCATTGAAGCCGGAAATTTAAAAGATGGGATTTCAATACTCATTTCCTGCTTCAATTCAATGAATGATAGAGCTAATGCACGGGCTTTACGAACTGCCATAATGGTTTTTTCATGGAAATTGTCCAATTCTGCAGAGTCAACGGTTCTTCTATCCTTAGGTAATGATTTTTCTGCAGGAGGATTTGACAATAAAAGTGTTGCAATGGTTCTTTTATATGTCTTTGAAAATTCTTTCAACTCATCAATTGATGGAGGCTTATCACCTTCTTCTAACTGGGCTAATCTTTTAGGAGATATTTCCGTTTTTTCAGATGCCTGGTTTCGGGTTATGGCAAGCGATTCCCTTGCCCAAACGAGCACCTGGTGGTTGACTTTTATGCATTGATTATCTTTCATAGGGTAATCCAAAATTAACTAAAATTCGATTAATTTCATTTTTTCTGAGGCAATTGATGCAATTATAATGCAATAAGCAAACCGATTCCAGAGGTTTAATGTGTAAATTATAAAGCTAAGAACACTACTATCCGGTAAAATAACTAAGTAAACTCACAAACCCATGGTAAGTTAAACCTCTACGAGGTATTCTTTGTTTAAGTTGTACCGTGGCTTTTACACTACCAGATCGTCTACGGCGAATTCTGCGTAGCAGATAAAGTAGTGGTGTGCCGGGCATGTAGTAAATCTCAATGGTGCGGGGGTAAACGCCTCCAAGTCCAAAAAGAGCCGTAATGGCCGGAATCTTATAGCCGAAAGCAAGGGTGTCCCGGGCGACCGGGAATCCGAAG
>Ga0265292_1000908_pt1 | contig 31290 bp, 26 predicted proteins | sample Munlanlewell296A_FD_189080 | JGI IMG/M metagenome (GOLD analysis project Ga0265292, IMG submission 189080) | Leachate microbial communities from a municipal landfill in Southern Ontario, Canada - Leachate well 296A | ecosystem: Engineered > Solid waste > Landfill > Unclassified | place: Canada... | reverse complement strand
TTTTCGTTATTTTTATAGTACTCAATCGTTTTTTTGAGTCCCTCATCTACAGAAATGACAGGCTCCCAATCTAAAAGTGTTTTGGCTTTGGCAATATCAGGGCATCTTTTCACCGGATCATCTGATGGAAGTTTCGAATGGATAATCTCTGAAGTACTATCGGTAAGAAAAATAATCTTTTTAGCTAAATCAATCACCGTGTATTCTTCAGGATTACCGATATTAACGACTTCACCGTTTGCCTTATCTTTTTCCATCAAAGATATAAGGCCTGCCACCTGATCCGACACATAGCAAAAAGATCTCGTCTGCAATCCGTCGCCATAGACAGTCAATGGTTTACTGACAAGCGCTTGATTGATAAAGTTAGACACCACGCGTCCATCATCCGCTTTCATATTTGGGCCGTAGGTATTAAATATTCGCGCAATCCTTATGTCTACCCCATGTTTAGCGTGATAAAGCATGGTCATCATTTCGCCATAACGCTTACTTTCGTCGTAGCAGCTTCGTACACCATTAGGATTCACATTCCCCCAGTACGTTTCCTTTTGCGGATGTTCTTTTGGATCTCCATACACTTCCGAGGTTGAGGTAAAAAGAAATTTCGCATTATGTTTTTTGGCAACAATAAGGGCATTTCTCGTGCCAACTGAATTGACCAGCGCTGTTTCTTCCGGATTATGTTGATAGCCTTCAACCGATGCAGGAGAAGCCAAATGCCACACATGCGTGACCACATCAATAGGAGGCAATCCGTCTATAACATCGGTATGAATAAAAGAAAATTGAGGATTACGTTTTGCCTCGGTGAGGTTTTCAATTCTTCCAGTAATTAAATTATCGACAGCTATGACCGTATGTCCAAGAGTAAGGAGTTTATTCACTAAATTACTCCCTATAAATCCAGCACCTCCCGTGACGACACTTATCGTTTTCCCAACCATATACATATTATATCAAAGGATTTTCGATTATAGAACTTGTAATTCGCTCTACACCAATAAACGCCAAAGAGGCGTCCATTCTACTGTTATTTTATTTACTTTTACCTTTTTAACAAACGATTTGGTGGCAAAAATAATCTTCGTCACATCAAGTGATTTAGCTGCTGCCAGATATCTATCTAGATCCAATTCATAACCGCGTGGTAATTCGTATTTTGCTTCCCAGAGCACGCGCTTGCCTGATTCTTCACTGACAAAATCCACCTCTTGCGCATTTTCATAGTAAAAACCCAATCCCTTAGTTCTGTGTTTTAAACACTCATAAAGCGTACGTTCAAAAGCTGCGCCACGCGAAATCCTGCCCAAAAGATGAAACAGTAATCCGTTATCGGTAACATAAAATTTCTTCGGACCGTAAATTCGGTGAGATCTGCTCGTCGAGTAACGCGGCAGTTCATCAACGAGAAGTGTGTTCTTCAGGTAATACACATATTTTTTGACTGTATCGTTTTTCAAAGACAGAACAGATGCCAGTTTTGTATATGTCGCATGATGACCGCTGCGATCCGCCAGAAGAAGCAATAAATCCTTCAATAAGTCCGGGTTTCTTACTTGATACATGCTTACGATGTCTTTATAGAGAATATTATTAACCAAATCGGCAAAATACGAAGGATCAGGCCGCAAAACGTATTCTGGGTAGCCGCCAAGAGATAGATACTCGTCAAAATGCTTCTCTGCTTTGTACGGCTCCGATATTCCACTCTTAGCCTTTTTAAAAATCAGAAATTCACCGAAATCCAGCGGACATGCTTCTATATTTTCTATTCTGCCCGTCAGGTAATGACTCTTCAAAAGAAGCTGCGACGAAGCTGAACCGGACAGAAATATTTTGACATTTTCTGTGTCCACAAGACTTTTTACCTGCCGCTCCCAATCCTTGACGTATTGAATTTCATCTAGAAAAATATATAGCTTTGTCGACCTGTCCGTCGCAAACATTTTCCGAAATTCGTGGACGAGTTCCAATATCGACCGCGTCGAAAGCTGAGGATGGTCCATAAGCGCATAGAGTATGTGCCTTGATGAAATTTTCTTCAAAAGCTTCTTAATAAACTGGTGGAGAATCGTCGTTTTGCCGACGCGGCGTGATCCGACAAGCAGAACGGCACGCTTATTCACCAACGACTTCTCAAGTTTGTTAAGGTAACTGCCGCGTTCAATACCTGTTTCGACATATTTTCCGAACCACCAAGGATTAAGAAGGTTCAAAATCTCTTCCATACGATATATTCTATTTCTAATGGCACCGTATGTCAATAGTTTCCATTACTAATGGAAACTATTTCTCCCGCACTGAGTTAACCAAAACCCCTTCCGTCCACCAGCCATCAAGCATTGTTTCTATGATTGTCTTTTCGTTCATATAAGCATTTTCATTAAACAGTGAAAATATATCAAATAGTGAAAATGATTTTTGACCATATTTATTCGAATATTCTAAGGGCTCGTTCGCTAATTACTTCATAGGAATACGCGAATACAGCCCTTTGTGCCGCACCGATACATTCAAGTTATTATTGGATGCGGCCTAAATCTGCTATTGCATAGATTTGCATAGATTTGATAGAATATGCATAGATTTAATACCATGCCTATGCAAGACACACTTATCTCAATCGGAAATGCTGCGCAGTTACTGAATGTTTCTATTGACACCCTAAGAAGGTGGGACATTTCAGGACGTTTACAGTCGATTCGTAGTGGCCCACGCGGTCACAGGTATTATCGTCAGTCAGATATAGATCAATACATAGAAGAAGCTCGTTTATTAGCTCGAGATTGGGCAGAATCCCCTCATGCTCTGGAGCCGAAATCCGATATGTACTGCCAAACGCGAGATGTATTTCAGGCTCGACTTGAGACTTTTCAGTCAAAGTTAAGGCACGTTGCACCCCTGCAAACAGTATCGCTCGTCACTGCAGTTGCTGGTGAAATTGGAAATAATTCGTTTGATCATAACTTAGGCAATTGGCCAGATATTTCCGGTATTTTCTTTTCATACTCTCTTCGGAGTAAGTACGTCGTATTGGCTGATAGGGGCCAAGGTATTTTAGCAACGCTTAAACGCGTACGGCCCGAATTGACTCAAGCGAGTGAAGCGCTAAAGGTATCATTTACCGAGACAATCTCCGGCCGGTTTCCAGAAACACGCGGAAACGGGTTAAAATTTGTTCGATCAGTCATTATTGACAATCCGTTGACACTCTCTTTTCAAACAGGTGATGCGCATCTATACTTAAAACAGAAAGATAATACTATTGTGGTTAACAAAGCGAAAACGTATTTACGAGGCTGCTTTGCTATAATAGGTTTTGAAGATTTATTATGATTATTCATGTGAAAAAATTCGGCACAACGCTCGTATCGCGTCCCACAGGAAAAGAGGCGTGGTTGGCATTTCAACCAGTTCTCAATGAATCTTCAAAAGACGAAAAAATAATCGTTGATTTTGAGGGCGTCATAGTACTCACTCCTTCATGGGCTGATGAATTTTTGACCCCTCTTCGCGAGCGATTTGGCGACAGAGTGACACTGCAAAATATCAAAAATCCTTCTGTTGTGGCAACTCTAGCCATACTCACAAAATAGTAGATAATAGTAAGGAAACTTTTTTGAAGTCTTGACAGATCTTATATAATCTTATACAATCTTATATATATGAATAGTATGTTTGATATTCGTCTTAAAAACGTTCCCCAAGACATCTGGCTTAAAATCACACAAATTGAGGCAATTAAGGGTAAATGGGAGGGAAGCACGAAGCTTAGTCCCCAAATTCTTGGACGACTTAAGCAGTCTGTCTTAGTTACGTCAACTGGAGCTTCTACCCGCATAGAGGGATCAAAATTGTCTGACAGGGATATCGAAAAGATGCTTCAAGGGATATCTATCCAAAAGTTTAATAATCGAGATGAACAAGAGGTTCAGGGGTATTATGAGCTCCTTCAAAACGTTTTTAATTCATGGGATTCTCTGGTATTTAGTGAGAATACTGTTAAACACTTCCATAAAGAGTTATTGAAGTATGTCGAAAAAGACATACGTCATCGCGGCGAGTACAAGAAGAAAGAGAATACGGTCATTATGATTAATGAAGCTGGTGAATCAGCAGGCGTTCTATTTGAAACAACCAAAGCATATTTAACTCCCAAGGAGATGTTTGATCTTTTGGAATGGACGAAAATTGCTCTTGAGCAACAAACGTATCATCCGCTGCTCGTAATCGCCAATTTTCTGGTTGAATTTTTAAATATTCATCCATTTGAGGATGGCAATGGTCGACTGTCGAGGATTTTAACTAATCTGTTACTCCTACAACAGGGATATGCCTATATGCCCTATGTTTCTCACGAAAAACTGATTGAGGACAATAAACCGGATTATTATCTCGCTTTGCGTAAAAGCCAGAAAACATTGAGAACGGAACAGTCGGATATAGTATCATGGCTTAACTTCTTTTTGGATATACTACTTACCCAGTCTCAAATAGCTGTACAGCTTCTCACTCAAACGAATATTGAGTCACTGTTGTCACCCAAACAACTTCTGGTGTGGCAGTATTTCGAAAAAGTTAGAGAGACAACTCCTCGGGAAATTTCCAAAGAAACAGGCGTACCAAGGCCGACGATCAACCAAGTCCTCACGAGACTCTTAGACTTAAAGATGGTTGAGCGGATTGGCCAAGGTTCAACGACGAGGTACCGGAAAGTATAGGTATTTCTACCGCACTGAGTTAACCAAAACCCCTTCCGTCAACCAACCATACTTGTAAAGCATTAGGCAAAAATTGAAATAGGTAATCCTGCGCTTTTAGCATAAGCGTTTTTCATTTTTTCTTCCATAATGATATTTTATCATAAAAACCGAATCCGATCATACTGATGAGTGTTACATAAGAAATCCATAATCCTCTTAACGCTTCTTTTTGAGGTCGATATGACACAATAAGTTCACCGCTAGCAGACGACGGTAATATATACTCCTGTAAACCATCTTCGGACATTGTCGGATACATTATCCTACTTCCTAAAGATGCAACCCAATATGGATCAAAATGCTGAGAAAAAATCATTTTTCTTTCGTTTCCGCTTTGAGGAATCATTGCACTATACTTTGAAGGATTATTACGGGTATACGAAAGCTTCTCAAATGAGTTATCAGCAAAAAAGAAAAGATTATTGAAGTTTTGAGTTGTAAATACAGCGATTGCACTAAAGCCAGAAACCTGATGGAATCCAGATTTAATTAAAGCTTGAATAACAGCGGATCTTTGTTGATCATCATATATTCTGTCTTTCACAAACAATTCCTCTCGGGCATCGAAGGGCACGATAATGTGACTAACTCCTAGCCTTACAAGTTTTTCTCTATTTTCAACTATTGAAATCCATGTTACAAAAGATGACACACTTGATACATCGAGTGATTCAAGTGAGATGGATGGTTTATCTAAAGAAAAATATCCGTATCTACTCCTTTGTGGTATCCACAATACTTGAGAAAAATTAGGCTCCTGCTTTAAGTATTCGGCTAACTGTATATATTCCGAAGATACAGCAATGGGATACAACGTTCCCGCTATCTTTCCGGTATATGCTTCTCTATGCAGTACAATCCAAAATATGATAAAACCAATAAATATCAAGTGGTGTACTATCGAAGTATTAATTCGAATATTTCTTTTTCGAAATACAGCCTGAACCCAAAAAGAGCCTTGTGACAAAAAGTTGGGAATGAGTACTGCATAAGACAAAGCTATGAGGGTATAATATTTTGTTGGGTCTCTAAACATCACAAAACCCGGTAAATGTTCAAATAACCATACATATATGTTTCCCAACGGTTCATTTGCACCTTTGGCCAAAAATGCTCCGAGTATTCCCAGTAACGCAAACGTTACTACTATACCTCTTTGCGCCACAGACACCGACTTTCTCCCAATAAACAAAAGAGCTGAAAATGCGAATATGGGAATGATCAAAAATTCTGGTTGTAAAAAATACGTTTTTCCAAAAATATTTTCCGGCCAGTTTGGATGAAGAAGCGCTAGCGAGTGAGAAAAATCTGAAAAACTAAAAAATTTCAATGCGTCAAGAGACGTATAGGCGCTAGAAATCGTATCAGCAAGAGAAATAGGATATACAATGAGAGGCAATATCCAATATGCATGAAGAAAAGCTGCAATCAATAATGGTACAACGAAAATTTTGAAACATAATTCTCCTATCAGTAATCCATTCAATTGTTGCTTCCCTCTTAATTCAAAGCAGATTTTTAAAAAAAAGTATAAAACAAACGCAATAACGGTAAGATATGCGATCCGAAGATCAAATAAAATCAGCACACCGAGGAAAAAAGCAAAACTAAAAAAAATAAGATAACTTTTTTTCTTTAATAAAATATGCTCAAAAACACGAAAAAAGACAACCCACACAAAAGGCGCGAACGCATACGCCAATGCTACTCCCATCTGCCCTCCGGAAACCAATAAAAGAGCATATGAATTGGAAATATAGATGATGCTTCCTATAAGCCTTGCCCAAAACGCTAAAGAAAAAGAACCCAAAAAAATAAATGTTGAAAAAAATGAAAATAGAATATACGGGATAAACCAAAATATTCGCTCTATCCAAACCCAGGATACCCCCACTCCTGCTGCAATTCGTGAGGTAGAAGCGAAATAACTTTCTACCCACAGAGAATGAGCTATAGAAGCACCAAGTCCATCATGCATCGTACTCCAAAGGTAAAAGACCGGTAACGATCGTAATGCATCCGGAAAATACATAAGCCAATCCCCTCCGGAAAGCGATACCCAAAAAAACCACGGGGAAAATAATCGAACCAAAACAATAAGAGTGACAATAGATTCAAACATACCAATGAAGTATATCTTTATACACCGTTTTTCTTAAATATATAAAGAAAAACAGAGACAATGATCATTCCCAAACACACGATAATCGATATCACTGCTCCTAAACGAAAATAGATTTGTACGCTATTTTCTATAACAAGCGTATAGGTATTTTTTCCTTGCACGTCCCCGGGATCTATATACCAAGCATTTGCATTACCATTAACACGATAATGATGCCGTATTGCTACCGGATATTGTTTGCCATCCTCACCGACTATTTGCACGTTCCATCGCGGACTATATTCCTGATTTAATACAAGATAATATGGATTACTGGCATTTTCAACGTGTGCCTTGTATGTACCTGAATTTATTTTGGTTACTCCTACCGTCGGGAGCTGATACGTATAAGGAGGAAGCTCAAATTTTAAAAACAATCTTGGTAACGGAACGTGAACAAGTTTTTGATCTACAAATTCTATTTGAGAGTTAGTAGTTGAGCCTTCAGGCTTAATCGATATGTCAATAGCCTGATCCTCATCCGTAAGACGAATCACTCTTCTGTATGTTCTCCATGTGCCTGATGATAACATATCAGTTATAACCGCTCTCTTTGTACTTGTTCCATCCAAATTTTGCTGTGTGGTTGATGCATGTAAGAAAAAAATGCTACCTCTTGTTCGAAACTGAAATGACAACACGAGGTAATCACCCATTCTCGCTATCGACCCCACGCGCCAAGTAATGGCTTCTGGAGAATTATTAAAATTCAATATGGTTATACCTGCATCAGACGTTGTTACGGTTGATGCATTTGTTGTGGATTGCGCATGGGCAAATAAATTATCATAGGTATCGATCAAAAACCGCACTTGGGAATCATTGGGGATACTGGGTCGATCCATGGGTAATGGATTGCTTTGTACACCCTGACTATTTTCCACTTGGAATTGTTGATCCGCATATAGAACAGAATAGGTATTTGACAGGAAACTGTTGGTAAATTGAGGGTCTATCACCACAGACCGATTCGGTCGCTGTGTCACAATATACTGTGTGTTTATATCATGCAAAAAATCATCTATTCGCGCTCGGTATATAAGAGCAGAAGGGGTCACATCGGGAAGGTTAAGCTGCTGGTGTAATACATCAAACGTTTCATTCGACAGGTTCATTAAATATTTTTTTGTATCATCAGGGTATGCGAAATGTTGAATAATTGCAGACATTCTCTGCTGGTGTGAAAGCAAAAATTCATAGATAAAATATTTATCTTTTATTTGTTCGTCTCCTTGCTGAATTTGTGATAATTCTATCGCCGCCATCATAATGTCCCTATATCGCACCATCATAGTTTCCCAGCTTATAGACTTAAAACTTTTTAAACGCATCCATAATGATTCTTGAACTTGTACATCTTTAACTGTTCGAGCGTCAACATTGCCAATTACTCCGATTTGAGACCCCCACGTTTCCATTTCATACAATCTTTTCGATGCTTTGAGCAGGACACAACGAAGCGGAAACTTCGAGCATTTAGAAAAGCGCGCATTAACGGTCTCATAGAGAGAAACCAACGGATACAACAAAGATCCGGGTCGGATTCTGGCATAGGAATAGCTTAATTGTTGAGAAAGTACGTCTTTTTCAATTTCATCGATAACAGTTGGTGACATTGTTGCTTCGATAAAATATTCGGTCGCCAAAGGTAAAGACTTTTCACTGTCAGCAACAATAAAGGGCGACGTACGTGTCGGTTGGGTAAGGAAAGGGATATTCCAATCTGCTAATGGTGTGTCAAATACGGTAACACTAGAGACTGCAAACACCCGTGGAAAAAAATATTGATTCGGGAGTTGGTATATGGAATACTGTCCAAAATCAGCTTGTTTCACCGCATGCAGACCCGCTAATAATGTTTCATAATCAGCTCTCGAATGTCCAACAATTTTTTTAATTTCTTCATATGGAAATGTAGGAAATAAGGTGAATACCCGCTCGTCGTTATTTATAAAAATATATCGGATATTCAGCAACCCCAACATCCGATTGACCGTCTCGTAATCCCGATATCGCAACGCCTGAGAAAGTAGTTTTGAAGCAAATCCCATCTCACCTAAGCTTGTAAAATCCTGTACTCCAGCTACAAAGGACAAAAACGACGGCCCCATATACCCATGACCGTTTGCGTCAAGCACCATCTGCCATCCATGATCCGTTAGAGGAAACGTAATAAATTTTGCTTGAGAACCAAGCGGTGTTGTCGATCGTACCGCCAGATCAAAATTAGAAGGAACGCGTATTCCCACAGGAACATCGGACGATTTCCATAATATTTGACGGACATTATTCCCTAGGAGAAATGGAAAAGATAAAACCAAAACAAAAAGGACGAAAAAAATTGTAATCCTTGAATATACAGAACGTTTAAAGGATACATAGTGCGCAATAATAATACCCGATATTCCAAAAATTACAGTGGTATAAAACGCCTGTGATATAGACCATTGCTCAAAAAATGCGCGAAACATCGAAAAACCGGGAATTTGAAAAAGCAACGCATAAAACGCAACACCGGTATGCGTAATATTTGCAGTGGCAAAGAAAAGTGTAATGATAAAAAAACATGAATATAAAAGATATAACCTCTTCTCTTTAGAGGAGGCGAGCTTATGGGATGTCAGAATAAAACCTCCTATAAATATAACGCAAGGAATTATCAGCAACAATTTTTGAAATAAATTTGATACGAGTAGCTGTGGTAACAATAAAAATCCATAGGACACTTTAACATCTTTAGCAATTCCTGAAAAATATTGTAACCCCCATCCTAAGGATTGTGCTTTAGAAAAAATTGTGAGATTGAGTTGACTATTTTTGGTAAATGTCGTGAGCATCGTCGGCAGAATATGGTAGGCATGCAAACCCAAAAATAACAATAAGCCTAAGCCTATACTCCTCCAAGGAATCTTTTCGGACAATACATACTTTTTATATCCTAAAAATGAAATGAATGCTAACGGAAAAAAAGAAAAAAATCCCGGAGCTCCAACATAACTAAAGTTCTGTGAAAAAATAGACGTTATTATAAGAGCGCCAATCACATAACGAAATAAATTATTCTGAAAAAACTTAAGAAGAAAATAATATACTAAGGGGAACACAAAAATATCTGTTTGCGACATGAGCATTCTGTCCCAACGGGTGACAAGATTGGGAGAAAGCGCATACAATATGCCACCCGCAATAGCACCTAAATGAGAAATTATCCCATAGACCGAAGGGCGCATCAAAGTAATCAATATGCAATAAATGGCAAAAAACGAAAGTGACAAGGTAAATCCATGAACCAACGCAGCAAGATATGTAGGTGATGAAATCACAAAACGAATAATTGCGATAAAAAAAACGAAAGGGAGAGTTTGGTAACCAATAATCTCATTAGCTCGCCCAGAAGGCGCTATTGCAGCAAGAGAATAATTTTTGATATATGACCAAGGATCATAAAAAAACAATCTCGTTCCATCTCCACCTAAATCTGCCTCGCCTGGAGAAAACCAAAAAAATGGAATGATGAACAACATGATGGCAAAAACCCATGCTATCCATAAAGGCCTATCACGCTTCCCGTGAACTATTACGTTATCCATACCTAATAAAGTAAAATAGATTCCCGCATACGATCCCTGCCCATATAATACAACCCGACACAAAAGTAGATCACGAGCCAGACAGATGCCCTTTCTGCTGCGTCTGAAAATCCATAAAGAACCACGGCATATGCAAACGTAGCCATGACATACAGGCAAAATCTCATAATATACACAGTAGTGAGCCTGAACAATCTGACAAACCACATAAACAGGAGAATAGCTATGATAAATCGGATATCAGAATCCCAACGGGATAAAAAAATATCAAAAATTAACATCACGTACCAAAGAAGGAGAATCTCCTTTTGATACAGAAATAATTCTTTATGTATGAATTTTATCCCATTATCTATCGCGTATGGTAATGCGTTGCTCATACCTTTTCTACCAATAGCAGTATTTTCCAAGCTCCGAATGAAAAGTTTTTAAGCACCTCGCTTTCGTATAACGCGACGTTACCTACTGCTTTCGTCATAGTAAGCCAAATATGACGAACTAGTAAGAAAAAATTTTCAGCGAAACTTTTTTTCAATAATTTTCTTTTCGTTACGCCGCTATCAGATACTCTCGACGCTATCTTATCCCCCATGATTTTTTCTAATAAAAATTTTGGTAAAAAATACGTACAAAGTTCAAAACATTGTGAAAATATATGCTCTCCATAACTTTTATCTACTATTCGAAAACCACTTTTTTTCATTATCTCCAGTACATATTGATGTGTAAATTCTGGATGCACATGACCCCAATATCTGTTCGTCAAATCAAACTTTTTATACCATAAACGGACGAGCCATGTATACGTAAATGGTTGCCCTTCACAAGGAATACAAAAAAATATCTTTCCATTTCGTTTCAGTACCCGTTTCAATTCCCGCATTGTATGCTCATACGAAGGTATATGCTCCAATACATCTAAACAACAAATAATATCAAACACTGCATCTGGAAATGGAATTTTTGCAGTATTAACCTTATACGTATTTCCCGTTGTGTCTGTATTTTGTGCGAGATCAATTGCCTGCTTACTGATATCACATCCGTACCCATGTATAGCTGGGTATATCGTTTTTAATGTTCTTAAAAATATCCCTCCGCCACACCCATAATCTAGGATATGTTGTTTCTGCAATGAAACAACTTGAGATAACCGTTTAAACCGATAGTGCTTTGCGCATTCTGGTATGCTGCCATCCCCCTCACCATGACCCATAAAATGAGTTTCATAATTGAACGTTTTTTTGTTACTATATGTCATAGAATGATTGTGGTTGGATTGCAAATCGGACCATAGAGAGTATACAATACTTGAATAATCAATACGATAGGTTAACTGTATTGATTCCCACTATATGAAAACAGCACTTGTTACAGGCGGAGCAGGATTTATTGGAAGTCACATGACCGATCAATTATTACACGATGGATATACTGTGGTCGTCTTTGACAATCTCATAACCGGTGACAAAAAATATCTTCCCAAAAAAGCAATTTTTATAAAAGGTGATGTACGGCGTATTCACGACGTGGAATCTGTATTTGACAAATACCGGCCTAATGTTGTTTTTCATATAGCTGGGCAAGCCTCAACAATAGTGTCTTTTGACAACCCAACATATGACATGAACGTCAATCTTCATGGGACAATCCATGTTATTCAAAGTGCCATCGCTCATCATACCCCACGTTTTTTATACGCATCTTCCATGACAGTCTATGGTCATCCAAACACCTTACCTATTATTGAAAGTACACAGTGCTCACCTATATCCTACTATGGCATATCAAAATATGCAGCGGAACGATTTGTACATGCCACAGCTGAAAGAAAGGATCTTTCTTTTCCTTTCTACGCTACATCGTTTCGTATGTTTAATGTCTACGGACCCAGACAAAGCCTCACAAATCCATACCAAGGGGTCATGGCAATATTTATTGGTAACATTCTCCGTAATGAGCCCATTACTATCTTTGGCGATGGCAAACAAGCTCGTGATTTTATATTTATTGATGATGTAGTACGTGCATGGATATCATCAATTGATAACAAAAAAATCTATAACCAAGTCTCTAATCTCGGTACGGGAAAAATGATAAATATCAACTCACTTGTATCTCACCTTCTCGTCGCATTCGGAAAAAATCCAAACACATATCCTATCCACTATAAAGATGCCAGACAAGGTGACCAGCGATTCATGGAAGCAGATATGAAACAAACAAAAAAAAATCTTTCATTTACGCCTCAGGTTTCTATAGAAAACGGACTGGCCCAAACAATAGCATGGGCCAAACAAGCATGAACTCCTCTCGCCCTTTCGCTACACGGTTGGGAAGTGTGCTTATCGCAACATTTTCTCCGTGGGATAGCGGTAAAAGGGGTGCGACAAACGGCATGGTCGAACCAATGCTTGATTATTTTTGCCCAAAAACACACGATGTTGTACTTATCGATCAACCATATCCGGGAAGCGACCGCATTATCCCTATCATCGAGCGCTATAAAAACAATAAACTCCAGAGCAAAACTAACTCGTTTATTACCAGTATACTACTCTATCCCTTTCTTCTTTTTTGGAATACGTCGGGTACACATATCGCGTTTAAATTGCGCGATATGCTCTCTGTACTGGAGGCAGTTATCGGTAGTTGGAAACGGTTTGATCTTTTTATCGGCATGGAATCAGTGAATTGCCTTATTGGCATTTTTCTTAAGCGGCTCGGCCTCGTTTCCACTGTCGTTTACTATGTTTCGGATTTTTCGCCGATTCGTTATACAAATAAAATCTACAACAAGCTGTATTTATGGCTGGATCGGTTTGCCTGCACGCATACGGACTTTATCTGGGACGTGTCCAAGGCCATGCACCCCACACGCATCGCCATCGGACTCGAGCCGAACAAATCCGCACCGGTTATTCACGTACCGAACGGGCTTTTTTCCTATCAAATCCGTCACCTCTCTCAAGCCAAACGACAAAAGCATTCTTTGGTCTATGCGGGCACTCTGGGTGCTGAAAACGGACCTGATCTTGCTCTCTACGCATTTGTAAAAATACTCAAACGGATTCCGGACGCCACCCTTCATGTGTATGGCGGAAGCAAAGCGCAGGAAGAAGCGCTTCGCGTCCTTGCAAAAGAATTGAAGATTTTCCGTAACGTGCGTTTTTACGGGCTTATTACGTCACTTCGCACGCTTTCTAAACATATTGAACACTATCAAATCGGTCTGGCTCCGTACCGATCATTTACCGGTTCCCCGAGACTTTTTGGCGATGCCACCAAAATCAGACTGTATTTGGGGGCTTCGCTGCCGGTCATTGCCACCGATGTCGCACCGCTGGCAAAAGAGCTGGCATTAAAACGGTGCGTACTGATTGCTGAAGAAACTCCGCAAGCGTTCGCCTCGACGATTATAAAACTATTGACCAATAAACGCACGCTGTATAATGCAACAACCCGTGCACGACAGTATGCCAAAACCAATACGTGGGAATATACATACTCCCGCGCCTTACACGCGATGGGGTTCAATTAACACCAGCGTAAGTTCGCATCCAGGGTACCTACCGATCGGAGCATTGTGAGCATTTTTAGTCGCACAAATTGTTCGTCTCGCAAACTCGTATCTCTTCGTAAAAGCCTGGTAAGATGCGAAACCATGTCCGCGATAGATTTCTGAAGTGGCCACTCCTGTCTCACTTGAGGAAAAAGCTTTGTAAGTCTGCCAAAATCTACCCGATAACTCCTCGTGTCTTTACCGTGTTCACCGGTATAGATGACATTGCACCGCGGTAATACATTTTTAACAGTATCCAAAACGTCTCGCACCTGCAGGTTGTTTTCAACAAATCCGATATTAGTGATCCTACCGTTGATTGCTTCCTTGGGCGCTGTAAGAAACTCCAGGAAAACCGACGAGAGGTCGCGGACGTCAATAAGCGGCCTCCACGGCGTCCCGTCACTTTTTATCCGGATTTCGCTCCGCATCAATGCATCTATAACAAAGTTATTTACGACCAGATCGCTTCGAAACATCGGTGAAAACCCATAGACCGTCGAATTTCTCAATATACCGACCGTGAAGTTCTTCTCGGCAAGCTTTTGTAATTCCTGTTCAGTCCGAATTTTTGATTTCGCGTAAGCAGTCAGCGGCACGACCGGAGACGATTCATCTACCAGGTCTTTATCTTTTTTTCCGTAGATACTGCATGATGAAGAGAATAAAAATCTGCTCACTCCCGACGCTTTGGCCAATCTTGCCAAGTTCACACTTGAGCGAAAATTTATATCTTCCGTGAGCTTCTCATCCAGATCCCCCATTGGGTCATTCGACAATGCAGCCAGATGTATTACGGCATCAATACCCGCAATGTCCTTTTTCGTGATATCTCTGATATCTTTCCGAACGAGCGTGTATCCGCTATTTCCGGATATGCCGTAGAAACACGTATCTAATCCGCAAACCGCATATCCTACGCGACAGAGCAATGGCACCAAAACGGCGCCGATATACCCCTCAGATCCCGTAACAAGGATGCGTTTTATTGCCATACTTTCCATGGTGGGCTGGTGAACGCCCATTCTTTATTTAATTCCTCCAGTTCTTTATATGTATCAACCGCGCACCAATATCCTTCGTGTGTATACAACGATAATTGTTTTTCTTTGGCCAGGCGTTTGAGCGCCGGGTGCTCCATTTCACCCGGATGTAAATACGAGAAAAACGAATGGTTGAAGACCATGTATCCACCATTCACCCAATCAGATAACAGAGGTTTTTCCTGAAATTTTTCGACCAGATGATTACGATCGGGTTTCACTAATCCGAATTTGCTCCTCGGGTGTACCCCTATAATGGTACCGATCGTACCTTGCTTCTTGTGAAATGCTACGAGTTTGTCTATGGGCAGATCCGTTACTCCGTCACCGTAGGTAACCATGAACTGTTTGTCAGATTTTGGGACGTATTGTTCACAACGGAGAATTCGTTCACCTATGAGCGTATCAAGTCCCGTATCGACAAAGGTAATGCGGAAATTATCTATCTCGTGTCTGTTGGCTAAATAATAGGTTGTACGATGCCCTACTGTTTCGAGCGTGAAGTCAGACGTATATGCTTTTTGGTTGAGAAAAAAATCTTTGATGTAATCTGCTTTGTATCCCAGTGCTAGAATGAATTCGTTGTATCCGTAGTGAGCATAAATCTTCATGATGTGCCAGATAATTGGCTTATTACCCACATAAACCATCGGTTTCGGTTTAAATTCCGTTTCTTCTTTTAGCCTTGTTCCTGTACCGCCACACAAAATGATTGTTTTCATATAACAATGCTATTATAATCATTTCACATCACTATGACCAATCGCAATCCATTTATACCGGGAAAAACATATATTCCGGCCACAACCAAGGTTTATGACAAAGAAGAAATAAACAATGCTATAAAGGTTGCTCGTGAGGGTTGGTGGACCGAAGGCAGATTTGCCAAAATGTTTGAATCGGGATTTCGAACATATTTAGGAGTAAAATACGTTTCTCTCGTAAACTCAGGGTCTAGCGCAAATTTAGTAGCACTTGCATCCCTTACGTCATCAATTTTTGGCAAACGACAATTATTGCCCGGTGACGAATTCATCACGACACCGGCAGGATTTCCCACAACGGTTAATCCCGGAATACAACATGGACTTATCCCCGTGTTTGTCGATTTTGATTGCACAAACATGAATATCGATGCATCAAAAATTGAAAAAGCAATCACGAAAAAAACCAAACTTATTATGGTTGCTCATACATTAGGTAAACCATTTAATCTTGATATCATAATGCCTCTTATTAAAAAATATAATTTATGGCTGATTGAGGATTGTTGTGATGCATTAGGTTCGACATATAACGATCAATTAGTAGGAACGTTTGGTCATATAGCAACATACAGTTTTTATCCAGCGCATCAAATAACCATGGGTGAGGGTGGCGCCGTTGTAACAAATAATCCGCTTATTCATAAATCCATTCGACAGTTTCGGGATTGGGGCAGAGATTGTTGGTGCGATACAGGGAAAGACAATACGTGCGGAAGACGATTTTCATGGAAACTCGGTGACTTACCCCAAGGGTATGATCATAAATTTATATATTCACAAATAGGCTATAATCTCAAACTTACAGACTTTCAAGCAGCCATAGGTGTCGCTCAGCTTAAAAAGCTACCAAAATTTTTAAAAGCCCGCAGAGAAAATTATGCGTCGCTTTATGTATTTTTTTCTGAATATAAACAATTTTTTACTCTTCCCACAACGCTAAAAAATGAAAACCCGAGTTGGTTTGGATTCTTAGCAATCGTAAAGGAAAATGCACCGTTTACCAGAAACGAACTCACAACATATTTGGAAAATCATCAAGTTGGAACACGAAACCTTTTTTCAGGAAATCTCATACGACACCCCGCATACAAATCAGTTAAATATAAAGTATCAGGAAACACTATAAATGCAGATATTATTATGCATCGTGCTTTTTGGATAGGCGTCCATCCTGGAATCGATAAAAAACGCTTATCATATGTTAAGGCTACCCTAAAAGCATTTATTAAACCATTTCAAACATGAATATATTATTAACGGGCGGAACTGGATTTATCGGGAGTCATCTCATAAAACGACTCTTGACTGAAAAACACAATATCTCATTAATTGTAAGACAGTCAACTGATTGTTGGCGCATTAAAGAAGTAACTGAAAAAGTGCATTATATATATTCTGATCAATCTTCTACGCGTATCACTGAATTATTCTCACGCAATTCTTTCGATGGGATTATTCATTTGGCTACGGTATATAAAAAATCTCACGAAACACCTTCGGATATTCAATCTATGAATGACTCGAATATTTATTTGCCATCCCTGTTGCTTTCACAGGCAGTAACTCACAACGTAAAATTTTTTATAAACACAGGCTCACTTTTTGAATACGCCCGAAGCAATAACCCCGTAACAGAACATTCTCCGATCTCACCATATAATTATTATGCGGCTACAAAACTTGCTTTTGAAAATATTCTTTCGTATTACTGTGTCAATTATCCGTTAAAAGCACTCACTCTTCGATTATTTTACCCTTATGGTGAGATGGACAATGAAAAAATTATTCCATTAGTTATAAAATCTATAATTAACGACAATCCTCTCGATATAACAAAAGGCGAACAACAACTCAACTTTACATACATTTCTGACATTGTAGAAGCTTATGTATATTCTATAAGAGCGCTCACTTCATGGCCAGAACATACATACGAAATTATCAATATCGGCCAGACAAACACGACTACACTCAAAGATATTGTCTCCATACTAACCCGATGCAACCATAAACCATCTCGTATCAATGTAGGTCACAAACCATATACACCCAATGAAATAATGTATTTTAATACTTCAATACAAAAAGCTCAAAAACTTCTCGGTTGGACGCCAAAAATTAATATTGAAGAAGGACTCCAGATGATGTATAACTATTACAGTACACATAAAAATTAACGAACAAATTTATGATAGATGGTGTCATCATAACGCCGCTTAAAAAAATTCCGGATGAACGGGGAACGGTGTTGCACATGCTCCGCAATACTGATCCGCATTTTATTCAATTCGGAGAAATTTATTTTTCCTGCGTGTATCCAGGAGTCGTCAAAGGATGGCATAACCATACCATAATGACACTGAATTATGCGGTAATCGTAGGCATGATCAAACTGGTGCTATATGACGCGCGCAAAGATTCCAAAACGAACGGCGAGCTTATGGAGCTTTTTATAGGCGAGGACAACTATTGTCTCGTGACAATACCGCCTGGTATTTGGAACGGCACAAAGGGAATTGGAACAAAAACAGCAATCATAGCAAATTGTGCTTCCCACCCGCATGATCCAACAGAAATTCTACGACTCGACCCGATGCACAATGATCAAATCAAATATAATTGGGACCTCATATTTAAATAATCACAGCAACCAGAGTTATTGCTCCCCACAGAAGTAGTGTAGCTATAGAAATGAGTATTCCGATATAAAAATATCTCTGAACCACATGTTCTATGATAAGCGTATATTCCGTTTTATTGTCGACGTTATCAGATGATATCAACCAAGCGTTAGCATGTGCATTCGCTTTCATATGTACATTGGTAACGTCCTTTTTCCCCAAAGTTTCAAACGGACCAGAATCAACAAATCCAAATATGTTTTTATGCTTTTGTACTCCATCACGTTCTTCTAAATAAACCCTCCAATGTGGATTGTATTCCTGCAAAAGCACAAGCATATATGGCTTTATGGCGCCCTTTACACTCACTATATATTTTGTCTGATTTATCCTTTCAAAAGAGATGATATCCGGCACGTGAAGATTATCGGTCAATAATGAGGTTTGACTTTCAATAAACACTGGCTTTGATGTAGTAATCTGTTTTTTAGGCGTTAATAATTGCGTCTGCCATTGTTCGTTTGATGTAGGCGTGTCTAACACGCGATCTGATACATACACTCGGGGAAATACATAATCGTTTTTCATTTCATAGATTTGAAAATTTCCTGCTTGATAAATTTTCTCAAGACCTAAGGCATCGACAAACTCTTGATAAGAATCTGAATTGTGAGGTATTATTTTCTTCATCTCATGAAAAGGAAATCCATCTATAATTTTATACAGAGCAGGATCTCTATTGAAAAATACATATCTGATGTTTAAAAATCCAAACAAACGTTTTAAATCATCATATTGCTTGTTTAGAATATAGCTAGTAAGGAGAATCTGAAACTCTCCAAACTGATAAAGGCCAGCAAAATCCTGTTTTCCGCCGATAATAGACACAAATGATGTTGAGCCATATAACCCACTATTGGGTCCTAATATAACCTGATATTCCCAATCTGCCAGTGGCAATGTGAGTACTCTAACACCCGATGAGAGCTTTTTTACTTCATCTATAGCTTTCAGAAAATTTGGATCCAGTTTTATGCCGATCCTTGTATTGGGATACTCCCATAAAGGCATATTGTTAGACATGTCGCCCCTGATAAACGCACCTGCATTAACAAAAAGAATGAATATACATATTGCTCCAGCTCTTTTTAACCACACTATGCTCTTTTTTTGAAATATCATATAAAGGGAAATACCAAAAAGGAGTGACGTGTAAAAAACGTATGTTAACTTCCACTGTTCATAAAATGCTCGAAACATTTGAAATCCAGGAATCATAAAGAGTTGTTTATAAAGCTCTGCTCCCCATGGAGTGATATTTGCACTCACCAAATATAGTGTCAGAATAAAAAATATGCCGAAAAGTAAATGAACTTTTATCAGAGACTTGTATTTGTTTTCTTTAAACACAATCATAAATGAATACGCTGTGGTCACAGGCACAAATATTGTTAGATATTCCATAATCGTTGTCACACTGGATTGTCGTAATAATAACAATGCGTCAGATACACGCACACTTGAGATAATACTTAAAAAAAACTTTAACCCCCAATCTATTCTCCCTTTAGGAGTAAAAAGAGTATCATTGAGTGACGAATTTGGGGATAACAAAGAATATATTGATGGCAACAGGTGAAAAGCATGAAGTCCTAAAAATAGGAAAAATCCTATGAATAGTTGTTTCCAATACATAAACCTTCCATATACTATTTTTTGATAAATCATGATAAATACCGTCGCCAATGGAAAAAAAGAAAAAAATCCCGGCGCCCCCGCCCAACTAAAATTATGCGCAAAACTTACCGAAAGGACTAAAAAGGAGGCAATATAGGAAAACTTTCCTGACTGAACAAACCGCAAAGCGAGATAGAAAGATATTGGATTGATAAAAAACGATGTTTGTGTAATTATTGGCCGATCCCACCCAACCAATTGAGCTGGGGATAATGTATACACAAGTCCCGCTAGGATGCCAGAAAAATATACATAGTCATCTATTTTTTCTTTTAAAACCCTACGGAGAATTTCATACACAGATAACGTGACAAATAGAAACCCCATGGATAAGTTCGCGCCATGAATACAAGCAATCCATAATGACGGAGACGATATAAATTTATGTAACAACAGCAATACTAGACTAAACGCCAATCCGTAATATCCGACAATCTCATGTCCAAACCCTGTATACGACACAGGAGACATAGCGACGTTCTGTATATAGGCTACAGGATTAAAATAATACAGCCGTGTCGTATCACTACCCAAATCCATATCTCCTGTCCTAAACCAATAAAAGGGTAGTAAAAACAACAATAAAACTATAACAAAGCTTAACAGCCGAGGCTTATTCATGTTGACTGGATTGTAGCACTAGGAGTTTTAATAGTTTATATATAAGACCCAATGCAAAAATCACCACAAACCAACTAGCTAATTGCTCCGGCTGTATTATGTAATTTTCTATCATCATAGAAATTCCCAATACACAAAGAAGTATAAAGGCGCATATAAACAATATTTTTTCTATAGAAATTAAGAAAAATATACTATGGAGTAAATCAATTATGTTCAGATGAAGATAAGAGTGCTTAGTGTATAGTAAATATTTTGTACGTAATCCAATTAAAACTTTTATTATATCTTTTGCATAACTTAATACAAATACAGGGGTTATGTATATCAATTGATATATATATCTTTCCTTGCCTTTATTTAATTTCAAACATACCTCATAATACCCTGTTACATACGCTGGATTATGTGAATATATTTTGTAATTTATTAATTCAGACGGCGTTGTTGTATCTGTGAATAGCATTTTTAGCATTCGAAATGATCTACTTATACCGTTCATAACTTCATATGGCTGTTCATATACATCAATGGCCAACTGTGCATGCTGGGTTTTTGTAAATATTGTCACTTTATTAGACAGAAATGCAAACTTTTTTCTTTTAAGAATCGATATAAGAGGCGCAACAAATGGAGTAACGAGATCATTTTCTTTGCTCGTATTTGAGTTAAATAATTCATTTCGATATAAAATACCTGAAAAATAGCCTAAATGGAAACGAATTGCTCTATAGGTCTCTGGTTCATTTGCATACTGGTTAATAACATGATTTGAATATGTAAATATACGTGTAAGATTTGGCATCTTACCTATAAACTCTGCAAATCCTCCCCTTGCTATATGCGTGTTTGAATGTTTTTGAAGTAACTGATATAGATCCCGAAGTGCATAATCATACGCTATGATATCGTCATCACCCAATAAGAACGTATGACCATATCCTAGTTTTTTGACAGTTGATGATGCTATTCTAAAATTTCTTGCAAACCCTAGATTACGCGGGTGACGAACATAAGTAATATTTTTATGCCTTACAAAAGGCTCAATTGAACGATCTGAACAATTGTCAAAAACAAATATATGAAATCGCACTCCCTTTTGTTCCAAAACAGATTTCAGCGCTAACTGAAATTCCTCATACCTATTATAGGTCAAAATTATGACTGCAACCGTAGAGCGCAAGGAGGACGAACGCATAGTGATTATAAAGACGCGCGAAGCGCGGCATCAAATATTGTGTTCCATGAGTATTTTTTCGCCATGATCCAAGCATTTTTTCGGTACTCTTTTAATTTTTCCGTATCTGACAAAAGTGTTGTAATAGCCGATATCAGTGGTTTTTTGCCATATGGCACCGCTATACCACTTTTACTTGACTCAAATTCCGCTGCTACGGGCGGAACTTTCGTCACAACGACCGGCATACCGCTGGCGATATAGTCTTTTAATTTACCCGGGTCAGCAAAACGGGTAAAGTTATCACTCGTGTCCATGTACGGTGCGACGCCTACCGCAGCATCCCTAAGCTGCGAATGCACATCAGAAAAACGCTTCAAAAAACCAGTAAACTGAATACTTTTTCCCAAACCCAGCGCACGAGTTCGCTCCCGCAGCTTTTCTTCCAAAGGCCCTCCGCCGATAATCAAAAGGTGGGCCTTGGGAATTTTTTGTATAATCTGGGGCATTATTTCAACCAATATTTCCACACCCTGTTTTTTCACAAGATGCCCCATATATACCAACTTATATCTGTCTATCAATTGGAATGGCAGAGGCAAGACAGATGTATCTGTCCCAATCGGAACGATGAGTTGCTTTTTCCTAAATCGTTCGCTAATGCCGTTACGCTCTCTCTCCACCATCATTTGCGGTGATAAATTCCAGACTGTATCGCTGTATCGGATCGCAAATCTATCGAAAAAATGATAGAGACTGTTCAATGCGATGTTTTCGAATCGTTTGGGAACATAATCAATGGTATAAAATATAACCTTCCGTGTTTGACGTATCGTTTTCAGCAAAATACCAGCAAACGCATTGAGATTATCTGCCCCTATATAGCAATCAGATCTATTACCGAAGCGTATCACCCACCATAACGTCAGAATGGTATTCTGAATATACAAACAGAGATCTGGAAGATGCATTGAAGGAAATGTACCATGCGCGATAAGTAAACCATTTTGATACGTCCGGAAAAAAGACTGTGTTTCCGGAGCGAAACTAAACGGATGTCCAATAAACAATAAACGTCCTGCTTTATCTTTCAAATAGTCCTCTAAGATGAACGCGGGGCCCGTGGCATAAACGTGGGTTACTACAACAAAATTGAGTTTATGAATAGTCATCGTTTGGCATACTCCTTGTACCAACTAATTGTTTTCCTCAGGCCGTCTTCAAACTTGGTTTTCGCTACAAACCCGATTTCCTTTTTGGCCCTCGACGTATCAAGTTTTCGTCTCGGCTGACCATCAGGTTTGGTTTCATCCCATATTATTTTACCCTTATATCCGATAATAGTAACTACTAACATTACCAGGTCTTTAATAGAAATTTCAAAACCCGCTCCTAAATTCATGGGCTCGGGCTTATTATATTTTTCTGTAGCAAATAATATTGCTTCTGCAGCATCCTCAACGAAAAGAAATTCTCTTGTAGCCTTACCTGTACCCCAAACGATTACCTCATTCTTATTCTGTAATTTAGCTTCAAAAACCTTTTTTATTAATGCAGGGATAACATGGGATGATTTTGGATCGAAGTTATCGCCTGGGCCAAAAAGATTAACCGGAAGCAAAAAAATGGAGTTAAAATTATATTGTTGTCTGTATGCTTGTGATTGTACTAACAGCATTTTTTTTGCCAAACCATAGGGCGCATTAGTTTCTTCAGGATATCCTTCCCATAAATCTTTTTCCCTAAAGGGAACAGGGGTAAATTTTGGATAACAACATATGGTCCCTAATGCGGTGAATTTCTTAACTTTTGCTCTCCATGATTCGTGCAACAGTTGAGTTCCCATTATGATATTGTCATAAAACATCTCCCCTGGGTGTTCTTGATTAAAACCAATCCCACCCACCTTTGCAGCAAGGTGTATCACTATATCAATATCTTTAACTGCATTCTGAATGTGAGACAATTTACGTAAATCCACAAGCTTTGATCTTGGAATAATAATCTGCTTCCTTTTGACTCCTCTTTTTAGTAAACCATCAATCACATATCTGCCTAAAAAACCAGCGCCACCAGTTACTAAAATGCGTTGTTTACTCCAAAAATTCCTTTTCATATGTGAAGGGGTAAAATATATACAATAAATATCATTTTGAGTTCCTAATGATCGCTACATTATAAGCCATAAATGGTCTACATAACCTACAGGCCTCCATAAATCTCTCATAAAGTTTGAAGAATTTTAACGCAACACAAGGATAGCAATGAGCCTCAAAAAACCGAAACGATGGTTCTTCAAATATGGTTTGTATCAATAATTTAAAATATTGCTGAGTAAAATGATTATGTTTGAGCATAAGAACCATATGAGGGAAAAAAAGTGGATTATACCGATTAGCTTCTATAATGATAATAAAACCACTCCTTTTACACACTCTTCTCATTTCTTGTAGCCCCTTTGTATGATTTTGGAAATTTTGATTACTTTCGTCGATGTGATGAAGCGTATCGTGAGTGTAAACATAATCAAATTCAGAATCCTTATAAGGCAGTTGATAAATACTACCCAAACGGAATTTTAATTTATCAAGATATCGTATTTTTTTGTGTTTATATACATCTAATCCATGCGTAATTAAATGATATTTCGTTATAAATACTTCTGCGTCTGCCCCATTTCCGCATCCAATATCTAAAATTTTTCTTCCTTTTTTGAAATTATAATTTAACTTCTTAAAAATATCCTGCTTATACTGTTGATCGGAAAAATGAATATTCATAGTCCTTATGACCTGGATCCAATAAAGCTTTTGAGCTGACTGCATATAAAATCAACGTCACTTAATGTCAAGCTCGCGTACATAGGCAAACATAACACACGATCTGAGATTGAACGGGCAACAGGCGTACCATTTTTATATTTACTAATATAGGTATCTTCTTGAATATATATCGCATCACTTGTCAAAGGATAAAAATATTTCCTAGTTAACACATCATGCTTTTTCATGTGGTTATATAATCCATCTCGCATTGTCTTATTCGGAAGAAGTATTGGAACATATGTATAATTTGGTTCATCTACGGTTTGCTTCTGTAGCGTTATCCCCTGAATCCTATGTAAAAATGACATATAACGAACGTATATTCTTTTACGTTGTTCTCTTCTCTTTTTTTGATACGTTAAATTTAATAATCCCATAGCTGCGCTAAATTCATTAAGTTTTGCATTGATGCCACATTCTGTTACCAATTCTTCAGACTCAATACCAAAATTTCTTAATTTTTTGTATTGAACTAATAAAGAAGCACTATTTGTCACTATCGCACCTCCTTCAATCGTATGAAACGTTTTTGTTGCATGAAAAGATAGTGTAGATACATCTCCATATGTAACAAGTTGTTTACCTTTGTATAACACATCAAATGCATGCGCCGCATCAAAAATAAGCATGATATTGTGTCTTTTGGCTATTCGTGTGAGCGCATTGACATCGCATGCGTTTCCATATACATGAACGGCTAAAATTGCAACGGTATCTTTTGTAATTTTTCTTTCAACATCGTAGGGATCAATATTCCATGTCAGGGGATCTATATCAGCAAATACAGGCACATAACCTTCCCATGCGATCACATTAGTTGTCGCTTGAAATGTAAAGGGTGTTGTGATAATTTCTCCTTTTCTATTGGGAAGGGATTTGAGTGGAAGTTGCATCGCAAGTGTACCGTTAAGAACCACAATCACATTATCTGTGCCCATTCTAGACCTTAATTTCTTTTCAAGTTCTAATAAAAACTGACCATTATTCGTGACCCAATGAGCAGCCCAGATTTTTTTAAGAAACTCTTGATACTCTGAAAGAGGCGGTAATTCTGTTTTTGTGACTGTAATTATCTGCTTATGTTTCATATAAGGTTTTTCCAATCATCTTTGGTAATTGGCCGAACTTCTTTAGCCGGAACGCCGTATGCGAGCATTCCACGATCAATATTATCTATAATTACTGAGCCTGCCCCCGTCATGGTCCCGTTTCCGATATGAACTCGAGGCCTTGTTATCGTTCCTATACCTAAAAAGGCATTTCGATCAATAATTGTGTTCCCTGCTAAATGCGAACCTGGACCCACGGTTACGTACGACCCAATAACACAATCATGAGATATAGATACATGAGTGTTTATAATTGCGAAGTCCCCTATGGCAATATCAGTCGTTAATACACAGAAACTGCCCACCACACACCCCTGACCTAAACGAACGCGAGTTCCGATAGTTGCACTGGGATGAATCACAGACTCAAAAGAATACCCTTGCACTAATAATTGTTCTATCCAATCACTGCGCGATGGAGAGCCAATGCCATTGATAAGAATTATGGATTGCTTATCCAGGTGGGATAATTGTGATTGTGTGATGATTGGCTTATCAAAAAGCGTGGCGTCTTTAAAAAATTTGTCCTGAACGATAAAGCCCTTAAAAAAATTATCTTTCTTCAAATCTTTTATAATATTTTCGACTTCTCTAGCCATCCCTCCTGCACCAAGTACGTAATACTGTTTCATATATCTTTAAGACATTATACCTCATTCAAATAAACACAACAGAAGATAAGTATTACGGTCTGTAATACTCTAAAAGCATCACACTTCGGGTTACAAGAAAATATAAATAAAGATGAAAATTCGCAAAGGTCTTTTTCCATTTATCTTTTTCATAAAATATCCAAAATAACCGGTACCACGGATTAAGTTGCTGGGCGACAATCATCTTATAAACATCCGCATTGACGTGTTTCCATTTTTCTTTATATCGTTGGATTCCGTTTTGATATTTTTTTTTCTTCCGTATGTAATCCAAAAACGCCAAACGTTCCTCATGATGATATAAAAACAGCGGCAACGTCTTGAACCGACACCCCGTTAAACGGAGTGAATTGTCAAAATCCCAATCTGCCGGACCATGAGATAAGAGCGGATCATACCCTCTTGTTTGAAAAAATACTGATCGTTTCATTACTCTGGCTGCACACACAGGTGTATCGCTATATATATCATTTTCAAAGGTGCGCATGGCGCTCATTAATCTATTTGACGCCATAATATGTTCTGGTATGTACCAAGCATCGATGATAGGGTTCTTAGATAAAATTTGCTTTGCATTTCGAAAAAAATCTTTTCGTAACTCCATATCGTGATCTAAAAAAATAATATATTTACCCCTCGAATGCCTCGCTCCTTCGTTTCTCTGCGTTGCTACTTGTGGAGCAGCTCCTTCTACTCTAATAAAAAATACACCATATGATTTTGCGATCGTAAACGTATTATCAATTGATCCGTTGTCAACGATAATCACTTCTATATCCTTACGTTTTGAATAACATACACTTTGAAGGCATGTGTTCAAAAATACACCAGAATTTTTCGTTGGTATAACTACGCTAAATAAAATTTGCTTCATAGAGAAACTATATGAGTGAGCATTATTTTATAACATCGCTCCCAAGTAAAACTTGACGCATATTGGAGCGCTTGTTTTGATAATCGATATCGAAAATCACGGTTTGTTATGATTTTTATCATCGCATCTGCAAGCTGTCTTGATGTCGGATTAGAAGAAATCAGTATTCCTGTTTGATTGTGAATGACGGAATCTTTAAGTCCTGTGACATTTGTCACAATGGATAGCATACCGCACGCAGCCGCCTCTGTCACCACCATACCCCACCCTTCTTTAACTGATGGAAGAACGAGTGCCCATGCTTGCTGCATAAGCTTCACCTTTACATCCTTCGGGTCTTTATCAAAATAGAGTGTATTTTTGTTCACCAAGTAAACGTTTTTATCTAAACCAAATTTTTGTATCATACCTTCTAATTTATTCTCCATAGGTCCATACCCAACTATTGCAAGTTTTGCCTTAGGATACTTTTTAACAACAACTCGCATAGCTTCCACACACAAGTCCGGCCGTTTCATGGATGTCAACCGCGCAACAAAAAGAAAAAGCGGATCTTTCGATTTTTTTCCCGACTTATATCTGCCGTGGTCTATGCCTATCGGAAATGTCGATATATTTTTTTCCGGGACGCCGAATGTGGTGATGTCTTTTTTTACACTCTCGGAATAGCAGAGAAACTTCGTGTGGCGGTACGTCAGATATTCCAACGGCTCCAGAAAATATGCCATGTGGGATATGACAGACGGCAATTCATAAAAGAATACTTCTTTTGCTAACTGATTGACGTACGCCACACGCTTTTCTTTCGGCACGTACAGCGGCGTCTGCCAACAAATTGTGTTGATGCAGTCTATTACCTTATCTGGCTTCTTCATTAAGGATTGATAATATCGATAGGCTTCCCAGTAAACAGTAATCTTATTGCCTCGACGAATAATCTTAATATCGTCATATATATCATGTTCTCTTGCACCAGTAAAAGAGCGACAAAACCATGTCACACGGTGTCCATCTGCTACTAATCGTTTAGCTAACTCATACACGATTATCTCAGCCCCTCCCACATCTGGATTCTTAAGATCCTTCCAATTAAGAAAAAGAATATCCATGAGTATTAACGAAAGAGGGCAGAATTTGTGGTGATCCATTGGTGGAGCCTTGTTACACCATCTACCACAGATATTGTTGGTTCCCATCCGAATTCTTTTTTTGCCTTACGAATATCTGCCACAAACACTTTTTGATCTCCTGGCCGCCAATCATGAAATGTAGGTGATATTTTTCGTCCGAACAGTTTCTCGAGCATGGGACCAAATTCATACCAGACAGACATAACGTTTTTAGAACCCCCACCTATATTATAAATACCACCACGCGTCTTCTCACCTGCTATAAATGCCATATCATACGCTGCTATCAAATCATCTACATACAGAAGGTCACGAACCTGTTTACCATCTCCGTAAATCGAAAGAGGTATTCCTGTCGTAAGTGCAATGATAAACCATGCGACCCACCCTTGATCCTCAACGCCAAATTGTCGTGGACCATAGATGCATGATTGTCGCATCACTACGGTATCCATGCCATATATCCTTCCGTAATCATGCACGTATTGATCTGCAGATCCTTTAGAGCAACCATAGGGAGAATGAAAATCGAGCACTCGATCTTCACTAACACCAAAAGGTAAGTCCTTATACGCATAGCGCGTCTTTTTTTCAATCACTGTGACGTCTTCCATACCACCATACACTTTATTCGTCGATGAATAGATAAATTTAGCTTTACTTCCCGATAACCGCATCGTTTCAAGAATATTGAAAGTGCCCAAAGCGTTGATATCAAAATCTTCACGAGGATTGGTGACAGATGTCGTTACTGCCACTTGAGCAGCTAAATGTAAAATAAGATCAGCAAATGTAAAGGATGCTTTTGCCTTATCTAAATCCTCAACTGATCGAATATCACCGACTATGACGTCAAGTTTTCCCCCAAGAGTTTTTAACCATGAAAGATTTTTATCTGCACCCTTTCTAGAAAGATTATCAAAAATCGTAACTGACGCGCCCCTTTTTAGGTAATACGCAGCAGCGTTACTCCCGATAAATCCAGCTCCCCCAGTGATACACACATTCATAGATGTCCTTTCCTCTATATACCAAAATTATGGTATCGCGATTTTAAAATTTAGCTCAGGATCAAATAACCAATTATGCTTATTAATATTGTCATAATAATGAAGGATTTTCAAACGATAAAAGACAGCAAACGTATCCCAAAGCATCCGATAGACGATTTTCCATACAGAAATAGACGTAATACTTGATACTCCAGTAAAATCTAATTCTATGGGTGCTTCAAAAATTCTTCTATACCCTAAATGATTAGCGACAGCCAAGATTTCTATATCAAAGGCAAACTGCTTCACCAATAACCTCGGCAATACATCCTCCAAGACGTTTCTTCTATAAAGTTTTATCCCGACCTGCGTATCTTTTAAATTCAAACCAAATAATACGCGAGTAAGCTGTTGATACCCAAAGGATAATATTTTCCTTTCAAGAGGGTATTGAACTTTAGAAACAGGATGACGTTTGCTCCCGACGATAATATCGGCGTTATACCAATAAAAATGCTCAAGCATCATGGATAATCCTGACTCGCTTACATCTCCTCCGGAATCAATAAATCCTATGATATCCCCACGACTCTTGGCCATGCCAAATCTCACGGCATATCCTTTGCCGTGATTCGTTTTATATCCGGTAACAAGAAGCTTATTGGAATGAACTTTTTTTGCTTCCTTTTCACTGTTATCGACGTTCCCGTCAATCACGACTATTACCTCATAAGGAATGGATAACAAGACGAGCTCACCTAATATAGATTGCAGCTGTTTTTGAATAGTTTTTTCCTGAGCGTACACAGGAATGATGAGTGAGAGTAATTTTGGTTTAGTCTTTCCCATAACGGTAGTATACCAAAAGAGCTATAACGGTAATAAACGTGACACCAATATTTATATATATCACCTGATAGATGGACGAGTGAAAAAACCATAATCCAATGCCTTGCGATACAGTGGCTCCCATGGTAATCACCCATACGCGCGTTCTGCCGATAGCAAGAAAAATAGTGGTAAGTAAATTAACCAACGTAAAAAATGTGATAAATATACCAAATAATCCCATAAAAGGAATAGCGCCATCAAATGCGGTTCCATACATAATCCGAACGATAAAGGCTGGTGCAATGAAATATCCAAGTGTCAGTATGCTAGAGAGTGCCGCCACGGCACCAAGAGCGCTTAGCACCATACCATGATAGGATTCTTTACGCTCTTTTTTCTCAACTATCATCGGAAACATCACAAATCCTAACGCCGCTGAAGTATAAAATATTACCTTTCCAAGCACTGCAAGAGATGCGTAAATCCCTGCTTCATATGGAGAAAAAAAATGCTTCACAAGCAAAACATCTTGACTATAGAGTGCGATGGTGCCTAGGGTAGCCAATAACGTAGGAAGACTATAGACCGCCGCATCGGCCTTTGTGATCGACAACGATTTTGACTTTACCCTTATAAGACCCCAAATCGGCACAAAATTTATACCGTATGAAATCACGTTGGATATGATATTTCCTATAAGTACTCCGATTAATCCAAATGGCGCTCCTAACACCCCAAATACTAATCGCAACAGCATTCCGATATTGGTCACCACACTGGATGCCAAAAATAGTTGAAATGACTGCATGAGACTTATATTTATGACAG
>Ga0265292_1000907_pt1 | contig 31299 bp, 25 predicted proteins | sample Munlanlewell296A_FD_189080 | JGI IMG/M metagenome (GOLD analysis project Ga0265292, IMG submission 189080) | Leachate microbial communities from a municipal landfill in Southern Ontario, Canada - Leachate well 296A | ecosystem: Engineered > Solid waste > Landfill > Unclassified | place: Canada... | reverse complement strand
TCTTAAAGCCGTCCTCCCCTGGCTCCTTTTTCTATCACTGTTCCCGCTCCTCGGATTCCTGACAGGACGGTTCTTCTGCGGCTGGCTCTGTCCCGAGGGCGCGCTCTTCGAGTTTGCGGACTTTCTGACGCTCAAGATCCTCGGCAGGAGAAGCCTGTATGGAAGATCGGTGAATGACCCAATTGTTCCGCTTAACAACAGGCTCCGCTATGGTATCCTTGCGCTCCTGAGCATCATCGTGATTCCCCTTCTGAACGGTATAATGCTTACCGGCTACCTTGTTGCCCCAAAAACCATTTGGAACCAGATCGTGACCTGGAATTTCACGTTCGGCGTCAAGGCCGGGATCATCGGCGTGGCGAGCTACATGCTGATCACCTCGATCCTTGTGCGCCACTTCCTCTGCAGGTTTGTTTGCGCGGCGGGGCTCATGCAGATGCTTTTCGGATGGATCAGCCCGGTATCACTCAGGCTCAGGATGGACACGGCGAGAATGTCAGCATGCACGGATTGCAAGGGCTGCGACCGCGCGTGTTTCATGAACGTGATCCCGAGAAAGAACAAGCGGGACATCTCATGCGTTAACTGCGGGGCCTGCATCCAGGCGTGCAATAAGGAACTGGGGGCGGGAAATGGTCTGTTCCATCTCGGATTTGGTCAGGAATGCGCGCTGCCTCAGGATAATTGCAAGAAGCCGGCGTCCACTGTATGTGCTGAGCAGTCAACTAATGCAAATGCACAAAATATTGTTACCTGTAGGGCAAGGCTTTAGCCTTGCTTTAAGCAACCCTGAAGGGTTGCCCTACAAATGATATAACAACAATTATTGCGTTTGTTATATTTTTCACGTGAGCCCGTCGAAGAGAAGGAAGGTTAATTCTTTTCTAATATTCACAACCAGTACTCCGGATATTTTCTGTTCTTTGAGAGGTTGTTCACGATCAGGGCGACGATCAGCAGAATAGCGGCTCCTGCTCCGGCAGGGACGAAGGCGTAGAGATACCCGAGACTATGGATCTTTGCGCCACCGATGACCGCGATCAGCGCAGTCGCGCCGCCGGGCGGGTGGAGCGTCTTCGTGGCGAGCATGGCGACGATGGCAAGAGAAACCGCCAGGGCCGCCGCGATCCAGATTGTCTCTCCGGCAAGTTGATAGCAGGCCACTCCCACGAGGCCTGATATGACATGGCCGCCAATGAGATTGCGCGGCTGGGCCAGGGGACTCTTGATCGCGCCATAGACCAGAACTGCCGAAGCGCCAAATGACCCGATGAGAAGCGTCATATCCCGGGGTTCGAAATACTTCGCGGAAAGATAACCACAGGTCCCGATCCCGATCATTGCGCCGAGCCAGGACCAGACGAGTTCCATTCCTGCGATCCCCGGAGGGCTCTTTGCCCCGCCTTTCATTTTTATAAGATATTCCGAAATGGTCATAATTATGTTCACTGTACAGGATACTATAGCAAACGCAATAATTATTGTTGTTATATCATTTGTAGGGCAACCCTTCAGGGTTGCTTAAAGCAAGGCTAAAGCCTTGCCCTACAGGCAACAATATTTTATGCGTTTGCATTAGATAGCAGATAACGTCACCCTCTCCTGACACTCAACCCTTCTTCCCTATCGCCCGCACAATGTCCGCGCGGGAAACAATGCCGAGAAGCTTCCCTTCATTATCAACGACCGGCATCCTCTTGATCCTCCGCTCGTCAAGGATTTTAGCCACCTCTACAACCCGGTCATTTTCCTTGCTGGTAACCGGAGGAAAGCTCATGACATCCTCGACCTTATTTCCACCGGAACGGGCGGGCACGGGTTCGCCGAGGATAGTGCGCAAAATGTCCTTGAACGTGTGTTCCTTCTTCATGCCCGCAAGCGTCAGAACGTCCGCCTCGCTGACGACGCCGATCACGCGGTTGTTGTCGTCGACAACGGGCATGCCGCTGATGCTGTTATCCGATAAAAGTCGCGCGGCCTCGTGCAAGTCGGCGTTTCTCTTAACGCTTACCACGGTCGTCGTCATAATGTCCTTCACCGGGACCTGTGAGGCGATCCGCTCCCGCGCATGCCGGAGGGCGATCTCATAGATTTTTTTGAGATCCTCCTCGGTGACATCCATATAAGCTTTCATCTCTTTGAGCGCCGCCCTCAGGTCGTCTTCCGAGGGAGGTGAACAGACATTTCGGGTATCCATAATTCTCCTCTCATGCAAGATGAGATCAGTTGATCATAGTATATCGTCAAAGGATAACAAAGGGTATGACGCAGGTCATACCTTATTTATCCTTACTCTCGGTTTTTACTACGAGCCAGTACACCAGACCGATGACCAGAATAGCCGCGATCAGATAGTAGATCGATTCGGGACGGTCATGCTTGAGTGTGGCGATCATCGTCTCCCGGATCATCGTTACAAGTGCCACGCCGATGAACACGCTGATATGGAATTTCCCTCCCTTAAGGTGGGATATCTCGGTGTTCATGAGCTCGATCAGCAGCCAAAGGATGAGCATGGACCCAAGGGCGGAGATGATGCCCCGCTCGAGATCGCCCGCGATAAGATGTCCCACGTCAATGACAAATAATCCGACCACGCCGAGCGTCAGGCCGATAAGCGCGAGAACAAGGATGAGGTTCATGGATTGAGAGAAGCGCTCCGCGAAAGCGATGAGAGAACTCTTTACCTTGTACGCCGGAGAATAGATCCGCAACTCTTCCTCGATATAGGCCGTTGTAATCACGTCCAGGCTGATGTCGAGGATCTTGCCCACGGAAATAATTTTGTTGGTCGCCTCGACCTTGTTCTCCTCGTTCTTCTGGATAATGCCTATACAGGCGTTCTTCACGAGATTCACTGCGCGGTTCATGTAGTGGGCGTCGACGTTATGTTTGACGTGCGTCAATCCGATGCGAATAAGTTTCTCGTAGAACCGGTTGTCGTACGTTCCTGAAAAAAGTTCACTGAACCAGACCTTCTGTGCGCTGAAAACGTGATTCTGCCTTGATTTTTCGGTAAAGAATTGGGCCGCGCCCCTGGTCCCCATGATCCAGAGGCCGAGCGTGCTCATGATCTCCTCTCCGTGTTCCTCCATAAGCGGCCGCATCTGCGCGAGTCGCTGCTCGTCTTCTTCCATGAACCGGTAATCGTGTTTGATGTCCCTGAATGATCTCATATCCCTCCCGCTTCCTCCCGGGCAAGAATGGTTCTCTCTTCTCGAAAAGCAATCATGTATGATCTTCTTTCATGGGATACTCCGGATACAGCTTCTTCATGCACTCGGGGCAGATGCTGTGGCTGAATTCCGCCAGCGAATGCTCACTGACATAGGCCTCCACCTGGGTCCAGTATCCCTTGTCATCACGCACCTTCTTGCAGGAAGCACAAATGGGGATAAACCCTCTCAAGGTCTTGACCTTCTCAAGGGCCTCCTGAAGTTGAACAACCAGCTTCTCCCGCTCCGCTTCCGCCTGCTTGCGCTCGGTGATGTCTCTTTGAACAGACATGAGAGAGGTGATTTTCCCCTCTCTGTCGCGCAAAGCGATAGCCCGGCAATCCATGACGCGGACACTCCCGTCCTTCAATACGGACTCGATCTCAACCCTGCATGAACCGAGCTCCATGAGAACGGGAAAATGCTTTTCGAATATTTTTTGAGATGATGGTGTGAGAAATTCGTTTATTCCATGGCCGATAAGTTCACGTTTGCGGTAGCCCGACCCGGAAACTGAAGCCTGATTTGTCTGGATGATCACGCCGTTCGTGTCCAGAATAAGGATAAAATCGGGCGAGACATCGAACAGGGACCTCAGCCTTTTCTCGCTGATGCGCGAAGTTTTGAGATGCATTGTCAGTATTACAAAGAGAACAGCGGTCAGCAACGCGGTAATTCCACCGACAATCAGATGCTCTTCGTGAAAATAGGGGATTTCGGGATGAAAAATAAGGTCGATCAGGGCGCCGAGATTGGCTATGAGCAAGATGACTGCCGCGGCAAATACAACTTTTGAACCAGATAGTTCTGGCCAAACAGTACTGAGATATTTGGCAACGGTAGGTGTCATTGTCTCACCTCACGGCGTGGAGCTGTTGAAAAGCGGAAATCTGGATTTCAAGGGAGGATGCAAGCGCTGCAACCTATAGCAAACGCAATAATTGTTGTTATATCATTTGTAGGGCAACCCTTCAGGGTTGCTTAAAGCAAGGCTAAAGCCTTGCCCTACAGGTAACAATATTTTATGCGTTTGTATTAGTATATCAGAAACAAGCTGCAATTGTGGAGACAGGGGGCGGGGTATCTTCAGACAGGATCTTCAGTACCGGCGTAACATCGCCTTTTCGAGCGCTGCATTGGAGGTCATGACCACCGCCCCCCATGGTATCGCAATGGTACCTCGCAATGAACGGCGCTACCCGGAACATTACCGCAAGCAGGGACAGAAAGACCGTCCCGCTGAATAGGCGACGACATGCCTGGCATCTTTCCGCATAGTGAGCGCACGTGATCGTGAACGATGTCAACCATTTTTTACTGCGGGGAGATATATGGAAAAGGTCGTCCCTTCTCCGACTTGAGACTCAACGGTCATAAGTCCGTCATGCCTTTTGATGATGGAATAACAGACTGCGAGACCGAGCCCCAGGCCCTTCTGGCTATACGTGTCCTTGGTTGAATAATAGGGGTCGAATATCTTCGCCAGGTTTTCAGCAGGTATGCCGGCGCCGGTATCCCGGATCGATATCTTCAAGTAGTCTCCTTCTCGAATCGGATAACTGTCTTGCGCTGAAATGCGCAAATTCTCCCCGCGAACCGTGAGCGCTCCGCCGTTCGGCATCGCCTCTTTTGCATTGATGATGAGATTATTAACGACCTGCTTCATCTGTCCCTCATCAATTGCAACGCGATACAGGTCATCCGGAAAATGAAACTCCGCTTTGATCTTTGAGTCTTTCAGCATGATGCTGATCGTATTCACCAGCAATTCCGACAGGGATATTATTTTTTTCAACGGATCTCCGCCGGTGGCGAAGGTGATCAGGCGCCTGCTGAGCTCACTGGCGATTCCGCAGACATTCTCCGCGTCATCAAGTCTGCCATAGGCCTTATCATCGGGCTGCATCGACATTTTTGTGACTGCGATGTTGCCGATGATCACGTTCAACAGGTTATTAAAATCATGGGCAATGCCTCCCGCAAGGAAGCCGATCGACTCGAGCATGTGGCCCTTCAGGCGCTCCTCCTCCGCTTTCTTTCTTTCGGTGAGGTCCACCATGATCGAGGCGTAGTTCGTTATTTTGTGCTCCTTGTCCCTGATCGCCACTGCGGTCAGTTCCACCGGTATCTTTCTCCCGTCTTTGGTGAGCCGAATTGATTCATATCCTGAAAAGAACTCCTGCTGATTCAAGATGTTCATGCAGTGCCCCAATTCCTGCTGGGCGATGTCCTGCGGGATGGCGTCTGTTATGGGCTTGCCGATGATTTCTTCAGCCCTGTATCCCAGCATCTGCTCGGCCCCGCGGTTCCAGACGATGGTGTTGCCCAGCTTGTCAATCGCGCATACCGCGTCGGGGAGATTTTGAATGATGGACGCGAGCAAGCGTTCATTCTCCTCCGCTTTTTTCCGTTCCGTAATCTCCTCGAAGATGTCCATGGAAGCCGTGATATTGCCGTCGGCATCATAGATCGGCGCCGTTGAAAGAGCGACATCGATCACGACCTCATCCCTCCTCAAGCGCTGCGTTTCTATTGATTTGAACGTCCGACCTTCGAATATTTTTCTGCGGTACTCCCGGAACTCCTTCTGTTTGTCATCGGGAATGAAGGGGAGTGGTCCGCCGAGCACCTCTTTTTCTGTCCAGCCAAAGACCTGTTCTGAGGCCGGATTCCACAAGATACACGATCCATCAGAATCCATGATCGTTATCGCCAGGGGTGATGCATTGATCAGCGCCTGGAGCCGGTGGTTGGTGCTCTGGAACTCTTTCTCGATCAGCTGGCGTTTCTTGATCTCATTGCTCGCTTGTTTGTACAGGATAATGCTGATGAGCCCGATAATGGCGCTCCCCAACATGATGATAAAGCCGATATTCCTGGATTTCAACCCGGATATTTGCAGGCTGACCAGTTCGAGATCGTGTAAATAGATGATCTCCCAGCCGGGAGAACTCATGATCGGGGCGCGATGGATTCGGTACCGGTTCCCCGCGGTATCAAAGGCGTTTTGCTCATCTGATCTTTCCATACCGGTCCATGCCGGAGACGCCTTTCCGAACTGCTGTGAAGCAGCGATATCGGACAGCGACTGTTGGGACGTTTTCCAGAGCATGTGATAAAGCCAGTCCGCATGGCTTGAAGCGAATATCACTCCATGAGGATCTACCATCACGACCGCCCCGTCATGCTTTCCGCCTATCTCTTTTTCAACCGCATCAATGGATGCTTTGACCACCACGATACCCGCGGGGACCGTTTGTCCTTTCGTATACATCGGATGGCTGAAATATACTCCCCGCTTTCCCGAAGTAACTCCCAAAGCCATATACACCGAGGGATCGCCTGCCATCGCCTGTTTAAAATAGGGGCGGAATGCGTAATTTTTCCCAACAAAGCTCTCGGTCGTATCGCGGTTGGAGGAAGCGATGGTCGTTCCGGAACGGTCGATCAGGTAACAAACATCAACGGCGAGGGCCTTTTGAAAATGATCGAGGACCGTATTTGCATCCCGAAGCGCGTCTGGACGGACCGTTTCAAGTGCCTTCCGCAGGTCCTTGATGCCTGACAGTGAATGAGTGATCTTTTTGTAGTCAGACAGGTAAAGGCTTATCCGGTTCGCGATCTCCGCTACCGCCGTATCGGCGTTTTTATAGTGCTCCAGGACGGAACTTTCCTTAAGCGAGGAATAGAAGAGGTATCCGCCTATTGATGCCGTCAGAAAAGCCAATAAAGCAAAGATTATGATGATGGTGCGTATTTTCAGTTGGCCCTTATCCATGTTCTTGATCACTCTCCTGAATGCCGAACCGGATACCCGGTTTTTTGAAATATATCATATTTTTGGGCTGAAATCCGGGTCCGGGCGGTTTTTTTTAACCAAGCCTTTTTCTGAACCGAAGCGAACTCAGGGTGAAGACGGCGGCGCCGAGCATGAACAGTGAAAGCATCTGCGGCCAGAGGATGCTGAATCCGTTCCCCTTCAGGAATATCCCGCGGATAATGACGAGGAAATACCGGAGGGGGTTGGCAAACGTAAGGTATTGGAAGATGACCGGCATGTTCTCGATGGGGAACATGAATCCCGACAAAAGGATCGCGGGCATAAAGAACAGGAAGGTGGCCATGAGCGCCTGCTGCTGCGTTTTCGCTACGGTTGAGACGAAAAGACCGATGCCGAGCACGGACAAAAGATAAATAGCGGTTGACAGGGGAAGAAGCCATAAGGGGCCATTGATGGGAATATTGAAGATCACCACTCCGAGGACCGTTATAAAGATCATGTCAAAAAAAGCGATCAGGGCAAACGGGATGGTCTTCCCCATTATCATTTCCACCGGCTTGAGCGGGGTAACCATGAGCTGTTCCATGGTCCCCATCTCCCGCTCGCGCACCACGGCCATGGACGTCAGCAGGAGCGAAGTCAGCATGATCACGATTGCGATGACGCCCGGCACGTTGTAGTTCTTGCTCTTCAGCTCGGGATTGTACCACGCTCTCTGCCGCACGTCGATCCGGGCCGGCGAGTGTGCGTCAGGGTCCGCACTGTCCTGAGCATATTTTTTGATGATCCTGCCTGCATAATCCACGGCAACCATGGTGGTGTTGGAATCCGTGCCGTCGGCGAGCACCTGGATGGAAGCGGGGATTTTCCTCTTCAGATCGGCGGAAAATCCACGATTGATCTGAAGGGCTATGGACACCGATGACCGGTCCAGCAATTCCCGGACCGCGCCGGGACTTGACGGCGTGGCCAGAACGGTGAAATAGCCCGAGGACGCAAACCGTCTTACGAGTTCCCTGCTTTCATATGAATTATCCAGGTCGATGACGGCGGTCGGGATATTGTTCACATCGGTCGTCACGGCAAACCCGAATACCAGCGTCTGGAGGACCGGCACCACAAAGATGATCGCCTTCATCCGCTTGTCCCGCAGGACCTGGATGAACTCTTTGATCACCATCTGTTTTATGCGCTCGAAACTTTTTTTCATTTTTTTTCGTTCTGCCCCCTGACCCCTGTACCCCGCACCCTGATGCTTTAACTTTGCACTCCGAACTGGTTCGACTCATGCTCACCATCATGAGCGACAGTCGAATGATCCCCACTCCGAACGACTCGGCTGAGCTCGTCGAAGTCTCCGAACTGTACTTACACCATCTTCTTCCTGAATTTTCTGTTCGCTGCCATGAAGACGATCACGCCAAAGAACAGGAGAAATATCGCGTCTACCACGAGGATCCTCACCGGGTTCCCTTTCAGAAAGATCCCCTTCAGCACCGTCACGAAGTAGCGTGCCGGGATCAGGCGGGATAACAGTTGAAGCGGCATCGGCATGTTGGAGATGGCGAACATGAAGCCCGACAGGAGGAACGCCGGAAGAAAGGTCGCCACCATCGCGATCTGGCTTGCGACGAGCTGGGATTTCGCAACGATGGAAATGACGATACCGAGCCCGAGAGCGCCAAATAGAAAAACGCTCGAGACCACGGCGAGTATGATAATATTGCCTTTCAGGGGGACCTCGAAAAGGAAAACGGCCATCACTACGGAAATGACCATATCGATGAACCCGATGAGGAAATACGGCGCCAGCTTTCCGAGGACCACCTCCGGCGGTTTCACCGGGGTCGCGATCAGCTGTTCCATGGTCCCTCGCTCCCATTCCCGCGCAAACGTAAGGGAGGTGAGGAGAGCGGCTATCACCATCATGATGACCGCTATCAGGCCGGGGATGATGAAGTTCCTCGATTTCAATTCCGGATTGTACCAGACCCGGACCTGGGGTTCAATAAGAGGCCTGGTCCGCCCGCCGGTCACTCGCTGACCGTAGACATCCATGAGCGCTGAAAGATACCCCAGGGAGATCGTCGCGGTATTGGAATCACTCCCGTCCACGATCACCTGGATTTGTGCGGTGCCGCCTGAAGAGATCGTTTTGGAAAAATCAACGGGTATCGAGACCGCGACCCGCGCCTTTCCCGTATCCAGATAGTCCTCGATCTCGCGCTGGACTTCAGCAGTACGGACGATCGAGAAGTAACCCGACGCCGTCAGTTCGGCCGTGAGTTCCCTGCTCATGCTGCTCCGGTCGGCATCATACACGATCGTCGTGAGATTGTTGACGTCAAGGGTGATGGCGTACCCGAAGATGAACAAAAGCAATATTGGCATGAGAAATGCCATGGCCAGGCTCAGAGGATCCCGCCGGATCTGGAGGATCTCTTTTTTTGCAATCGCTTTGACGCGAAGAAGTTTCATAGCGAACCCCGTTAAGTCAGAAGCCGGTAGTCAGAATTCAGAATGACCCTCATGGTTTTCTCCTGTCTCCTGACTCCGAACTCCGAACTCCCAACTCTTGACTCACGATGTCTCGATCAGCGTCACGAACACGTCTTCCAGCGAAGGCACGATCTTATCGACCCGTCGCACCGTGATGTTCTGCCCGCCTAATATTTTATAGATCAGCGGGACTGCCGTCTTTGAGTCCTCCACCGTTGCATGGAGCAGACTTCCGAAGACTGCGGTCTCGATCCCCTGTTGTTCAAGAAATTCCATGGCCTCGACAATGGATTCCGTCTCGATTTCAAGAACGTCCCGGATCATGTAGTTCCTCCGCAGCTCGTTCGGGGTCCCTTCCGCGATTATTTTGCCGCGATAGATGAGCGCCAGTCGGTCGCAGTAATCGGCCTCGTCCATATAGTGGGTTGTGACAAAGATGGTGGTCCCGGCCTTGGCCATCCGGTGGATCATGTTCCAGAAATTTCGGCGCGAGATCGGGTCAACGCCCGAGGTGGGCTCGTCAAGGAAGAGGATCGGCGGCTCATGCAGGATCGCGCATCCGAGAGCGAGCCGCTGTTTGTATCCGCCCGGCAAGGTCCGGGTGATCGTATTCCTTTTTTCGGTGAGACCAGCCATCTCGAGCGCCCATTCTTTGCGTATTTCTCTTTTCGATTCCGGAACGCTGTAGATGCCGCTGAAGAAATTGATGTTCTCTTCAACGGTCAGATCTTCGTAAAGCGAGAATTTCTGTGACATATAACCGATGTTCTGTTTGATCTCCTCGGACTGCGTGATAATATCGTGACCGCCGACGGTCCCGTTCCCTCCGGACGGCAGCAGCAGCCCGCAAAGCATTCGGATCGTTGTCGACTTTCCGGCGCCGTTCGGGCCCAGAAATCCGAAAATCTCCCCTTTTGCGACCTCGAGGTCAATGTGATCAACGGCCACAAAGTCGCCGAACGTGCGTGTGAGCCCTTCCACGTTGACGGCAGTCGCGGTATGTTTTTTTTCGATCTCACTCCGCATTCCGAACGACTCGACTGAGCTCGTCGAAGTCTCCGCACTGGACCGGCTTCTCTCCACCATCGAAATAAAAACATCCTCGAGTGACGGGAGGATCTCTCGATAATCCTTGACGTCGATATTCAATCGTTTCAGGTTGGCAATGATCTCGGCAGCCGGTACTTTTTTCTCAACCGATATATGCAGCCGGTCGCCATACAGGCTCACTCCGGTCACCCCGCCCAGATTTTTCACGAGTGCGACGGATGAGCGCGCGTTGTCCGACCATACTTCGATCATGGGCTGATGGAGAGAGCTTCTGATGTTCTTCGGCCCGTCTTCGATCAGGATGCGTCCGTGGTGCATAAGTCCGATCCTCGAGCATCGCTCCGCTTCATCAAGATAGGCGGTTGAGACGAGGATCGTCACCTCTTCCTTGAGAAGTTCGTACAGGATCTTCCAGAAGTCCCTGCGGGAGACCGGATCCACCCCGTTCGTAGGCTCGTCGAGAAAGAGCACTGCAGGCGTGTGAATGAGCGAGCAGGCAAGGCCGAGCTTCTGCTTCATGCCGCCTGAAAGCTTTCCCGCAAGCCGGTCCTTGAAGGGTGTAAGGTTGCTGAATCCGAGCAGACGCTCGATGCGCGGCGGGCGTTCTTTCTTCGGCACCTCGTAGAGATCAGCATAGAACAGGATGTTCTCCATGACCGTCAGGTCTTCATACAAACCGAACCGCTGGGACATGTAGCCGATCTTTTCCTTGATCAGTTCACCTTCGGTCAGGATCGAATGACCCGATACCCATGCGTCTCCCGATGTGGGATCCATGATCGCGGTCAGAAGCCGCATGGTTGTGCTCTTCCCCGCCCCATCCGGCCCCACGAGACCATACAGTTCGCCCTTATGAATGTTGAGATTGAGATCGTTGACGGCAATGTTTTCGCCAAACGACCTGGAAAGGTTGGATGTTTTGATCACGTTGACGCTGTTCACTCCTGATTCCTTAAACCTGAACTTTGAACATTTAACTCTGAACCCTTATTTCAAAAGTATCTTCACATCCGCAGGCATTCCCGGTTTCAGCTCGGCATTCACGTTCTTCACGCTCACCTTGACGCTAAAAACCAGTTTTACCCGTTCCTCCCTGGTCTGTACGTTCTTCGGAGTGAATTCCGCTTCCGACGAAATATAGGTAACCACCCCTTCATATCTCTTCCCGGGAAATGAATCAACCGTGACCTCCGCCTTCTGCCCGAGCTTCACAATTCCGAGCCTGTCTTCCTTCACGTAAACCTTGACCCACGGGTTTTCAAGATCACCAATGGTAAACACCATCGTACCTGTTCCGACCGTTTCTCCCTGCTCAATATTCTTCCTGAGCACAACGCCGTTGAGGGGCGCGTAAATGACCGAATCATTCAGTTTCACATCAGCGGTCGCGAGCGATGCACGGGACAGCTGGAGCTGCGATACCGCCACATCGTAGGCGGACTTTGCGGCATCCATCTGCTGCGACGCGATGACGCCGTCACGATGCAGTATCGTGAACCGTTCATGGTCCTTGCGCGCTTTTTCATACAGGGCTTCGGCGTTTTGCACCGAGGCCCTGCTTTGGGTGACCATGCTTTCAAATTCGGCGCTGTCGAGCGTCGCGAGCTTTTCGCCCCTGGTCACGGCCCTGCCCTCGTCCGTATACAGGCCCTGGACCCTGCCGGGGATCTTGAAACCCATATTGACCTCGGTCACCTCGACATTCCCCGATAACATCAATGTTCCCTGATCGCGGGAGTTCCCAAAACGAAGAGAGAGGGTCAAAGCAATGCCGGCGATCAGGACGATCCCGGCTATGATCAGTATTCTTTTCATGTGCGCGTCCCCCTTCTGGATAAATCAAGTTACATTATAGCAGGGAAATGCCTGATTGATAATCATAATCTTGGTCACCTCATGAACAGTCTTCCGACCTTAAAAGGAGCACGGATGGAGGCGCTAAATTAGGTTGACACTTGAAAATAATAACCACTATAATGTCATCACGAGCTGCAGAATACCTGCGAGGAGAACGGGTATGGAACACATACTGGTACATTTCCCCCTATCGAGACCTGTTTTGATCGACGGCGAGAAGTCCGGCAAAACGAACGCGATCCTTCGCGTTGAAGAAGGCAGGCACACCCTCAGTCTGGGTGATCCTCAGGACTATAAGCCGTCATCCCGGACCGTGAACCATACAAGCGGGAGCCCGGTCATGTCAGGACGAACGATAACAGGAGTTTCATCGTTCGTATTCGTTATCATTGCATTTTGCATATGCTCGTTCAGCATCGATCAATCTTACGCCGCCCAAAAACCGGCCGGGACCCGCGTTGTAAAGGTGCACGACGGAGACACGGTTACGCTCGTGATAAGCGGGAGGATGCGGAAGACCCGTCTGATCGGCATCGACGCGCCGGAGATGAACCAGCGGCCCTGGGGCAGACAGGCCAAAGAACATCTTATCGGTATCATGAATAATACCGGCTGGCTGGTGACCGTGGAAACGGACGAGGTGACACATGACAAGTACGGCAGGGCCCTCGTCTATCTCTGGACCAACAATAACGAGCTCATCAATGAACGGATGGTCCTGGACGGCTATGCGGTTCTCTTTACGATAAAACCGAATGTAAAATATCGAGATACATTCTCGCGGGCGGAACAGCGTGCACGGCAGGAACTGAAGGGGATCTGGGGACCGAAGGGATTGAAAGAAGCCCCGGTCAAATACCGCGAAAAGCACCCGAGAAAACAGAATTGATAACCTTAACAATATCCCCGACCCCTTTTCCAAAGAAGGGATAACGCTGTCTCCCCCTTTGAAAAATGGGGTTTAAGGGGGATTTAAATATGACAGATTCGTAAAAAGTCTTTTTAGCCACAGAAGTCACAAAAGACACAGAAACGTTTTTTAATGTCTTACTTATGTGCATTATGTGAATTATGTGGCAAATTTTGAGTTCTTACGCGTTCATCAAATATATTGAATATCATTACTCCTGATTGTTGAGCCATTCAGGACAAGGAAAGGGATTCACGAATGGAAAGTCATGACAATCGCCGGATTCGCGAGCTTTCGGCCCTTATCGGCAACACTCCGCTTCTGGCCATCGATTTCACCTTCCAGGGCCGGAAGCGCACCATCCATGCCAAGGCCGAGAACCTGAACATGACCGGAAGCATCAAGGACCGGATGGCATTGCACATCATGGCGAAAGGCTATGCAACGGGTATTCTCAAACCGGGGGACCTTATTGCCGAGGCGACCAGCGGCAACACGGGAATTTCCTTCTCCGCGATCGGCCGCGCGCTCGGGCATCCCGTGACGATCTTCATGCCGGACTGGATGAGCGCCGAACGGATTAATCTCATCCGCAGCCTGGGTGCGAAGATCGTCCTCATCAGCAGAGAAGAAGGCGGGTTTCAGGGCAGTATCCGCCGGGCCGAGGAATTGTCCAAAACTGAAAAAGACGTCTTCCTGCCCAGGCAGTTCTCGAACCAGGACAACAGCGATGCCCACTATCATACGACCGGATCGGAGATATGGTGGCAGTTACGGTTCCATTCCCTCTTCCCCGACGGCTTTGTCGCCGGAGTGGGGACCGGCGGTACGATCATGGGGGTCGGTCGTTTTCTCAAGGAGAAGAGACCCGCGGTCAAGCTCCATCCCCTGGAGCCATCCAACTCTCCGACACTCTCCACGGGTTATAAAGTGGGCAAGCACCGCATTCAAGGCATCTCTGACGAGTTTATCCCGCCTATTGTGGACCTGGAATTTCTCGACAGGGTCATGAGCGTGGACGATGGCGATGCTATCCTGATGGCACAAAAACTCGCCGGGGAAATCGGGATCGCCGTTGGCATATCCTCGGGCGCGAACTTTCTGGGCGCTTTGAAGGTTCAAAACGATCTGGGTCCGGATACTGTCGTGGTCACGATCTTCCCTGACGACAACAAAAAATACCTGAGCACCGATCTTTTGCGGGAGGAGCGGGTCAGGGAGGGCTTCCTCTCTCCCGACGTCAAGCTTCTGGCGGTCCGGGCCTTCAAGCGGGTATGCAACACCTGCTGTAATCCGAAAGAATGTGAAGAGGTCTTTGCGCTGAATAGAACCGTAGAAGGTACAATGCCGCATTGTCCTATCAGGATGCGGATAAACTCCTGACGCGGGGACCCGCGCTCATTTCATGGCGCCGCGCTCCGATGGAAGCACGGATGAAGAATAACAATTGCGTGAAATAAAAAATGAACCACAAGACCTTTGCTGATCAACAAAGCCGCGTCTCGGGGCGTTATCTTAAAATCGTCTTGACGAACTCGGGGAAACGCTCGTCGAGGATCCTGATGAAGAATACATTCGCATCACAGCCGATGCGATTGATCCGCTGGTTGCCGTCATTTCTCTCGACCTGGCCGCGAAAAGTGAACTTTCCCCCGTCCTTTTCCAACGAGAGGTCGACCTGATCACCGGATTTCAGCATCAGCATCGCTCCACCGACCTTGATTCCTCCCTCCGAGAGGTCAATCGAGTAGATCTTCTTGCTTTCATTGCCGATCTTAACATCGACCATATACTCTCGTTTTACTCTTCTCTGCTTCCTTTTTTCATTCCCGTAAATGGCCATACATCTCCCTTCCTGTCGGATGAAGTAGCCCAGTCCCTGAACCCATTGTCGCTAAGGTACAATAAATCCTGATTAAAATCAAGGACGTTTATAATTACAGGACGTTTATAATTTTTTCTAACGGTTACCATTATTTGCAAGCTGTTCGACAATACATGATGAAAAACCGCTCTGAAAAACCATCCATGAAGTCATCTCAGCGGTCAGTTGAATAACTTTAATTTTGTTGTAGACATTTTAATTTGGTTGATGTATATTTAACAGCAAATGCAGGCTGGATCAGGGTAAATCTGTCTTGACCTGCAAGACTCCTGAGCGAAGTATTTTTTGCATAATAAAACTACAGATGCACAGGCTTACTATAGCAAACACAATAATAATTGTTGTCATCTCTTTTGTAGGGCAACCCTTCAGGGTTGCTTAAAGCAAGGCTAAAGCCTTGCCCTACAGGTAACATTATCTTATGCGTCTATATTAATAAGTTCATCGTGAAGTTTGCAGCACAGAGTCTAAAAAACCCGTATTGTTTTGTTGGGAACTTAAAAAAGGGGGTAATGATATCATGAACAGATATGTCAGGCTGTATGGATTTGGAATTCTCATCGTAATGACGCTTATCGTATCAGCGTGCGGCAGTAACGGCGGGCTCGGCGACCTGGGCAGCGTCAATACCACCGACATGACATCTGACCAGGCCACTTCGTTTTCGAAGTCAATTTCTCGTATTTCAACGAGCGCCGTGAGCGCCCAGGCATTGAGGGCAAACGAATTATCAAACGCGACATCTCAACAAAGGGCAAACACTCAGATCAATCAGTCGATTTCGTATACATTAACCTGCACCTCCGGCGGCAACATGAAAGCATCAGGAAATATCACCGGATCCATATCTGATACCGGTTCCGGTATCATACAGTTGCAAATTCCAATAACAATAACAGACTGGAGCTGCCAACCTCCATTAATAATCAATGGCGATCCCTACATTTCCATTACCGGGACGTTCACCTTTTTAAACGGAGCACCTTCGACACAACAGCATCTTGGCATACACGGCGGGTTTAAATCTGAAACCCAAAGCTGCCAGATCAGCCTGGATACGAATTTCAACACCACCGGAGGCGGGCATACGACCGGCACCGTGTGCGGTCATTCTGTTGACTTTACGTTCTAGCAGGCTGGTGAAAAACGCTCCGTTTACCCTTCGACCCTTCGGCAAGCTCAGGGCTCAGGGCGAACGGAGCGTGTATTGAATTTATTCGTATTTATCCGTTCGTGGTGAGCCTGTCGAATCACAAAAAGACTTTTTCAACAGCCTGCTAAAATGCTTTGCCTGAAAAATTGCGCTCAACCGAACACGCTGACCGGCTTTCAGTCTCCATTATCCTTTTACGCACGCGAGCGGTTTGACCCGCGCCACTTTGCGGGCAAGTCCCGCATGGTGCGCCGCATCCACAACTTCCGCCACATCCTTATACGATTCCGGCGCTTCCTCCGCGATCCCGGAATAGGAATGCCCCCGCACCAGTACGCCATGATCCTCGAGTGATTGAATGACCTCCCTGCCGTGCCACTGTTTTTTGGCCTGCGTGCGCGACATGGCCCGGCCCGCGCCGTGGCATGCTGAACCGAAGGCATGGGTCATTCCCTCTTCAGTGCCCACGAGGATATAGGATGACGTTCCCATGGTGCCGCCGATCAGAACAGGCTGACCGATATGCCGATACTCCTGCGGAAGGTCCATCTGTCCGGGGCCAAAGGAGCGTGTAGCCCCCTTGCGGTGCACAAAAAGCTTTTTCTTCTTCCCGTTGACAAGGTGAGTCTCCTTCTTGCAGATATTATGGCTGGTATCGTAGAGCATCTTAATATGCCCTTCGGGAAATACCTCGGTGAATATCTCGCGCACCAGGTGCGTGATGATCTGGCGGTTCGCCAGCGCACAGTTGATCCCCGCGCTCATCGCGCCGAAGTATTTTTGTCCCTCGGGAGAGTTGATCGGCGCGCAGGCAAGTTCACGGTCCTTGACCGCTATCTTGTATTTCTGCAGCGTGAAGGCGAGATTCTTCAGGTAATCGGTCCCGATCTGGTGGCCGAGACCTCGCGAACCGCAGTGCACGGAAATGACGATGTCGTCTTTTCTCAGGCCCATGGCCAACGCAGTCTGTTCGTTGTAAATGTCCGTCACGACTTGGATCTCGAGGTAATGATTGCCCGCTCCGAGCGTCCCCATTTCACGATACTGGCGCTTCTTTGCCGTGTCTGAAACAGCGTCCGGTTCCGCGCCTTCCACCCTGCCGTGCTCCTCAATATATTCAAGATCATCCTTCACACCGTAACCCTTTTTAACAGCCCACACTGCTCCGCCAATAAGCATTTCGTCGAGTTGGGCAGGGGAAAGCTTGATCAGCCCTTCCGAGCCCACCCCTGCAGGCACACGGCTGTAAAATTGATCAACCAGTCTCGGGAGCCTCGGCATGATCTCCTCTCTGGTCAAGCCTGTTTTCATGGTCCGAACACCGCAGGATATATCGAAACCAACTCCGCCCATGGAGATGATGCCCCCTTCATCAGGATCGAATGCCGCAACGCCGCCGATCGGGAACCCGTATCCCCAATGAGCGTCCGGCATTGCCATGGACGCGACCTGGATCCCCGGCAGCATTGCCACGTTCGTCACCTGCTCGCGCACCTTTTCGTCCATGTCCTGAAGCAGCTTTTCGCTGGCAAAGATCCTGCCGGGCACGCGCATCTCCCCCTGCTGCGGGATTTCCCAGAGGTAGTCGTTGATCTTATGGAATGTATTCGGATCCATGAATGGACTCAAGATGGTAATGGAATGGTTCAGGGTTCAGACTCCGCACTCCGAACTGTTCCACATCACACATCCACCACGCACTGCGCGACAAATCGTCCTTTTTCTTCAGCAACCTTCAGCATATAATACGTCGCGCCTTTTATCTCGACACTCGGATCATGCCGTTCACGACTAAGCGCCTCGCCCCATGCCGTCCCGAAGAGCGACGTGCCCTCTATCTTCACGTTGAACTTCGAGAAGACCATATGTTCAATGTCCGACAAGGACAGAAGCGCGTTCAACCACTCGACCAGCAGAAGTTCGCGGTCAGGAGCAGAGATGGTAACGCTTCTCTTCTCTTTGGGTTCTATCGCCTTAACATTCACCATCACGGAATACATCGCAAGAGCGGTATTCTCAAATGCCTCCTCCGCGGTTTGGCCGAACCCGCGTATGCCGATGTCGGCCTCATGCTCAAAGGTTTCGTATTGTCTCAATGATATTTGTTCTCCCGCGTCCGTCGTCCCTCGTCACTCGTCTCTCATAGCTTTATTTCCACACCCCATCGACCATCGCTCCGCAAAATTCGCATTTCCCCGCTTCGATCATATTCTCCAGTACACTAAATCCTATTCGTTTTACCAGTGTCTTCTTGCAACTCCAGCACAATGTATTCTCTCCCTCGCCGGGAATATTCCCTTCATAGACATACCGAAGTCCCGCGTCATAGCCGATCTGGCGCGCCCGCTTGAGCGTATCAAGCGGTGTTACAGGCCGATCACTCAGTTTGTAGGTGGGATGGAACCGTGATACGTGCCAGGGAATGTCCTCTCCAACAGACCTGATAAATTGCGCTATCCCCTTCAGTTCTTCATCCGAGTCATTATGTTCGGGTATTACAAGCGTCGTGATCTCGATCCAGATGCCCAATTCCCTGTAGAGCCTGATCGAGTCGAGCACCGGCTGAAGCCGCGCACCGCAGATCTTTTTGTAAAAATCATCGGTATATCCTTTGAGATCGATATTCGCAGCATGGAGATAGGGCCTGATCTCCCTGAGCGCTTCAGGAGTGGTGTATCCATTCGATACGAACACGTTCTTGAGCCCCGCCTCGGAAGCGAGACGCGCCGTATCATAGGCCAGCTCAAAAAATATCGTGGGTTCTGTGTAGGTATAGGAGATGCTCTTACAGCGGTTATTGAGCGCGGAATCGACGATGGCGGAAGGAGAAACCTCCTCACCCGGCAGTATGCCGCCATGGTCATGCGGGAGCTGGGATATATCCGCGTTCTGGCAGTGCCTGCATTGGAAGTTGCAGCCTGGAGTTGCGATGGAGAACGACAGGCTGCCCGGCAGAAAGTGGAAGAGCGGCTTTTTTTCGATAGGATCGATGTGCCGGGCGATCACCTTGTCATAGACAAGACTGTAGAGAATGCCGTCCCGGTTCTCCCGTACCGCGCAGATTCCATGCTTTCCTGGAGAAACAATGCAGCGGTGACAGCACAGGCCGCACTGTACCTTCTTCGCATCCCTCGCCTCCTGGAACATTGCCTGCTTCATGGCCCGCGACCTCCCTCAGCCGAGTAGATCAAAGTGATTTATCTTAAATACGCGAAAAACCGTTCAGGAGAAAGGGAGATACATGATGGAGAAATGGGGGAAAAGATCGTTTAAGTCCGTTGTTCTTACCCTTTCGCCCACTTCCCCCTTTCCCCTTCTGAAGGTCTTGCTTCAATGCTTAAGTTTAACTTTGACGTCACTACGGCTGCTGCAATCCCTTCTCCATTCTGGTCTTATGATCGATCGCTTCCGCCTGGATCCGGATTTCGCAATTCGAGCAGATGATGTCCGGGGAGAGCTTACTGCAAACAAGACATCGCCGGTCCTTCCCCTGATCGACCCCCTCCGCATCAAAGATCATCTCCAAAAACTCGCTCTCCGTCACGTGCCCTTCCATCTGCAGGTTGTCGCCGAAGATCGTCATCGGCAGTTTCTTGATCTTGTGTTTTTTGATGAGCTCCGGGAAATTATCCGCAATAATAACGTCAGTAGTGATGAACCTGCTCTCGAGCGAAAGACCGACGGCGGTCTCGGCCACAGGCCGGCACAAAGGACAATCGCTTTCGACAAAGACCCGTATCCTGACGTCATGGTCAAGATGTTTCAGAACACGCCTCACATCCTCCGGGAACCATACCTTTGCGCTGGACAGCGACTGGATCGTGTCCAGAAGCATTTTTAAAAAAACGTCCTCAATGAGTCCGTAGAACGTGGCCGTTTCTCCTTCAACCCCCTGCAGCGCGATGGCCGGCACGCGCTCAATGCCGTACTGATGTGACTTGTCCCGGTCCATGACCACATCATAGATTTCAAGAGCGATCTTGTCGAAATGCGACTTGATGTCCCGGGCAAGGGCGGTCATTTCCGGACAGGCCGCGCAACCCGTGTCGCTCGTGAAAAGGGCCAGCCTGACCGGTTTGTTGAGACGGCTTGCGGATGTTTTGATGATTTCCAGCGTTCTTTCCGATAGCATGAAACGTTCCTCCAACTGTGTGTCCGGGGCTAAGTTATGAATGGTCTCAATAAGTCTGACCATTGAATCATCTCTCACGTGGTCATTCCCGCAGGGCTTCTGAGCGGGAATCCGGTTCTTCCTGATTAAGACCCTATCCCCGATAAAACCATTCGGGGATGACGATATGAGGATATCTGTCCATTCTTTATGCGTCCGTTAATATAGTATATCAGAGATTGATAATCGGTAATCGGAATAACGTTGTCGACAGGAACCCCTTGCTGATCACTTTTACCATCCGGGGATTACTACACAAGGCTCACTCGTTGATCGTATACTTCTTCAGTTTATACCTGAGCACCCGCTCGCTTATCCCGAGTTTTGCCGCGGCGCGCGTCTGAACGCCGCCTGACGCCTTCAATGCCTCCAAAATAATGCCGCGCTCAACAGTATCCAGCGTCTCGTTCAACGAGCCCTTCAACGCCTGTGCCGACAGTTCAACTTCGCTCGCAGCGGTCCTGACATGGATCGGAAGGTCGAGCGTGGTAATGACACCCTTTTTGGCGAGCACAACGGCGCGCTCAATGATGTTCTCAAGCTCACGCACATTTCCGGGATAGCCGTATCGCATGAGCAGGTCGCGCGTCTCCGCGGAAATGCCGGTAATGCTCTTTTTATTTTCATTGTTGTATTTCTTGATAAAAAAATCAAGAAGGCCCGGCACATCCTCCTTCCGTTCGCGCAGGGGAGGAATGACCACGGAAACGACGTTGAGCCGGTAATACAGGTCTTCCCTGAACGCCCCCTCTTTCACCGCTTTTTCAATATCGCGGTTCGTGGCGGCGATCACGCGCACATCCGCCTTAATGGTCTGGTTCCCGCCGAGCCGTTCGAACTCCCGTTCCTGAAGAACACGCAGGAGCTTTACCTGCATTCCGGGCGTCAGTTCCCCAATCTCATCAAGGAACAGCGTTCCCCTGTCCGCCGCCTCAAACCTGCCGATCCGTCGGGCAGTCGCACCGGTAAAGGCGCCCTTCTCATGTCCAAAAAGTTCGCTCTCGAGCAGCGTCTCGGGCAGGGCGGCGCAATTGACCTTGATCAGCGGGGCGTTTGCGCGCGGACTGCGATAATGAATGGCCTTGGCGATCAGCTCTTTCCCGGTCCCGCTTTCACCGCGCAGCAATACCGTTGCACTACTGGCGGCCACGCGACCCGCCATGTTCAGGACCTCCTCCATGGCATGGCTCGTGCTCACGATCTCGTCGAACGTGTACCGCTCGATCAGCATTTCCTTGAGTTCGGTATTCTCCCGGATCAGATCCCGGCGCTCCGATACTCTCTCGATAAGCACCGAAAGCTGGTCAAGATCGATGGGTTTGGGAAGATAGTCATAGGCGCCGGCCTTGATGGCCTTGACCGCGGTCTCGATCGTGCCGAACGCGGTCATGATGACAACCGCCGTGTCGGGATTTATTTTTCGCGCGTCTTCCGAGGTCCTGAGCGCGTCCACACCCGGGATATTGCAGTCCGTCAGGAACATGTCATAGCGGTCCCGGCCGATCTCAGCCATGGCCTCCTGCACCGTGCCCACGCCCAGAACATCGTACCCCTTGCGTCGGAGATGGTCCTCGATCCGCTTGCGCTCCGGTGCTTCATCATCCATGATCAAGATACGAGTTTCCTGCATCAGTTTATACTCCTTAACCAGCATAGTATCTACTCAAGCCAAAATCTGTTAGCCGCGAATGGCCTAAAAAATGAACCGGCCACTTAGAGAAGCACGCAAGGATCGCAGAGAGAATTTAAACTGAAATACATGATGGTTTCAGGTTTTTTCTTTGAGCTCTTTGCGATCTTTTGCGGCCAATCTGAGTAGTTACTCAATATATTTTGTTCATCCCCATTTCGCCTCGCAATTCCCCTTTTCTCCTGATTGTTTTCTTCTTCAACTGATCAGTTACAAATCTTCTTATATAAATCCAGCACGATCCCTTCCCGCAATCCCCAGTCACTCACGACCATCGTCATATAACCAAACCGCTCCATGATCTCCTGGACAACCACAGCTCCGGCCAGGATGATATCTTCACGGCCTGTTTCCAGTCCCGGGATGGACCTTCGCTCTTTGAGAGTGCTTGCAGTCAATTTACGAACGATCGCATTCACGGTTTCCCTGGCAAGGGTATGTCCGTTGATCGTATCGGGAGCATATTCCACCAGTCCCAGATCCATGGCAGCGAGCGTCGTGATCGTGCCGGCAGTACCGATTAAGGATTTGCCGGGGCCGGTTTTCAACATGCCACCGTGCTGTTCCAAAATATCTTTGACCGCACGCCTGAGTTGTGCTGTTTCCGCCGGTGTTGGTGGATCGTTTTTTATATAGCGTTCGGTAAGATAGACCGCGCCCAGCGGCAGACTTGCCATTGTAGTCTCTTCCGCGGGATGGGTCACGATGATCTCCGTACTTCCTCCGCCGATGTCGATGACAAAGGCGGATTCGAGGGCTTCGCTCTGCGGCCCTTCGAATCCCTTCAACGCGTGGACAACGCCTGCAAGCGTAAGCCTCGCTTCTTCTTCACCGGTTATGACCCTGATGGCAAGATCGGTCTTCGTTTTTACTTCTTCGATGAATAGTGCCGCGTTTGATGCGTTTCTGAGGGCGCTCGTTCCGATCACCGCGGTATGGAGCACACCGTGACGCCGGACCTTCTCAGCGAAATCAACGAGCGCTTTCAGGGAGCGGTCCTCAGCCTCGCGGGTGAGCGCCCCTCTCCGGTCAAGGTCCATCCCCAGACGGGTGATCTTTCTATCTGCATAGATTTCATGGAATGAATCAGGGCCGGTTTCGGCAATGAGCAAGCGGAGGGTGTTTGTACCGATATCGATCCCGGCAAGGATCATATCACGATCAGTTGCTTGAGCCTTTCGTGGTATGAACGAATGCGCATGGCGAGCAGTTTGGTAATGACCACGAGGGCCTTGGCGGCAATCCGGGGTTCCAGCTCGATCAAAGTTTGAAAATCCTTTCTCGTTAAGAGCAGGAGTTCAACGTCCGTCTCCGCCCGCGCCGTCACGAGACGGTTCGTTTCCTGGATCAGCGCAAGCTCGCCAAAGAACTCGCCCGGCCCGAGAAGCAAGAGCCCCATCTCCTCTCCCTCTCCCGCCATCATGGAGATCCTGACCCTTCCGCTCTTTACGATGTAAAGCGCCTCGGCCGGCATGTTCTGTGCAAAAATAGTGGCATTCTCATTCAGATTGCGCTCCTGAAACAGCTCCAGAATATGCTCTATCCTGTCTTTACTGCCGCCCCTGAAGAGCATCGTACTGAGTAAGAGTTCGAGGTTGTTCATGATGACCATGGGTGTATCAATAGAGTGTACTGAGCCGGATGGAAACATTATAGGTTGGCAGGTATTATTTGTCAAGAAACAATGAAGGAACGAATTGACTCACAATAAATGTTACCCAACCGCCTTCCGGATTTTATCATCGGATACTGCTTCCGTTGCATGTACAATTACGCTACGATCACTCTCGACGATGATGGTCAACTTGCGGCGCTTGGTAGATCTTTGAACTGAATAGAATAACTTCATGGTAAGCGGCTAAGACCCCAAGTCTCTATCTTTTTCCCCCACAATTCTACCGTAATCCCAGCCTCTGTGGTGGAAAATCAATTGCCTCGCAGGAAGTGAGTAGCACCTTACTGCTCTTCACACTGAGCTTTAAAGACCCGACAACTGCAATCAACCGTTTAGGATCGACACGGCCGGAAATGATGGAACATTGCTCAAGGTCTTTGTCCCTCTTGCTTTCGCCCGGACGTCTCTGGGCAATCAGCATTTTCTGAACGAAGTATGCTTCCGGAATCGGAGCCTTCAGACGGAAATTACCGAAATCTGCGATAAAAGGAAAATCGAGAAGAATATTGATGAACGGAAGCGGAACAGCGGTAATGTTCCATTTTCTAATTGCCACGACTTCATCATCGCTTCCGCCTTTTCTGTGGACAACGAATTCTATGCTGAAATTTTGACGGGTATACTTGCAAAGGCCTGACTGCATCATCACGGGAATATATCCCAAACCCGTCATGATCATCTCAAGATCGGTCTCTTTGCCCCTATCCGATGCCGCGAACTTGACTGCAAAATCGATGTCCAGCGTGCGAAGCGTATAGGGTATACCGAACGCCACCTGATACAGGGGCATGACCCAGCTCCCAATCAGCATTGACTCTTCAAAAAAACCCGCATGGTCGAGCGCCTGAATAAGCTCCTGGACCTAGGATGGGAAAATATGCTTATTCGGGATCGTTAGAAGAATCTTATTCATCCCTTGCCGGCTTTCAGCATTTTCGATAAGTATTCTATTTTTTTCTTGTACGCCTGAGCTTCCTTTTCGATTTTATTTCTTTGCTCCAGTTTTTTCAGCAAAGCCGCGGCGTCATCGTAGGAAATATGCTTATTAACGACCTTCTCCCCATCGCGGTATTTTAATGAGTAATAAGAATAGGCTTTCTCCTTGTAGCGCTTCTTTCGCTGACTCAGAACGCCTTTGGGCAGCCCTTTCAGGGAATTCTGCAGGCCGGCGAGCATTTCCCGGCACCGCTTGAATTCGTCCCGGAGCATACCGCTTATGACCTTTTCTTTTTCCACCACCTTCATGCTACTATTATGCCACTTGTGGTGGAAAAGCACAAGACTTTTTTTGCAGGGTATTTTTACCGCGAGGACGCGAGGAACGCCAAGGAAATATTATAACTTTGATAGTGAGCCTGACGAGTTGTGTTCTCCTTCACGAACCTTGGGGATTCCCTAAGTGGCCGATTTAAAGATTATCAAATCTTCAACCGTGACATTTACTTACTCCGGCATGATTGCTTGTCATCATCGAAGAGTTGACCCTTTTATGCTCTAAGTGACCCATTAACCTCTTTATTGCTTCAATCTTGGAACTTTCATGATGCGCCAATACGCCTCTATTGCCTCTTCGCTAATGCCCTTCTCTATCAAATAAGTATTAACGTCCTTCCCTATCTGCTCCGCATATTTTTCAATTTTCTTGTATTTATCTTGAAGTTCGTAAAGTTCTTTCAATTTTTCTGGGGATTCTTTTGAAAGAATGCTTATGTCGGTGAGCGAGAGGTTTTTGAGCGATACTTGGGAGCCTATATCACTTTCCTGCGGTTTCCTCAAACTTATTTCTTTTTTTCCAAAAGACGTCAGAAATAAAACCAATAACGTTGTTAAGATGCAAATTTCGATAATTAGCCGGTCGAAATCAATTTTCAATGGGCTATTTTCCTGCCATATAAACGAATACTTAATAAACACTTTGCCGGATATAGTACCATTATCGACTTGCATTGACCAAGGGAGATAAGTAAACGCTATAAGCAACAAAAGAAAATAAACGCTAAGAACCCTTTTTGCATTTCCCAAACGGTTTGAAAGACGTTTTAGCCACTCTCTGATTTTCAATTCTACCTCATATGTTGTCATAACACCCCCATCAACATGCCCTCAGGGTCATGACTTTCTTCGATACGCACGCATACAGCGGCTTAAATGTGTTCTGATAACCAACTTGTCGATAGTTCGCATTTATTTCCTCAAAACCTCTTTATCTCTCTAATTTCCTTCGTGTGCACTGTTAGAATCTGGCGGAGAGCCATCGAATCAGGTCTTTTATTTTGGTGTTACCCCTTCCCTCGCACAAGATTGCTGATTGCAGAGCAGATGATGTGAAGATAAAAGAAGTCCGAAGATCTGCCCCGACTGCTCCTTACGGTGAATTGTCAAGTCGCAAGACCTGATTCTAATGACGCCTATACTTGCGTCCCGAGAAATGTATTGAGTCTCTGGCTAATCAGATCTCTGCGCTTCTCAAGAAATGCCTTGTAACTGTCGACCTTGAGGAGCGCATTGTCCATAGGAATCTGCTGTGCATTGAAAGCATTCTCGCCTGCATTTCGTACAAGATCAGGAAAATACTGCGCTGGTGTCTTGTCGCTGATCTGCCGGTTAGTTTTTCCGGAGATAAAACACAGATTGGCGATATCGTCCGCCTCTCGGTCCTTATAGGTGGCCTTCAAAACCGCCTTAGGAAATATGTGATGAAACTGTAGTTGGTGATGCGAGCCTGAGTGATCAAGCGCGATAGCAAGGTTGGAACGCCAATCTTTCGCACCATCGTCCCGGAAAGCCATGAACATTGTTTTAAATACTGCGCTTCGCTGATTGCGTCCCTCAAGCTCCTGCGGAGAAATATCCAGCCGGCCAACCTGTAACCGCAGCCTATCGATCAACTCCTGCGCACCCCCGCCTTGTTTTACTGTCGTCAGATCCTGATCTAGCAGCGATTCGCTGGAACCGCGGGAGTACCGGCCCTTGGCATTTGCGACAAGCACCCAATGACGCAACCGGTCGGATTCTTCGGGGGAGATTTGGTAGTCCCTCTTATGAGCGTGATAGGCAAGGCTCGTAAAGATGAATGGCGACGAAAGAAGCGCCGGGCTGTCGATGCCTACGTTGCTCTTCATAAAATTGAGAGCGAATTCCATGCCCCGGCAACTCTCTTTCCAGGCGGATTGCAGGGTCTCCAGCGAGAGGCTGGTGACCGTACGAAAGCGCGACTGTCCAGTGGCAAAAGCGATCAGGTTTCTGAGATACAATCCAAGATCAAGATCAAAGCCGGTCTCTTTGCACTGTTTTTGGAAAGCCTGAAAGGTCTTGAGCGAGTTACGCCACTTGGCGGTGATCTGCGCCAGGGCAAGGTCGGAGCTTCTGAGCTTCGCCCCGAGTGAGTTCACTCGCACAAAAATCTCCGTCACCTCGTCATACGACAGCTTGCGCTCCAGAACATCCATACGATACATGTACTTCCGGATACCCCGCAGACGACCAAGGCGTTGACTGTATTTCTTATAGCGTGGATCATTGACCTTTTCAATGCCTGCCCTCTCAAGGAACGGGGCATCTTCGTCCGTATTAAAGACCTCGGTGACCTTCACCCAGTGCGGTAGCTGTTCAAGCTTCCGTGTAGTCACCACGAAGGTCATTTTATCGAATCGCTTCTGAAGTTCGTCCTCACTGGAATCCGCCTCGTCTTCAACCAGGTCATCGTCATCATCGTCGTTTTCGTTGACCTCGGTAACGACAGTCAGTTCTTCTGGATGCTCTAGATTGAAGAGAAGTTCGATCGGCCGCTGCCGTCCCCGAACAGATACCGGCTTGCCCTGGATAACAGCGGAAAGTGAGGTAAGACGCTGCTGACCATCGAGCAAAAGCCGCGTACTCTGGTAAGGATTCGCTTGCTGGGTAATGGCAAACTCCTGCAACGGCACTATCTCGTCCGTTTCCCAGAGAAGTATCGCGCCTGACGGATACCCGCGATACAGAGAATCCAGAAGGTCGCGCACCCGCGTCGAACGCCAGACATAACGGCGCTGCATCTCCGGCAGGCGAAGGTCCCCACGCTCAATCATTCCTACCAGTTCTTCAACCGATGCTTCTGCCTTAGCCATAGTATCAGCTCCTCCTCTGGAATAATATCTAATGACACATCAAATTACACAAGCGGCTATGAATATACTAGGCGCAGTTCTCGTATGATCCGCTTAATACTCATCAGTGGCACACGACCATCAGCCTCTAAGAATAATCTCAACTGTGGTCCATTTCTTCGCAATAATGAAATAAGCTCAATACCACGAAGATTTATTTGATTCGCTTCAATGTATCTCAACATTCCCCATGCGCCGAGTCGATCGCTAATCCCCTTATCAAATAAGTCCAACTGCTGCAAAGACGAAAGTCCATATTGTAGCAATGATGACCAACTCCTGGCTACCTCTGAAAGATTATCAATACCATGAGTTTCTATTGCCAATTGGCAAAGCTTTGCTACTAAATCCTGCAATACGAATCCGACTTCATGACAAACGAGATTTAATATTTCATCCACACTACACGAACACGAACTCGACAGCTCGTAATAAGTTTTTCCGGACATCCATCCTTTAATATATTCTTGCAACGTTGTTTGGTCATAGGTTACATCTGTACTAACAAATTCGATTAAAGGTATAATCACCTCGTGAAGCCAGAGATCATCCAGAGGATCCAGCAGCTCCATCCAAAGCGGGTGTTGGAGAAGAGCGCGTTCCACGACAAACTTCCAAAAGCGCGGAGTTGTTCCACTTTTTTTGAGTGTTGGCCAGAACATCCGATCGACTGTGCTCGTTAAGTGAGCTGCCCGTAGTCGAAACACGGTTGTAAGTATATTACGTAAATCCACCGTTGAGCAAAAGTGACTGGCGAGGGTCTTATCTAGTAATTCCGCAAGTTGTTGGTCTACGTCGCTAGCCAAGACATCGGATGAGATCAGTTCAATCAATGAATAATCTATACTGTCAATAAGCGACAAAAACCATGGTTGTTGTTGCTCGAATAGTTCATTTGTAAGTACTTGATTGTGGCTTATAGAAAATTCATATAGTTCTTCAATGAGCTTGAACAACATACCTGTAGCGCGCTCTAAATTCTGACCTCTAAGAACCTGCTCTACATATGCTCGCTCAGAACTATTTATAAACATAATGCGACCGCGCGTCTCTTTTCCTGCACGACCTGCCCGACCGATAATATTTTTAATACTCCGCCTCTGGATATATACTTGTGCTTGTGCACGACGATTATATCTTCTTACTGTATGCACAACCATAGTTCGAATCGGAAGATTGACGCCCTCAGCTAATGTCGTTGTACAGATAATAAGATGTATCGTGCCGTCTTGCACACCTTCCTCTATAGCCCGACGCATTTCTTGAGGAAGACGACCATGATGATAGGCTACACCCAACTTAACTAGCCGCGTTAGTAAGTGCTCAGCGCCCAACAAAAATGAGAAATAATCATGAAGTTCAGGCAAGCTTGGTGCATCAGTAGGTCCCTCCTGTGCAGCACGAATTTGCCTGTCTATCATCTCATGTATTTTCTCACCGAGTGCTTGCACTCCATTCTCCCCTCTTGTTGTCGTAAATAATGCAACCGGACCCGTCCGCCTTGCCTTGAGAGATGCAGCACATGCCAATGACAAGAAGGTATTCCGTCCGGGAAACAGATTGTATCTTTGTGTTTCAAGATTCATATATTTGAAATCGTCTTTAACCAGGAAGCGATGCAAGATATAGTTACGAGGCTGCGGCTCCGTAGGATTCATATCCAACCGATAACTGCCGCTAGCTGTCTTAGTGAGGAAACCATAATCCATGTCAACTGGCTTATATTCAGACTTTACTAATGATTGATTGCTGCCACCTAACCATGAGTGGATTTCATCAACGTTCGGAAGAATTGCTGAAAGAAACACAAATCGCCGACCAGGGACATTTGCATTGCGAAGTCTCGTCAAGAGCAACTCATAGCTTAAGCCTCTTGATCTATCGTCAATTAGATGCCCTTCGTCACAGATGATACTGAAAAAACGATCGGCCAATCCCTCTATCGCCTGTTCTAAAGCTGCGAATTTTTCGGGAGTTATAATCAACACATCAGCATCTTCCACGCTTGCAGATTCTGAATGAGACGGGATGTTCCCGCCATGCGTAGCAACAATGCGAATACCCGCTGAATGCAATCGCCTTGACATGCCACGATGTATTTCAGCAGCAAGTGCTCGAAATGGAACCAGGAAAAGCACTGCTCGACCTCGGACTTTTACCTCGTTATATATCAGCAGTTCACAAAGAGCTGTCTTTCCCGCACTTGTCGGCATCTGCAAGCTAAAGGTTACATCAATATTACGTAGTAGCCCCTGAGTAATCGCAGTCATTTGTGAGGGCAATAGCTCCCATATCGGCGTGGCGATTCCTGCACTAAAATAATCTCGCCACGCCTCATGCGAATACCCATCAGTATTCTCTCGCAGTAATTTCCATATGTTATCGTTAGCAAATTTATCGATACATTTGCTAGCGAGTTTGGCGGCGATAAACTGACGAGGATCGCTTGATAGACCCTTAGACAGACTATCGGTTAGATAGGTTCCTAGTGTGGATAAGTTATCGACACTACCTTCAACATAAGCTGCCAATTGGAGAGAAAGTGGCTCGCCTGATGAAACATCATGGCAAAAGAAACTAACAAGGAATTTCTCTTCCAATACGTCTGACGAATATTTACGTATTGGCTTCGCTAGGAAAGTTGCAGTCGCAGGAAAACCAGCAAGGTAAAATAGAGCGGCTGAATATAGCTGATTAAGATCACGCTGCACACCAGACAAATAGCTGGAAACAGATCCACGAGAATAAACAAGGAGCGTTTTAGCTATGGACCACAACTCTGACTGACGAGATAAAGCATTATCATTGCGAAGTGAATCAAATAGGCCTGACAATGATGCAATGTATACATCATCGTTGCGTTTAATGACATCATATCTAGCCCATTCTTCGCTTGGTATCCCAAACTCGGACGCTGCTTCCCATGACTCCATCTGAGCAATCCAATTGCGTAGAAGGCTATTCAACAATCACCTCATTTGGTACACGTTTATAGACAGTGTTGTACATATCATACAAATTGTCTACTCCTAATACGACAACCTCAAAGCCTTGGGTTTGTGCAGGCAATGAGAGTGACCGTGACAACTCGGCATCGAGCAAAGCGCGATCAACTATCGCAACAGCTTTATAATGTTTTTTAGGCTCAAGTCCCTATCGAGTGGGTACTTTTGAGCGATTTTAGTAAATCAGATTTCAGGGAGCATGCAGGTTAGGACTTTGAGACGAAGATATTCTTCATCTCGTAAACCATAAGCGCGACGCTGAA
>Ga0265292_1000906_pt1 | contig 31321 bp, 36 predicted proteins | sample Munlanlewell296A_FD_189080 | JGI IMG/M metagenome (GOLD analysis project Ga0265292, IMG submission 189080) | Leachate microbial communities from a municipal landfill in Southern Ontario, Canada - Leachate well 296A | ecosystem: Engineered > Solid waste > Landfill > Unclassified | place: Canada... | reverse complement strand
TTCATTTTTGCCAGAAGAAACATTTAAAGATTTTGAAAATGAAATGAAAATTATAGGAGGACAACTTTCCGGTTTATTACGATCCCTTAAAGAATCTCAAAAACAGTCACCTAGTCACTGAGTCACTGAGTCACTGAGTCACCCGGTCACCCAGTCTCATGGTAACTAGGTAACTGAGTAACAAGGTAACAGGGTAACTTGGTAATTTATTCAATTAGTCACCATGTCACCTAGTCACTTAGTCACCTTTTCTTCCGGTCACCCAGTCTCATGGTAACTAGGTAACTGAGTAACAAGGTAACAGGGTAACTTGGTAATTTATTCAATTAGTCACCATGTCACCTAGTCACTTAGTCACCTTTTCACCCAGTCACCTCTGGAAAGTGGAACAGTGGAACGGTATGGAAAGAGAAAGTAATAATCTGTGGTTTTATAATAGTACAAATGTCGTATGAGACACTTTTTGTATTATCTTTGATACTATGAAACTTCAGGCAGGCAAACCGGTTACTGGTAAGGACCTGATCGGCAGAGAAAAGGAGATCGATTTGATAATGACTTTGCTCCGGCAGGGGCAAAGTATTGTCCTGATTGCGCCCAGGCGTTTTGGGAAGACTTCGATTGTACTTGAAGTTCTTGATAGATTAAAAAAAGATCATCATTTTACAACTTATGTCGATCTTTTTGCGGTTCCTGATCTCAGACAATTATCAGAGCAAATCACGGCAACTGTTCTGGCGAATAAAAAGCTAGATAAGGTCTTCCGTAAGTTTGGCAAAAATATCGGCCAGGTCCTTAAAAATATTGAATTGAAACAAGTAGTTGAGGAATTCGAGTTTGTCCTAAGTTATGCCTCTCCTGAAACCGATGATTGGGAACTGCTATCTGAAAGCATCGATTTCATTGAATCATACAGTCATAAATATCAAAAGCAAATTTTTTGTGGATTGGATGAATTCGGTGATATCAGCAAATTGGATGGTGACCGTATCGTAAAATTGTTCCGTTCGAAAATTCAACTACAGAAAAATACAGCCTTTATCTTCTCCGGCAGCTCAGAATCGATGATGGATTCCCTTTTCCTGAAAAAGAATTCACCTTTTTACCGGCTTGCAAGAATTATTGAAATTGGATTTATCCATAAAGAAGATTTTCGTAAATATCTTGAACGGACGTTTCATGAATTGAATATTAGTGTGACGGATCAATTTATAAATTCCATTCTGGATTTTTCGAATGGTCATCCTTACTATACCCAGCTAATCCTTCAACAAATTTATATCAAGCACCAGCTATCACCTTTATCATTTAAACTTGATCTGGATACGATCCTGGAAGAATTGCTTTTGCATGAACGAAACTACCTGGAAAAACTTTGGGAAGAAACATCTAAAAGACGGGAGCATCGCCTGGTCGTCCTGAAAATAGCAGAAGACGCCAGTTCTCTTTATTCCAGGATTGATTATAAAAGCATCAATGTTTCCCGAACCCTGAAAGTTCTGAAAGGGACAGGACTCATTATTAAAAATAGTGATGAGCGGTATATTCTTTCTGATCCATTATTTGCACTGTGGATCAGGAAAAGAGTTCTTAAGACTCAATGATGTGGAATAGTGATACAGTGAAACAGTGAAAAGGTGAAAGGAAAAATTGAAAAGTTATAAGGATTGGGAAATTGAGAATTTAGCAAATCTAACAGCTCTAACGTTCCCCTCCCCCGCATGTCCCCGCGTACGCGAGGAACAGGGGAGGGCCAGGGAGGGGGCTGAAATCACCTAGTCACTATTCGCGGCTATCCCTGATTACAACGATGCCAATGTATCGGTAAAGGTTGTAAAGATCATCCAGAGCTACACCAGGATTGTGGATAAAGTGGTGTGGGGAGTGACTGGTGAATAGCGATGTTAACTTTTAGTTCAATAAAAGCCAACAGTCATCATACTACTTAATAACCACCTTTTCTTTTTACTTTTACCTTTTTACTTATAACCTCATGAAAGTTCTAATCTTAGCCGGCGGCCTTGGCTCCCGCCTATCCGAAGAAACAGCCCTTAAGCCAAAACCTATGGTTGAAATAGGTGGTAAACCCATCTTGTGGCATATCATGAAAATATACTCCTCATATGGGTTTAATGAATTTGTCATTCTTTGCGGATATAAAGGATACATGATCAAGGAATATTTCGCGCATTATTTCCTGCACATGGCTGACATGACTATTGATATGACCTCTAATACGATAACGCACCACAATAATTATGCAGAACCCTGGAAGGTAACTCTCATAGATACAGGATTGGATACCATGACAGGTGGGCGTATAAAACGAGCACAAGAATATGTGGGTAATGAACCTTTTATGCTAACTTATGGTGATGGGGTTGGCGATGTTGATATAAATCAACTTGTTGAATTCCATATGAATCACGGGAAATTCATAACCATGACATCTGTGCTGCCGGAAGGCCGTTTTGGTGCTCTTGAAATAGATGAATCACTTAAAGTTAAAAGTTTTCAGGAGAAACCTAAAGGCGACGGATCCTGGATAAACGGCGGTTTTTTTGTTTGTCAGCCTGAGGTCTTTGATTACATAGAGGGAGACAAAACAATATTTGAGATAGATCCGCTTGAGAATCTTGCAAAGGATAATCAGCTATATACCTATAAACATCATGGTTTTTGGAAGCCAATGGACAATCAACGTGACAAAAGTCAAATGGAAGAGTTAATTGAAAAAAATAAAGCACCATGGATCAAATGGTAATGTCGCGAATTACACAAATTTGAACGAATTAAACGAATAGTTATAATGAAAGATAATTTATACAGCAATATATACAAAGGACGAAAGGTACTGGTAACCGGCCATACTGGTTTCAAAGGCTCTTGGCTTTGCCTTTTACTCCATAAATTAGGAGCTGATGTGTATGGCTATGCATTAAAGCCTCATACAACCCCAAGTTTATACGAACTGGCACAAGTTGACCAACTTGTTTCTTCTACTATCGGAGATATCAGGGATTACAATTTGTTACTAAAAACACTCAAAGAAGTACAGCCTGAGGTTATCATCCACATGGCCGCCCAGGCAATTGTAAGGGAATCTTACAAGAATCCACGCGAAACTTATGAAATTAATGTGATGGGAACAGTGAATCTGCTTGATGCTGCCAGGCAGGTGGGCAGTGTGAAGGCAATTCTCAATGTTACCACTGATAAATGTTACGAAAACAAGGAATGGCATTGGGGATACCGTGAGAATGAGCCAATGGGCGGTTATGACCCCTACTCGAACAGCAAAGGTTGCTCTGAACTGGTAACAGCCTCTTTCAGAAGTTCTTTTTTTAATCCTAAAGAATATAAGAATCATGGTGTTGCTTTAGCTTCTGCACGTGCCGGTAATGTTATAGGTGGGGGCGACTGGGCCGACGACCGGCTTATACCGGATTTTATCCGTGCAATAATGCGTGGGGAGAAAGTAAAAATCCGGAGTCCTTATGCCATTCGACCCTGGCAACATGTACTGGAACCTTTATCCGGTTACCTTGCATTGTGCGAAAAGCTCTATACGGCCGGACCTGCTTTTGCAGAAGGTTGGAATTTCGGAGCTGATGACAGTGACGCTAAAAATGTAGAATGGATTACCCATAAAATATGTGAACTTTGGAGTAATGGCGCTGCCTATGAATTAGACAGTACTCCTCAACCACATGAAGCAAGTTATCTGAAATTGGACTGTTCAAAAGCGAAAGCTGAACTTGGATGGATTCCAAAATGGGATATCGAAACCACCCTCAGATCCATCGTCGACTGGAACAAAGCCTGGTTAAATGGAGAAGATGTAAGAAGTGTTTCTGAGAAACAAATTGATGAGTTTTATAAATAACTTCATAAAGTAATAAAAAAAAAGTGCAACAACTAAAGGATTCCTTCGTATAATTCGTCATAATTCGTGAAATAAAAAAATGACAGATTTTAAACAACTAAGAAAAGAGATAGTCACCAAAACCGTAGAATATTATCAGGCAAGATTTTCCGAAAAAGAATTCGTCCCGGGTAAATCAAAGGTAAATTATGCCGGAAGGGTATTTGATCATCAGGAATTGGTTAATGCGGTAGAAGCTTCCCTTGATTTTTGGCTGACAGAAGGCAGATTCTCTGAAGAATTTGCTGAAAAAATAGCCGAATTTCTTGGCATAGAGCATGTACTGCTCGCCAACTCAGGATCTTCGGCTAATCTGCTTGCTTTCTCAGCCTTGACTTCTGAAAAACTGGGCGAAAAAAGGCTTAAGCCTGGTGATGAAGTAATTTCTGTAGCCGCAGGTTTCCCCGCTACTGTTACGCCTATCATTCAGTATGGTTTAATTCCGGTATTTGTAGATGTTGAAATTCCAACTTACAATATTGATGTTGAAATGATGCGCAAAGCCATCACTCCAAAAACCGGATGTATTTTTATTGCACACACGTTAGGCAATCCTTTTAACCTCGATGCTGTGATGCAATTGGCCAATGAATATAATCTGTGGGTTATTGAAGACAATTGCGATGCATTTGGAAGTGCTTATAAAGGAAAGAAAACAGGCACTTTTGGTCATCTTTCAACCATCTCTTTTTACCCTGCCCACCACATCACAACTGGTGAAGGCGGGGCAATCTGTACCAACGATCCTCAATTGGCTCAACTGGTTCGTGCCTTCCGCGACTGGGGTCGCGATTGTTATTGTGCCGGTGGTGAGAACAACACCTGTGGTAAACGTTTCTCTCAGCATTTCGGGAATCTGCCTTTGGGTTTCGACCACAAATACGTATATTCCGAAATCGGCTATAACCTGAAGATGACCGACATTCAAGCCGCTATCGGTGCAGCCCAGATTGATAAGCTTCCTGAATTCTGCGACCGTAGAAAAGCAAACTTCAAAGAATGGACTCGAATCTTTTCGAAGTACCCCGAATATTTCATCCTGGCACAAGCAACTGAAGGTGCTGATCCGGCATGGTTTGCATTTATTGTAACTCTGAAAGAAGGAACACCTTTCACTCGGGATGAAATCGCACGGCACCTGAACGACAACCTCATTGAAACCCGAAATCTCTTTGCAGGTAATATGACCAAACAGCCCGGCTTTATGAATCGACATTGGCGTATTGCTGAACACTTGAATAACACCGATTACATCATGAACAACACTTTTTTCTTGGGGACCTACCCCGGGTTAACGAAGGAGATGTTTGATTATTCAGAAAAGGTACTCACTTCGTTCTTATCAGATTTTACGAATTAAGACGAATTTCACGAAGTGGTATGACTGAAATTCTCTACAGAGAGGAAAGTTACAAGATCATCGGGGCTTGCATGGAAGTCCACAAAAAACTTGGCTCAGGTTTTCTTGAAAGTGTTTATTCAGAAGCCCTTGAATTGGAATTTAAAAAAGTGAGCATCCCATACGAACGAGAAAAAAAGTTGCCAGTTTTTTATGATGATCAGCCGTTGAAAAAATATTTCATTGCTGATTTTGTCTGTTTTAATGCGATAATTATTGAACTGAAAGCCACCAAATTTCTAATCGAGGCCGATCACCTTCAAACAGTGAACAACGTAACAGCAACCCAATTCAAATTAGGTATTTTAGTAAATTTTGGCGCTCCATCCTTAACCTATAAACGAATTGTCAATTAGCACGTTCGTGTAATTCGTAAAAATTTGTACAATTCGTATGTTACAAAAAAAATATAAATCAGAGCTTATCTCAATAATTAACCCTTTAGAAGGTATTTATACCCTCGAGTTCGCTTCCTTAAGCGGGAAATACAAATATCATCCCGGTCAATTTCTTCACATTGCCATCGATAAAGATTACGATGGTACAAGCCAATGGCCCGACTCCCGATGCTTTTCGATGCAGAGCAGCCCCGATGAAAAAACAATAAAAATAACATACGCGGTAAAAGGTCAGTTTACCAAACAAATGGGAGAACAACTAAAGGTTGGCTCCGAAATATGGCTCAAACTACCCTATGGCGACCTGTTTACACAGCCACACAACAAAACAAACACCGTATTCATTGCCGGAGGAACAGGCATTACCCCTTTCCTCTCCCTTTTCACCCACGAATCATTCAACGAATACATCAACCCACGCGTCTATCTCGGGTTTCGTTCAAAAGATCATCACATTTACCACGAAGAACTTGGCAGGATGAACCAAATCCGTGAAATTCGTAATAATTCGTGCAATTCGGATGAATGTAATTCGTCTTCATTCGTGAAATCATTCATTGAAGAAACTGATGGTGTTATAGACATAGAGGAAATTTTCCTTGACAACGGCATTCATTCGAACTACTTTATCTCTGGCCCACCAGCTATGATCAAAGCCTTTAAACAAGCATTGATTACTAAAGATGTCCCTCAACAAAATGTGCTAACCGACGATTGGGAATAATCAGTGTAATTCGTCAAAATTCGTGAAATATGTACATAGAAAATACCCCAATCCCCGGACTTAAACTCATTCACTTAAAGGAATTCAAAGACAACCGTGGCAGTTTTATTAAAGTTTTTAACGAAGATTTCTTTGCTGAAAACGGATTGAAAACCAACTTCAAAGAAAGCTATTATTCCATTTCTCATAAAAACGTTATCCGTGGCATGCATTTTCAGATCCCTCCGGCCGAGCATACGAAATTAGTTTATGTGAATCAGGGTTCTATCATAGATGTGGTACTCGATATTCGTAAATCGTCCCCAACTTTTGGGCAGCATTTCTTCATCGAATTAAATACCGAAAACCCTATCCTGATTTATATCCCGGTTGGCATTGCACATGGTTTTTTTAGTCTGGATGACCATACAATGGTTACCTATTTACAAACCTCATGCTACAACAATGCTTGCGACAAAGGCATAAAATACAACTCTTTTGGAATGGACTGGGGCATCGTAAACCCAATTATGAATGAGCGCGATTTAAGTTTCCCGGATTTTGCGGATACAAATTTTAATTTTGAGTGATGAAGATATTTATTACAGGAGCAACAGGTTTTATCGGCAAACATTTGGTTAAAAAGCTCGTTGAGGAAGATCATGAGATAACAATAAATTTGTTTGGAGAAGAACAATCTCCCTTTGATGATACGGTTTTTACCTACAAGCTAAACGAAACAAACATTCCGAAGGATACTGAATACTTAATCAGGGAATCTTTTGACGGAATAATTCATTTAGCTTCTCTTTATCTTACCATACATAAACCTGAAGATGCAGTAAAGCTAATTGATTCTAATGTAAGGTTTAGTACATATATTCTTGAATGTGCTTCGCAAGCCAAGTTAAAATGGTTTATTAATACAGGTACCTTTTGGCAGAACTATCAAAATGCTGATTACTCACCGGTAAACCTTTATGCAGCAACCAAACAGGCATTCGAAAGTATTGCCAAATATTATATAGAAACGAATCAAATCAAATTCGCCACACTCCGGCTTTGCGACACTTATGGACCAGATGATACCAGACCTAAAATATTTAACTTATGGGAACTGATTGCTAAAAGTGGTGAATCGTTAGATATGTCTGCAGGTGAACAACTCATTGATATTTCATATATCGATGATATTGTAGATGCTTTTTTATTGCTTGCAAACCATCTTCAAACCGATCATCCAGATATTTCCAATGGTGCAGTTTATGCTGTAAAGGCAGAAAAACTATATACTCTTAAAGAATTGGCAGCTATTTTTGAAGAAGCGACAAGTTTTAAACTTAATATCAATTGGGGAGAAAAGCCATATCGGGATCGGGAAGTAATGATTCCCTGGGGAAAAGGGTCGATTGTACCTGGATGGATGCCGAAAATTGATGTTCAGGATGGTATAAACCTGACTTTTAAAAGCTTAAAATGATAATATAAAGATTATGCCAAAAGTATCTGTTTGTTTGCTTACCTATAACCGCGCCAAGTACCTTCCAAGTACGTTAGATACAATTCTCGCTCAATCTCTTCGTGATTTTGAATTAATAATCAGCGATAACTGTTCCACTGATAATACGCTACAAGTTTGTCTTGAGTACGCGAAGAAGGATTCGAGGATCAGATACCGGCGTAATGAACGAAATTTAGGCATGACCGGCAATCTAAATGCATGTATTGCTGATGCATCAGGAGAATATATAGCAGATCTTTTCGATGGGGATTTATACGATCCAACCCTTTTAGAGAAGTGGACAAGAGCTTTAGACGCTTATCCACAGGCAGCATTTGTATTCAACGCAAACTGTGAACTTGACATTAATGGAAATAAAAGAAAAATCAATAGAGAGCCACTACCAGAATGTTTTCTTGGTCATATTCTCTTAGAAGGTATTTTTTTTAAACGCTGGCGGTTTGGTTCACCTGTATTTGGCACAGTGATGGCACGAAGCTCAGTTTATAAAGATGTAGGCTTTTTTGATCAACGATTCGGATTTTTTTCGGATGTTGATATGTGGATGCGTCTTGCTGAACGATACTATGTTGCCTATATTAATGAACCTCTTATTTCCCTGCCGAGCAAAAACATAGTGCCAAGAGAGTTTACTCTGCCCTTTTGGGAAGAACAACGTACTCTTGAGCGCATTTTCTGGGAGGCACGGTTACGCCATTATCATGGCCGTTATTTACTTTTAATAGTAGAAATTATGCGGCATGTAAGTTTTGCTATAGCTGCAAGGTCATGGAAATTGGCTTTGATAGTAAGACGTAGGTTGATAAATGCTAGTATAAAGCTGCTTTAAGCTGCTACAAAGCTATTGTAGTACACAATGGCTCGTTTATATATTTTCTTATTAATGATTTTAAAGTGAACAAAGCACCTTCAATTTTATTTATAACTGGTCCTTCGGAAGATTATCTTGCCGATGGAATATTGCACGGTCTGCGGTCACTTTATGGCAGTAGTGTAGTGGATTATCCTAAATGTGAACCTCTATATAAAAACTGTTCTGATGCAAGTTTTTCAAAAGTCAGGGGCCATGGATTTACCCTTTATAAGACTTTAGATGACATTGATGTAGATCGTTTTGATATTTTGAACAGTCTTCGCTCTGGGATTTTTGATCTGGTTATTTTTGGCAACATACAAAGAAGTTATGCGATTTTTGTAGACTGGCTCCCATGGTTGCAACCTAAAACGACCATACTTCTGGATGGAGAAGACACGCAATCCATTGCACCTTACGCTGGCCATTGGTGGAGACGACCTGAATACTGGTTATTGCCCAAAGCACATAAACAGTTTATCTATTTTAAGCGTGAATGGGGACCTACAACACTCAAGTACCGCACTTATCGCCTTCTACCATTTGTACTTTGTAACCTTTTTTATAAAAGACTACATTTACGTACAATTTCATTTTCTATTCCAGAAAGTCATATCGTCAAAAGTTTATCAAAAAAAACAAAAGAATTTGCTGCATATATTGTTGATCCCGAAGTTGCAGCACTTTTTGCTGAAACTTCCTCTAAATATCGCTTTACAAGCGAAACAGAATATTACGGAGATCTGCAAACTTCCCGATTTGGCATCACAACCAAACGAGCTGGCTGGGATTGTCTACGACATTATGAACTGGCTGCAAACGGCTGTGTTCCATGCTTTAGAGATCTGGATCTCAAACCCACGAAATGTGCACCGCATGGTTTAGGTACGGAAAATTGTATTTCATATCACTCAGTGGATGATCTACTAGAAAAAATCCGACTACTAACGCCTGCCAGATATGAAGAGTTGCAGGCTGGCTGCATAGCTTGGGCCAAAGCCAATACCACAGTTGCGAAAGCCCGTATGCTGATGGAATCAAATCGATCAAATATCAATAGGGATTAGTTCCTCACCTTTTCTGACATAATAACTATAAATTGAATAAAGTATCCTGATTAATGAAAGTTAATAAACGTTCAACTGCATTAAGAGTAATTGTGATTTGCTTAACGCTAATTGTAAATATTACACTTTCTGGAAATTTTATAACAAAAGGCCTGGGTTTATTTTTTTACACATTACTTTTGTTAATTTATCTGTATTTTGAAGTATTGAATTTGAAGCGACATAGTCCAGACAGGTATTTATTATCTCCTGTATTCTTGTCTTCGTTATTACTTTTCTCACTCTATTTTGGTGTTTCAAATGTGATTTTGGTTGATAGAGAAGTGACAATTTGGATGAATAAAATGATGTTTTTAGTGATTTTTGCTGCTATTGCCATGTGTGGGTAGGTTATAATAGTCTCTTTGCAAAAAACCTTGAAAATAGACTAATACATTCTAATATTTTCAATAATCTTATCTCCTCTTCTTTTCAAATCCGGAAGTCTGTTTTATTTTCATTTATTGCATGTGTATTTGCAATTCGTTTATATCAGGTTTCTCAAGGAATTTATGGTTATTCTAGTTCTATGGAAACCATTTCAGGATTCAATAATAGTTCACAGTTCATATTTCTATTGGAAAGTTTAGGAAAATTATCCTTGTTAAGCATTGCTATAAGCGTCTTTCATAAAAAAGTGGCATCGAATTCAGACCAGTTTATTTTAGTACTAATTTTAATTTTTGAAGTGGTTTTTGGTTTTTTGTCAGGCTTTAAATTTGCCATTGTTTTACCATTTATAATTGTAGGTCTCGCTTTTTATAATGAGCGGCGGCGAATTCCACTGAATCTGATATTAATCTCTTGTACCTTTATGGTGGTTGCATATCTTGTAATAGAACCTTATCGGGCATTAAAGCAGTATTATGGGAATACTGATAACAGTATAGGAGGAATTGCTGGCGTCTTAGTACAAGGAGCAAAGTCTAATGATGTAAGTTTTGCTTCTGTATATCAAGTGTGGACCCCCTTTCTTGCTCGGCTTAATTTGACTGAGATTGCTTCATTTGGAATTGAATACGCAGATAAGAGTCAATTACCACCAGAAAGTCCCCAATTTTTAAACAATATTTTTCTTGCGCCAATTCATGCTATAGTTCCAAGATTTATATGGTCAGGAAAGCCATTGGGAGATCTTGGAATCTGGTATAATAGAGTTGTTTTAATGCATGATTTTCATAACAGTGTTGGCATGAGTCCTGTTACATATTTGTACTTTGCAGGTGGATTATTGGCCGTAATACTTGGTTTTTTATTTGTAGGAATACTTCAGCGAATTCTATGGGGTTTTAGATCTTTCGGGGGAGGAGGTGTGATTATTTATTTCGGACTGCTTGGCACTTGCCTCGCCTTAGGCGATTCTTTTATGATATACCATTATACTTTATCAGACTATTACCGCTTTTAATCATTGTTCAATCTTTAATATTATATCAGGAACGGAAACCAATTCAATAGTATATAGATCAATCGAGAAATAGTAATTTTCTCAAAATGATTATACTTTTTTATAACTAACCGGATACCATAAAATATTTAAAAAATAAGTATCATCTTTTAATTCTTTATGACAATGAATCAGAATCATCTTAAAACTATCATTTTGGAAACACTAGACAAACTAGGATTACTTCCATTTATGCGAAAGATTCAATACGATTTTTTTTCCTGGCGAAAAAACCGTTTAACCCAAAGTGAAATTGATGCAATTTATGTTGCACAATATCATCAAATGGCCGGGTATGGTGAATCACAGGAAACTAGTATTAGTTGGGAGTCTGATGATATCATCAAGCTCGCACATGCTAGAGCAATAATCCAGACTCTACCTGATATCAAAAAGTTATTGGTGGGAGGATGTTCATCTGGGATGGCTGTCTTGGCTTTCAGAAAGCTTGGAGTGGATGCTTGGGGCTTCGAGATTTCTCCAGACTTAGATCGCATTGTGATACCTGAAGTAAAAGCATATATCCGTCAGGGCTCAATGACAGATATTCCATTTGAATCGAGCGATAACTTCGATTGCTTAGTCACAACTGATGTGTTGGAGCATATTCAACTCAAAGATATTAAGAGAACTGTAAGTGAAATGGCGCGCCTTAATAGCAAATATATGATCCATTTGATAAACCATACGGCTATGACGCCTGATCACATGACGTTGAAGCCGTTAAAGTGGTGGGTTAATCAATTTAAACCCTATTATCGCTTTTGTTCCGATCTTGATGCAAAGGAAACTGGAAATATCCGTATTTATGGTCTGAACGGCGATCCTTTGCATGTTTATAAATTTTGGGAAAAGGCTCATTAAAAAACATTGAGGTATGCCGTGTTACAATAATAAGACAAATAGAAAATTATCGAGAGGTTAAATAAATGAATATTACTTTCTGGCATCATGAAATTCATGGACCAATAAATCTGGAAGAAATTTGGACTGGACAGCATGGTTATGGCGGATCTGTCTCTCGACTTCGTATTTTGTTTTGGCTTGCCAAGCGTGGTCATGTCGTTCAATTAATTGGTAATGTTATATCCGGTAATTTGAATGGTGTTACAGCATTAACAGGAATCGGCAACCTTGAATCCAGAACACTCCATAATAGTACAGAGCTGACTATATTGGTAATTAACGATGCCCCATCAGATGAAAACTGGCAAAAGGTCGAATACCTTCCGAATATGATCCGCCTTTATTGGGCAGGGGTGCCATTCCCTTTCAAATGGCTTGAGCGGATAAGGAATGGATCACTAGCTCGAATTGTTTGCGTTAGCCGGTATCACCGTGATTTATATCGAATTTATCGGGGCTTTGAACATATAGAGTATTCATATTCCGGCGTAGATCTGGATTTGATTGATAATGCTGATTGCTCGAAATTTTTAGAGCCCACAGTCCTATTTGTATCAATACCACGCCGAACAAAGGGATTCCATAATATTTTAAGTGCATGGAATTACGTGCGTAAAGAGATCCCAAATGCTCGTCTTCGAGTTTGTGGAGCAGCTTCAATGCATGATCCTAATACACTGCTTGGCAAAACAGGCATATTAGATGCGGAACTAGAAAAGGGGTATCCGATTTTTTTTTCAAATCCTCCTCAAACATGCCAAACTAATGGAATTGATCTCATGGGTTCGCGTAACCTTGCATCGGTATATAGTGACATTAAAGGTGCTAGCGTGGCAGTGGTTAATACTAATTGGAATGATTCATTAGAGACGTATTGTCGAAGCGCTGTAGAGGTTCAAGCATCCGGAGTGCCTGTGGTGGGTGCTAAAAGAGGATCATTGCCTGAGGTAGTCAAGGATGGAGTAACAGGAATCTTGGTTGATAAACCTGACCCAAATAAACTTGGTGAAGCTATTGTGAAGCTGTTAATTGATCGTGACTTAAGGCAAAAGATTGGGCGCGCTGCCAAAGATTGGGCACGTTCTCAGTCTGATTATGCAATTCTTGCGCAGGATTGGGAAGATATTGTTCAGAGAGCGAAGTCTGGGACGCCCGCTCCAATTGAGCACCTTCAAGTGAGTGATTATTTGCGTAACTTGGGTTATGGGCAGATGCGACTATGGTTAAAAAGACGGATTAGACACTTTTTAGGAATACTTTAAAAATTAAAATAATACTTAACTATTTTTAGCATGAATTTGAAACTGAAACAAACGCTTTATGAAAATCTTATCCCGCTATGGCCAATAAAGAGAGGCAAAACTCGCTGGTTGAACCTAGTTACGGGAGTTCTTGGAATTCAAGCCTATGGGTTTCTCAAAAAAAAACAGGTTGGAGATTATGCGCTTCGACTTGATCCAGGTGATCTGAACGATCGTATCTATTACTTTAAAATGGTTGGCGCAGGATACTTATTTTTGATGGAACGATTGCTTAGACGAGGCGACTGTGTTATTGATGTAGGTGTAAGTGTTGTCTACTTTAGTGCCTCATGCGCATTACGTGTCCATTCCGAGGGATAAGTTCGTTCTATTGAAGCGCATCACCATTCATGATTAAACGTCTTCGTGAAATGATAGCAGAGGTAGCCAACGGTCCAATCAGGGTTTATCATTCGGCGGTAGATAAGTCCACCGGACTGGTTTATTTTAACGTCGCATCCAATACTGGATGGTCATCATTACTCGAGAATGCAACTTTTGAAACCGTGAACAAAGTTCAGGTACAAGCTATCACACTTGATGATTTTGTACTTCGTGAAAATATTAAAAAGATCAGATTACTCAAACTTGATATTGAAGGTGCTGAAACTGATGCACTTATCGGAGCATCTAATCTACTGAAGAGTGGTTTAGTTGACTTCATCCTTGTAGAGGTGGATCCTTATCGACTCAAAGCATTTGGTCATACTGGTCAGGAATTGGCAAGCTTGATTGAAAAGAATGGCTATCTCCCGGTTTGTATGATTGAAAATGACACAATCATTCCTCTTTCAAAAGATAGACTTATCCCTGGTTCTTATAATTGCGATTATCTTTATGCCAAAGAGGAATTATACCAATCTGCGACCACTTCACTTTTCTAACTGTTAACAAGAAATCTTCAAGTAGTTCTTCTTCTTTAAAATTAGCATAATAGACTTATATGGGGTATCTAATCAGCTCACTAAGTTTTTCTGCTAAATTTGATAATCAGTTACTTACTATAAAATTGTCCATTTTTTTTAATCTATTTATATTCAGTTTATTACATGTTTCACGGGAGAAGATCGGATACCCCATTTTAAATTTTTTCTTATAAGCGAATCTAATAATTTAAATATGTACGCTGGATTTATAAGTGATAATAATCAACAAAATATCGATGATTTAGTTCTATTGCAAAATAAACTTGATATATACTATTCCAATATTCACAAGGAAAACTATTGGGAAATAGCAGACTCCGGGAATGCTTTCTATTCTCCAGCTAAGTTACCTTATCATTGCGAACTCCTTCAACAAATTGAGCGCAATAGTGGTTTCATTGCAGATTTGGGTTGTGGATCTAGTCATTTGTTGCGTCATTTAGAAGAACAGGATAAATATACCGGAATAGATACAAGTGCTGAACAAATTGCGAAAAATAAGGTGCGATATCCACAATCCAACTTCAAGGTGGCCAGCGTTTACAATACAGAATTACCTGAGGCAACGTTTGATTGGGTGATATCACTTTACACCTTGGAGCATTGTGTTTACCCTAAAAAATTAATAGACGAGATGATACGTCTGACCAAACCTGGCGGACGCCTTGTTATTATTTGCCCTCATTTCAGACCTAATCCTATGCCTTCAATGTGGTATGGACGTGATCCACGTCCACTTCGGAAGAAGCTCGTCAAGGGGTTGATTGGAGACTGTATATTTGATGTATGGGAACGAAATCTGAGATTTCCCCGGCAACTGCTTCGTGCTCATCTGAATGAAGGAGGTTTCTTAATATATAAAGATCCGCGCTGCTTCTATACACAATTTTATTCTGATATTGATGCCGTTTATTGGACTTGCTATCCTGAGCTTTGTGCATATATTCAGCTAAAGAACTTCAAAATTGGGCAGGATCATCTGAAAATAGGCAATCCGATGCCTGGCAATAGGTTTTTATTGCTGAGAAAAGTTGAATTTATTAAACCTATTAAAAAAACTAATATTATTTCTTTTGACTACAACCAGGCGAATTATATCGGGTGGCATAGCTGCATGGAGTGGGATTGGTATAAACCTTCTGACTCAACTTTTACTTGTTCCGATTTACCTTCAGTTTTGGGACAGTAAGACTTATGGCATTTGGTTAGCAGCTCAGGCGTTGATAGGTATGTTTCAACTTCTTGATCTTGGGCATCAGCAATTTTTGCGTTACGAATTTCTGCGCATCGGCGCCCAGAACAGGTGTCTGATAAAGTTGGTGTTGTGGTCCTCAATGCCAATCGCTTTAACGCTTGGAATAATCGAATTTTCGATTATATTTTTACTAAACTTTTTTGGCATTCTCCCTCATTTTTTAGGCAGTGAACCAAATTTATCACAGTCGGGTGGGCTGATTGTCTTGTTTTCTATTTTGGTGTGGGCTTTTACCGGTTCTATCCTTGGTATAGCTACTCAAGCCTTGTTCCCCTTTGGTTATTACCCCCGATTTGCATGGTGGGGAGTTGTAATGACACTTTTTACCAATATTTGCCCACTTTTTGCTGTTCTTCTTGGCTCTTCACTCCTCGAAACAGGTATTATTTGGGCTATTAGCATCTTTCTGGTCAATATCCCTTTCGGCATTGATACTTGGCGGTTATTAGTTAAGGAGGGATTGTATCCTGTCAAACCCAATTTAAAGCTTGGTTTGAAAAACTTCTTTAACTCGCAATTATTAACACTAAAGTCCCTTTTGGAAATGATTCGCCAGCAAGGCTATCGTCTTCTTCTTTTGCCATTATCAGGGTTGTCTGGAATGGTTGCGTTTGTAACTATGCGAACAGGGGCAAGTGTTGCGCTACAAGGATTAGCGACAATCACAAACCCAATAATGCCCGAACTTATGCGATTTTTAAATCAGCGGGACCAGAGACGTAGCGAAATGACATTTAGTATTATATGGTTGGCTGTAATTTGTGCAATGGCTCCATCAGTAATTATTTTACAAGCTTTTGTAGGGCCTTTTTTCGAAATATGGACACGGGGAAAAGTTATTTTCGATCCAATGTTGTTCGGCATGTTATCTCTGGGAGTATTAATATTTGGTATTGCTCAGCCGGCGATGGCAATTACACAAGGTAATAATCTATTACGAGCCCAGCTCCGGATTTCAGCACTGTCTGGTTTTCTTGCTTTAGTTGGCTTGTTTTTATTTGTGAAAGTTATGGGGATTAGCGGCGCTGCACTTGCTTTGCTTATTACAGAGATTGCAAGTGTAATATGTTACGTTTTGGTGGCACGCAAGTGGCTGAAAGATAATGCATTGAGGTGGCCAACCAGCGTATTCCGGTGGGTACTTGCATCGCTCTTGGTAACGGCAATAAGTATGGCAGCAATGATAATGTGGCCAACATTTCACATAGCGTTTGTCACATTAGGGTTTGCCGCTCAGGTATTTTGTGTCATTAGATATTGGCGTTTTCTCTCTGTGGAATCTCGACTGCATGCATCAAATCTGATCTTACGATTTTTACCAGTTGCATTTAGACGAAAGTTATAGAGGAAAATTGTTTAAGATAAATAGAAAATGAATGTTTTGTGGCAAATTTAAAATTATACGTTCTGAAAAAGGAAAGATTTATGAAAGTTGTTTTCGTAGGAACATTTGAAAAGGGTTGCACAACTCTTACTCGCTTGAATGCGTTGGAAGGATTTAAAACTTGCGAGGTTTATCCTTTTGATTCAGACCCTTATTTTGCTCAACCTTTTAAATTTCAATGGCTAAATCGTATCGATTACTTTCTACTTATTTCGCTCCGCTATAGGAAAAGCAACTGTGACCTTCTCCGCTTTTGTGAAAAAATTAACCCTGTAATCATTTGGATTGATAAGGGGTTTTGGATTTGGCCTTCTACACTAAAATTACTTAAGGAACGTGGGGTGTTTCTCGTACATCACAATACAGATTCGTTAAATCCTGTAAAATGGTATGTTAAATTAGCTTACCGTTTGATACGCCGTACATTACCTCTGTTTGATCTTTACTTTACAACAAACCTTCAGGATTATATAGCTTTAAAAAAAATATAAATCAACCTCATATTGAGCTTACGTATATTGGTTATGATCATAAACGTTTCGATAACTCCCCAATCCCGCAAAGCATTAAAGAACAATGGAAGAATGAACTATTGTTTGTTGGACATTATGAGCCGCGCACGTGCGATGGAATTAATGCATTAATTGAACAAGGGGTTACCCGTAGCTGTTTATGGTGCAGGCTGGAACCGTGCAATGGAGTACGATAAGTTGCATGACCATGTGAATTTTCGACGTCTTAATAATGAAGAATATTTGTATGCATTAAAAAGTGCAAAGATAGGTCTCTGTTTTGTTTCAGAACTTAATGGAAACCAAACGGCCGGCAGGAGCTTTGAAATTCCTGCATGTGGTACATTTTTATTGGCGATGAGGACAAAGCAACATACGGAATGCTATTTGGAAGGGAAAGAAGCAGAATTTTTTAGCAGTAATCAAGAACTTGTGCAAAAGGCACGTTATTACCTCGAACACGACGATCAGCGCAAAGAGATCGCCCTTCGCGGTTATCAGCGATGCACAGCTTCAGACTATTCCTGGTTCCTGTATATGCGTGATGATTGGGACAAGGTTTGTAAAGCCATGGAAAAAAGAGTAAAAGGTAATATTGGTTAGGTTTCTTTTAAAAGTATGATAATATGACATTGGGGCCAATAAGATTCTTTGTAACCGGAGGCGCCGGGTTCATAGGGAGCAATATGGTTGATCATTTGCTACAAATGGGATCCTCGGTTGTTGTTTATGATAATTTTTCGACGGGGCATAAACGCTTTCTTGAACAAGCCTTGACCAATCCATTATTCACTTTAATTGATGGCGATATCCTTAATTTAGACTGCCTTACCAAGGCTATGGCTAGCTGTGATTTCGTGTTCCATTTTGCCGCTAATGCCGATGTCCGTTTTGGTACCGAACACCCACGTAGAGATTTGGAACAAAACACCATTGCCACTTACAACGTGCTCGAAGCAATGCGAGTCAATGGCATCAAACGAATTGCCTTTTCCTCTACCGGTTCTGTCTATGGTGAAGCAGCAGTGTTCCCCACGCTGGAGGATGCGCCGTTCCCGATTCAAACATCCCTTTATGGTGCCTCGAAGCTTGCGTGTGAAGGATTGATTGCGGCGTATTGCGAAGGTTTCAGTTTCCAGTCCTGGATTTTTCGATTCGTTTCCATTCTCGGTGAACGCTACACCCATGGCCATGTATTCGACTTTTACAAAAATCTTAAAAAAGATCCAAAAAGTTTAAAAGTTTTAGGAAATGGCAAGCAGCGTAAATCCTACCTATATATCAAAGACTGTTTAAATGCCATTCAGATTGCAATAGAAATATCCTCAGATAAAGTCAATATTTTTAATCTTGGTGTTGATTCCTACTGTGAATTGAATGATTCCATTGGTTGGATATGCGCGGAATTAGGAGTTCAACCACAATTGGAATACACAGGAGGTGATAGAGGCTGGATTGGGGATAACCCTTTTATTTTCTTAGACACTTCAAAAATGCGTGCATTGGGTTGGAAACCGAAACTAAGTATTCAAGAGGGAGTTATTCAAACAGTGCGATACTTGAAAGAAAATGAGTGGGTGTTCCAGGCCAGGGATTAATATAGTATTTTACAGTGAGTACGTGATAATTTTAAACATCATTTAAGCTATATGAAAGTATGTGTACAGGGTTTATGGCATTTAGGATGCGTAACTGCAGCCTGTCTTGCGTCGCTTGGGAATAAAATCATAGGTTTAGACTATGATCACAAAGTAATTTATGATTTGAATAATGGCATTCCTCCCATTTTTGAGCCCGGGCTCGAGGATTTATTAAAACAAGGAATCGCTGGAGATTTACTTAAGTTTTCTGATGGTTCTGAAATTGATCTCAGCGATATTGAGATGCTCTGGATAGCATACGATACTCCTGTTAATGAGGATGATATTGCTGATGTGGGTTTCGTTTTCGATCAGATAGTAAAAACTGTGAAGTTTTTGCCATCAGAAACAACAATCATTATTTCATCACAAATGCCTGTTGGTTCGATTAAAAAGCTGGAAATTATTGCAGATCATTTGTTTCCTGATAAACACTTTGGATTTGTGTACTCACCTGAAAATTTGAGACTAGGAAAAGCACTAAACGTGTTTCTAAATCCTGATCGAATTATAGTAGGCGTAAGAAGGAACATAGATAGACTGCGTCTTGAAATATTGCTTAATCCAATTACCAGCAATATTGAATGGATGTCAGTTGAGTCAGCCGAAATGACTAAACATGCCATTAATGCATTTCTTGCAACTTCTATTGTTTTTATGAACGAGATTGCTTCGATATGCGAATTAGTTGGCGCCGATGCAAAGGAAGTTGAGCGAGGATTAAAATCAGAAAATCGTATTGGACCAAAAGCTTATCTTTCTCCAGGTGGTCCTTTTGCTGGCGGTACTTTAGCACGAGACTTAGTGTTTCTAAATAATATCAGCAGTGAAAAAAAATTATCAACCCCTCTTCTTTCATCAATATTGCAAAGCAACGACGAACATAAGAATTGGGTAAAAAGAAAGATACAGTCAGTTTGCCCTGAGTTAACTCAATGCTCAATCGCAATTTGGGGTCTTACATACAAACCAGGAACAGATACACTACGACGTTCTTTATCTGTTGAACTGTGCTATTGGCTCATTGACCAGGGTGTTTCTATTCAAGTGCATGATCCTGTGGTTAAAGAATTACCACTTGAATTATCAAGGAGTGTCAAAAAATGTGATAACCCTTTAGATGTTTTGGCCGGAGTACAAATACTAGTAATTGCCACAGAATGGCCTATTTACAAGGAAATTATCGCAGATAACGTAGCTAAATTGAATTCCGGTCTTATAATAATTGATGCTAACCGTTTTTTGACACAATTTGCATCTGATAATCGATTTAAATATTTGGCAGTTGGGACATCAAATTAATCATAATGGATCAATTTTTAAAAAATAAAATAGCTATTATTACTGGTGGGAATCAGGGGTTTGGTCTTGATGTTGCTAAAGAATATTTGAAAGCAGGAGCAAGTGTTGCTCTTTGTGCACGTAACGAGCAGCTTTTATCAAAGGTTTCTGAGGATCTTCGTTTTTTAATATCTCCCGATCAAAAGATTTTGGCTATTACAGCAGATGTCTCTAAAGAAAATGATGTCCGGAATTTTGTTGATAAAACAATAAATGAGTTTGGCCATATCGACATTCTGGTAAATAATGCAGGAGTTTACGGACCAAAAGGGTCAATTGAAGAAGTAGATTGGTTAAGTTGGGTTCATGCGATTGAAATAAATCTTTTTGGTTCCATACTCATGTGTCGTGCTGTATTGCCATTTTTTAAGAAACAAGGATATGGCAAGATTATCCAGCTTTCTGGGGGTGGGGCAACCAATCCAATGCCAAAAATAAGCGCTTATGCTGTATCAAAGGCTGCAATCGTGCGTTTTGTTGAAACGCTCGCTGAAGAGGTTCTTGAGTTCAAAATCGACGTGAATGCTATTGCCCCGGGAGCACTAAACACGCGATTGCTCGATGAAGTACTTGCTGCTGGACCAGAAAAGGTCGGCCAATTATTTTATGAAAAATCAATAAAGCAGAAAGAATCAGGTGGTGTCAGCTTCGATCATGGGACAGCTCTTGCTATTTTTTTGGCATCTGATTTAAGTAATGGCATCACTGGTAAACTGATCAGCGCAGTGTGGGATAAATGGGAGAATTGGCCCAATCACATAGACGAATTGCAAACCAGCGATGTTTATACCCTTCGTCGAATTGTTGGAAAGGATCGAAATTTAAATTGGGGAGACAAATGATTTTTAAAATTGGAATTATTGGTTGCGGACTTATTGGTCAGAAGCGCGCTAAAGCGCTCGGTGGTAAGGGTCGGTTGGTTGCCTGCGCAGATGTAAATGAGTCAAGGGCAAAAGCATTGGCAGGCAACAGCGATGCTAAGGTATTCAGCGACTATCGTGACCTCTTGGCTCTGGCGGAGGTAGAAATCGTTGTTATTGCCACACTGCATGATTCGCTTGCGGAGATCACCCTGGCTGCAATTGAAGCAGGCAAGCATGTTTTAGTGGAAAAGCCCGCGGCACGTACTCCCGCAGAATTAAAACCAGTAATGTTAGCCGCTGAAAAACTTGGGGTTAAGGTACATGTAGGTTTCAACCACCGCTATCACCGCGCTTTCCGCAAAGCACGAGCGTTATTTGAGGCCGGGGCTTTAGGTGAGTTAATGTTCATACGTGGAAGATATGGACATGGCGGGCGGATTGGTTATGACAAAGAATGGAGGTCTAAACCCGAGCTTTCCGGAGGCGGTGAATTGATCGACCAGGGCCCGCATCTTATTGACCTTTCACGCTGGTTCCTCGGTGAGTTTGAAGACGTACAGGGATTCGCTAATACTTATTTCTGGAATATGCCTGTGGATGACAATGGGTTCATGCTACTAAAAACCGCAAACCAGCAGGTGGCCTTTCTTCATGCCAGTTGTACAGAGTGGAAGAATCTTTTTTCCATGGAGATATATGGTCACGATGCAAAGTTGGAAATCTCTGGTCTGGGTGGAAGTTACGGAGTTGAGCGTTTGACCTATTACAAGATGTTACCCGAAATGGGACCACCTGAGACAACGACCTGGGAATACCCGATGGGAGATGACTCCTGGGCCACTGAACTTGAAGAGTTTTACGAAGATATTAGGTTGAACCGTGAACCATCAGTTGGGCTAAAAGATGCCTGGCAGGCTTTAACAGTAATTGAAAAAATTTACAAAAATTCTGGTTATGATTATCACACGTAGTCCGTTACGAATCACTCTTGGCGGTGGCGGCACCGATCTCCCTTCTTATTATCGTGATCATGAGGGTTTCCTTGTTGCAGCCGCGATCAATAAGTATGTATATGTGACAGTCATGCGCCCTTTTACCGAGGGAATTTATCTCAAGTATTCCGAATTGGAGCATGTGGCTGGTGTCGAAGAAGTAAAGCACCGAATAATCCGTGAGGCTTTACGCATACTGAATCTGCGTACTCCGCAAATTGAAGTGACTACCTTGGCTGATATCCCGGCTGGTACGGGTTTGGGCTCATCGGGTAGTTTTACAACAGCTTTAATTCATGCGCTTTATGCGCATCGAAAACATCCTATTCAACCCCAGGAATTGGCAGAAATGGCTTGCCAGATTGAGATTGATCGTCTCGGTGAGCCGATTGGGAAACAGGATCAATACATCGCTGCGTATGGCGGACTGACCTGTTTTACTTTCCATAAAGATGACCGCGTTACGGCAGTACCACTTAAGATTTCCATGGACACATTGTTTGATATGGAGGATAACATTTTACTATTTTTTACAGGCTATTCTCGCAGTGCTAGTAGCATTTTAAAAGATCAAAATACACGAACAAAAAGCAGTGATGAAGAAATGTTGAAGAATCTGCATTTTGTTAAGGAGCTTGGCTACCGTAGCAAAGAAGCGCTGGAGGCAGGTGATGTTGAATTGTTTGGAAAATTAATGTATGAGCACTGGGAACACAAAAAGCAACGTTCCGGAGGGATGAGTAACCAAAAAATTGATGAGTGGTACGAACTTGGCATGAAGAACGGCGCAGTTGGTGGTAAATTGGTTGGGGCAGGTGGTGGAGGATTCTTAATGTTCTATGCTACTGACCGTAACAAACTCCGTCATGTCATGAAAAAGGCGGGGTTGGAAGAAGTTCGTTTCGGCTTTGATTTCGAAGGTACCAAAGTTGTTCTTTCATGAGTCTGCCGGTTGCGATACTCGCTGGTGGTATGTCCACTCGGTTAAGACCAATTACTGAAAAGATACCTAAGTCTCTGGTCGATGTTGGGGGTAAACCTTTCATAATCCGGCAACTAGAATATTTGCGGCGTCAAGGGATTACTCGTGTTATACTGTGCCTGGGTTATATGGGCGATCAAGTTGAAGCTATTGTGGGTGATGGATCCGATTTTGGTATAATAGTTAGTTATTCGCATGATGGTCCACGTTTGCTTGGTACAGGTGGTGCTTTGAAGCAAGCTTTGCCGCTATTGGGAGAGCAGTTTTTTGTATTTTACGGAGATTCTTATCTGCCAATCGATTTTCGGGCAGTGGAACGTAACTTTCTCCTAAGCGGTAAACTGGCGATAATGACGGTGCTTAAAAACAGTGGCCAATGGGATAAGAGCAATGTGTTATTCAAAGATAGTATTATATTTGAATACGATAAGCAAGCGCCAAACCCTGAAATGGCGTACATTGACTATGGGCTTGGGGTGCTGTCTGCTTCGGTACTTGAGAATGTGCCATTCAATAAGCCGTATGATCTGGCCGATATTTATCACGAACTTTCGCTTCAGGGTTTGTTGGCAGGTCACGAGGTGTTTGAGCGATTTTATGAGATTGGGTCTCATAAAGGACTTCAAGAGACAATAAATTATTTTAAACAAACAGATATCCTATGAATTACACAAAAAAACACTTAAATGAAGCCATCGAAATCCTCAACAAGATCGATGTTGATGCGATTGAGAAGATGGCAGACTTGCTTGTATTAATTAAGCAAACCGGTGGTAGGATTTTTTTTCTTGGAGTTGGGGGTAGCGCAGGTAATTGTTCTCATGCAGTGAATGATTTCCGAAAGATTGTCGGAATCGAATCCTATGCACCAACGGATAATGTCTCTGAATTGACTGCACGAACCAATGATGAAGGTTGGGATACAATTTTCGCTGAATGGCTCAAAACAAGTAAGTTAAATAGCAATGATACCTTGTTTATTCTTTCAGTTGGTGGCGGTAATATCGAAAAAAACATTAGCCCAAATCTGGTGAAAGCATTGCAGTTGGCAAAAGAAAGAGGATCGAAGATTATTGGTATCGTTGGCAGAGATGGCGGATATACCGTTAAAGTTGCTGATGCCGCAGTAATCGTACCAACCGTAAATCCCGAAACTGTTACGCCACATTCCGAAGCCTTTCAGGCAGTGATATGGCATTTACTGGTATCTCATCCAAAACTTAAGGTCAATCAGACCAAATGGGAATCAACCCAAAAGTAAAAGCCGTTTTTCTCGACAGGGATGGTGTCTTGAATAATGCCGTTATTGTTGATGGAAAACCATATCCGCCTAAATCAGTTAATGAACTGGTAATACCTGAAGGAGTAAAAGAAGGGTTAAAACAACTCAAAGAACTTGACTATTTGCTAATCGTTATTACCAACCAGCCGGATGTAGCAAGAGGTACAACACCAATGAAAATTGTTGATGACATCAATAACTATCTGAAACAAGAATTAATCATTGATGATTTCTTTTGTTGTGTTCATGATAACGCGGATAATTGTGAATGTAGAAAACCGAAGCCAGGAATGATCCAAACTGCAGCAAAAAAATGGAATATTGATTTAGACTATTCTTTTATGGTAGGCGATCGCTGGAGAGATATTGAAACCGGCAAAAATGCTGGAGTCAAAACGATTCTTATTGACTTAGAATATAAAGAAAAGAACATTAAACCTGACTACAACAGTCGTAATTTTCTAGAAGCAACACAAATAATTATTTCACTTACTTAATTTTAAATATTATGAAAATTTTAGATTCGCTTAAAGTAAAAATTTTTGCAGATGGAGCTGACAAAAATGGAATGATCGAAATGTACAATAAACCTTTAATAAAGGGGTTAACGACAAATCCAACCTTAATGAAAAGAGCCGGAATTACCGATTATGAAAGTTTTGCCAGAGATATTTTAAAAACAGTTACTGATAAACCTCTGTCTTTGGAAGTTTTTTCAGACGAATTGGACGAAATGAAACGTCAGGCACTTAAAATAGCAACCTGGGGGGATAATGTTTATGTAAAAATTCCAATTACCAATACAAAAAAAGTATCAACCTGTGCACTAATAAAAGAATTAAGCGACAGTGGCGTTAAACTAAACATTACTGCAATCATGACCTTGGGACAAGTTCGTGACGTCGTTTTAAGCCTTAATCCCGAAGTATCTTCTTATGTTTCCGTTTTTGCAGGTAGAATCGCTGATACCGGAATAGATCCAATATCATTAATGTCAGCGGCAGTGGAGGTTACCAAACTAAAACCGAAGGCAGAAGTAATTTGGGCTAGTCCAAGAGAACTTTTAAATATTTTCCATGCAGATCAGATTGGTTGCCAAATTATTACCGTAACTAATGACATCTTAAAAAAGCTTGATTTGGTAGGATATGATTTAGAGAATTATTCGCTTGATACTGTGAAGATGTTTTATAAGGATGCAACTGTAGCTGGTTTTAATCTTTAATGTTGATATTCTCCATATATAGCAACATAAATAAAAGTTTCGGGTAATTTTTCGAATATAATTTTTATTTGGGTTTGTTAGTTTACCAATCTTTGCACTTATTCCACAGATTAGGTAATCGACAACATTTAGAAGCATCGTGGTTAGAACATCTCTCTAATCTTTATGAAATGAATCTGATAATCATTCGGTTTTGAAAGGTATATTCTTACTATGAGAAATTTAAGATTTATTCATTCAAAAAATTATAATAATAATAATAATAAAATGGAAAAAATATCAATTATAGGCTTGGGTTATGTAGGTCTTCCTTTAGCAATTGAATTCGCAAAAAAAAATTATGTGGTCGGGTTTGATATTAATAATCATAGAATTGAAGAATTGAGTAGCGGACATGATTCAACATTAGAAGCTTCCGATGAAGAACTTTCAAAAGTTTTAAATTCAGGTAATAATTCCAATTTTGGACTAAAACTGACTACTAATATAGAAGATATTAAATCCTCAAATATCTATATAGTAACCGTTCCAACCCCCATTTCAGCAGACCGACGACCAGATATGACTCCATTAATAAAAGCGTCAGAAACAATTGGTGCAGTTATAAAAAAGGGGATATCGTAATATATGAATCAACTGTTTACCCAAGTGCAACGGAAGAAGTTTGTATACATTCCAGAGCACCTAATTGAATTAACACTCAGAGAAAAAAATCATACTTATCTATACCCTCATTGGCGTCATAAATATTGGGATTTTCTGATATTAAAAGATTGCATCAGAAATTATAAGGTATTTTTACCAAAAGAGACCCAAAAAGCCATGAAAGATTATAAATACAATCTAATTTTTCAATTCTATAAATCAATGTTAATACTGTTAAAACACAAACAGTATTGTAGAATTAAAGAAGGATTGTCAATATGGAAAGACTCACCATTTTTTCTTCTAAAAATCTGGGGATTAATATTTAATTTTAATTCCCGCCTCCAATGGTACAACAAACATAACTATTGGGATGAACTAAAATATCAAATATAATCAGTTATTATTCTTTAAAAGAAACAATACACTTAACAAAACATCATTAAATAATTTTAGATATATGGACACTAATTTTGATAACAAAACCTTATTAATTACTGGTGGTACAGGCTCTTTCGGAAATGCTGTATTAAAACAATTTCTTAAAACTAAAATTAAAGAAATCCGAATTTTCAGTCGAGATGAAAAAAAACAGGATGAAATGCGACTTAAATATCAAAGCGAAAAGCTAAAATTTTTTCTTGGTGATGTTCGGGAAATTAATTCAATATATGAAGCAACAAAAGATGTTGATTATGTTTTTCATGCAGCAGCACTAAAACAAGTTCCAAGTTGTGAATTCTTCCCATTACAGGCAGTTGAGACGAATATTTTAGGAGCTTCAAATTTACTGGAATCTGCATATAGAAACAATGTAAGTAAAGTAGTGGTACTTAGCACAGACAAGGCAGTTTATCCAATAAATTCGATGGGGATTTCAAAAGCTATGATGGAGAAAGTGATGATAGCAAAATCAAGATATTTGGATCCTAATAAGCAAGTATTCTGTGGTACCAGATATGGAAATGTTATGGGCTCACGTGGTTCAGTTATTCCATTATTTATAACCCAAATTAAGGAAGAAAAACCGATTACAATTACAGATCCTTCAATGACCAGATTCATGATGTCGCTTGATGAATCTGTTGACTTAGTTAAATTTGCTTTTAACCATGCTGTTCCTGGTGATATTTTTGTTCAGAAAGCTCCTTCTTGTACGATATTAGATTTAGCAAAGGCACTTATAGAAATATTCAATTCAAAAAGTGAAATAAAAATAATTGGTACACGTCATGGAGAAAAAGTTCATGAAACACTTTGCAATAGAGAAGAAATGACGAAAGCTATTGATCTCGGTTCCTTTTATAGAATACCATCTGATAATAGGGATTTAAACTACTCATTATACTTAGAGAAAGGAACAGAAAAAAGCAAGATAGCAGAAGAGTTTAACTCATACAATACAAAACAATTAAATGTTAATGAAACAATAGAATTGTTAATTGGATTGGATATTATCAAAGAAGAACTTAAATAATCCACAATGAGAGTTGGAATTACAGGACAAAATGGTTTTATAGGTACACATTTGTTTAACTTTTTAAATTTGGATAAAAACAAATTTGAAACAGTCCAATTTGAAGATGACTATTTTGAAGATCAACACCTATTAGAAGAATGGGTTACGAGTTGTGATGTAATAGTACATCTTGCCGCAATGTGCAGACATGAAGTCTTAGATGTTGTTTACAACACGAATATTAATCTAATAAATAAACTAATCGCTTCACTAGATAAAACGAATACAAAACCTCACATTATATTTACTTCTAGCATTCAAGAAGAACTAAATTCTGAATATAGCAAATCAAAGAAAGAAGGTCGTAATTTATTAGGTAAGTGGGCAAAGGAAAATAATGTTCCGTTTACAGGTATGATATTGCCCAATGTTTATGGCCCACTTGCACGACCAAAGTATGCTTCTGTAATAGCTACATTTTCATATCAACTTACACATAATGAGATTTCCAAAATAATTGTAGATGCAGAACTGAAGCTAATCTACATAAATGATTTAGTGAAAATAATCTTACAATGTATCATTAATAAAGAGAACAATCCGAACTATATAGTTTCTTTTACCGATCAAAAAAAAGTTTCGGTAATTTTGAATCAATTAGAGTACTACAATGAGTGTTACTCTAAATATGGTGTTATGCCTGAGATAAACAGTCCTTTTGATTTTAATTTGTTTAATACCTTCAAAAGCTACATTGATCATCCGTTGTTACCCTCCAAATAAAAAGCAATAAATTTTTGAACCTCGAAATCAAAATTGCGTTTCATATGCCTTTTAATAATTTGTTAAAAAATACATTCTACAATTCATAAAACTATGAAAGTTACAATAATAGGAAGCAAGGGATATGATACGCTTGAGTATCACTTGGCAGACTCATTTCGTTTTTTAGGTCATGAGGCTATAATTTTAGACATAACCGATGTTGTTCCTATCAAATATGCAATTAACTACCATGCTATTAAATACTTTATTAAGTACGATGAATTTTTATTTAAAAAGTTAGCGAAAAAAGTAATTGAGATCAAACCTGATTTAGTAATTGGCACTTATCGTTTTATTAATCCGCTTTGCATTAAAATAATAAAAAATGAACTGCAACATATCCCGGTTATTCATATCAATCCCGATGCCCTCACAAACTTCGAACATCAACAAATATTTGCTTCACCCTATGATTTCTATTTCACAAAAGATCCCTATATTGTTAATTTCATGAAACAAAAGATGGATTTGAATGCAAAGTACTTACCAGAGGCATTTAATCCTCGTGTGCATCAAAAACCAAATTTAAATAGGATTGAACTTGAGAGACAAACTAATATAGATGTTTTGGCTTTTGGATCTTTATACCCTTATAGAGCTAGTATGATTAAGAAATTAGTTAATTCTGGTGTTAATGTAACTTTATTTGGTAAAAAAGACAAGCGATTTTTCATACCCGAACTTGATAAATATTTCCGTAACGAATGGATCACAGGTGAAAGAAAAGCAGAATTGCTATTCGGATCAAAAATTTTATTTAATAATTTTCACTATGCTGAGATCGAATCTGTCAATGGTAAGTTTTTCGAAAGTGCTGGAATCGGGGCTTTCCAGATTTGTGATTATCGAGTAACTGTCAATGAATTCTCAAAGGTTGATGCTGCTAAATTTACTTTCAAATCCATTAACGAAGCTATTGACCTAATTAAATTCTATCTGGATAAACCTGCATTAAGGCATGAAATGGCGAACATTCAATATGATCATTTTTTGCAGAATCACACTTACGAACATAGAGTTAGAAAAATACTTGAAACCGTATTTAAATGAAAATTTTATATCTGGGGAACAATTCTTTCAGACTACACAAACGAGGTGTTGAAAATGTTATCGAGTTCCAATCAAAAGCTTTTGATTTCGACCGCATATATTATCTTCATTGGGGTTCAAACATAACTATAAATCATTAAAAATTTAAAAAAATGAAGAAACTGATTTTCAAAATAATTATTTTTTTTATGGGAAGGGATGCATATCGTCTAGGGAGAGGTTTATATATGTTTTGTCGCGGTGATATAAATAATAACAGTAATACTAATGGTGAATTTATGGTGCAAAAAGCTGTTTTGCTCGCTAAAAATGTACATAATGAAAATAAATTTGTAATATTTGATATAGGGGCAAATATTGGGGAGTGGTCTAATAATCTTTTGCTACTATCTCGAGATCTCAAAAATAATAGTTCGTTTAACTTATTTTTGTTTGAGCCAGCTCCAGACATTGCATCCACGCTGAAAAATAATTTACTAAATACTAATGCTAATATTTGTATCGAGGAAATTGCGATGTCTAATTCTGACGGGTTTGCGGAATTTTATATTGGAGGATTGAATTCTGAATCAAATTCCTTCTACCCTGAAGGAATAGCAGATAAAAAAACTAAAATAACCGTACAACAAAATACTGTAAATCAATATTGCGAATCAAAAAAAATATCACATGTTCATCTCCTAAAATGTGATACTGAAGGACACGATATGGAAGTAATTCTAGGCACATTGCCGATGTTTAAGAATGAAAATATTTCAGTATTGCAATTTGAGTATAATCATACTTGGGTATTTGGTAAACACTTTTTACGAGATGTATTTTCAGCAATTGAATTCTTGCCCTATAAGATTACAAAACTACAGGCCGACCATTTATTAGTCTTTGAAGAATGGCATCCAGAACTTGAACGATTTTTTGAAGGAAATTATGCTATTGTACACAATGATGCTATTAGCTGGTTCAAAACAAAAATTGCACACTTCGATAAATGGGGTACACTTAGAATATCGTGCTCATAAGATTCTCGAATTATTGAATTTTAGGTCCTGGTGTCATGTCACAGTTAATATGACGTAATTTAATTTTAATTTTGTATCTTAGCCGAAAAAAACGGTTATGGACACGTACAAGGTAACATTGACCTCTGAAGAGAGAGAACAATTGATTGAGATTACACGAACTGGTACTCATGCGGCCAAGAAAATTATACATGCATTGATTTTGTTGAATGTTGACAGGGAAACCCAGGCGGAACAATATAATACTCCCCAAAATTCAGACCACTGGTTAAGTTGAAAAAAGTCTAATTTTAACAGTGGTATTATGAAAGCAAAAAGAAGAAAATTTACGGCGGCCTTTAAGGCCCGGGTAGCCATTGAA
>Ga0265292_1000905_pt1 | contig 31380 bp, 17 predicted proteins | sample Munlanlewell296A_FD_189080 | JGI IMG/M metagenome (GOLD analysis project Ga0265292, IMG submission 189080) | Leachate microbial communities from a municipal landfill in Southern Ontario, Canada - Leachate well 296A | ecosystem: Engineered > Solid waste > Landfill > Unclassified | place: Canada... | reverse complement strand
CGCGGGTGTCTTACACAGATCGAGCAGTTTTTGCATAATAATTTCCGCGAAACTATCCTGATCGATGGTTATTAGCGGGTACTTCTCCATGTGGTAAGTATGTGTAACGTCGAGCTCGCCGCCCATGACTATACAGGTTGGAGAAAGATTAGTTCCGAGGTCTCTCATTGCCGCGCAGAAGGACGCTGCGGTACGCACGTCGGGTATCACATAGGCAGTGGGTGGCTCGTTCATCGCAACCATTTGTTCGGCGGCGGGCCTTCCGCCTGCAAACCGTTTCCCAGCGATATGCACCAGATTCTTGTCAAAGGCTAAGCCCGCTTGTACCATGGCAAGTTGATAACCGCTCAGCCACTGCTCGATAGGCAGCTGGGGGTGTATGAGTTCGGTGACAAAACCAATCTTACGGTGCCCCCATTTGATCAGTTGACTGGTGCCGAAAAGACCCATGCCGAGCCAATTTGCCGTAACGATGTTGATGTTGGGTGCCTCCAAGGTGTCCAAGGTGTCCATTACATAGTTAACGACTACACAAGGAACACTGGCGTTCCGTACTCGGATGAGGAAATGTGGGTTAAGATAACCCGAAAGAATAATTCCATTCAAACCCTCGGCAAATGTCAGCAGACGGCGTTCAACCAATTCTAGGTTATCGGTATCTTCAAAATCCACGCCCGAAAGTTCAAGCCGGACACCCATCGTCGAGGCGCTCGTCGCCAGGGCATGTGTCAAAATTGATCTTGCTTCATCGGTTAGCTTGTTTCCGATCAGCATGTAGCCAAATCGCTTCATAGCGGTGTTGGGGAGCGCACCCTTCCGAAGGCGCCGCTCGATCATTTTGGTTGACTTTGTGTAGCCAAGTTTTTTACTGAACTGAACAATTTTCTGTCTGGTTTCCTCGTTTACGTCCGGATAGTTCCCCAAGGCCATGGAAACGGTTGAGATCGATACTTTGGCCTCATTTGCGACATCCCTCAGTGTAATCCTATTTAGCTGGCTTTTCATATTGTAAACCTTTTTATTCGTGCTCTTTAACTGGCAAAACTTATGCCCAAACATAAAGGGCACATTGCTTAACTCATAATTATTATCTCATTTTTGCTTGAAATTTCAAGGAATATTTTAAATATTTTTTTTCATCAAGTTCATTAATGCCCCAATGCAGGGTTGCTTCCGTATATTAAACATCACAAAGCATATGTTTTATCTTTCATTATACTTAGCACAATAAATATATTATTTTTAATGATAATGTTAATTTGGTATTTAAATTTGAATTTTAAAGCATTTCATCAAACCTTTTTCTTAAAACATCATAAATTTTAACAAAAATATACTTGACAATTTTAAAGATTAGGGTAAACTGGAAAATAATGGAGCAGTTACAGTGTGTGACTGCCGAGTCGAAAACAAATGAAAAAGGAGCAAAGACATGAAGACGAAAATTCTGATGGTGACACTGGTGGCTTTTGGTTTGGCACTCCACGAAGCTTCGGCTGAGTTGTTAATCGACAATGCCGACAATGCAACGGCGACGTGGACGATCGAGGGGAATGCATATTCACTGACTACTGTAAGCGGAGGGGTGTCGGGTAACGCTCGTCAGCTTCAGGCCAATCCCAGCTCCGGCCAGGCGATCTTTAGAACAACTGGCGTGGCAGGCGACAGGTCTGCTTACATGAATAGTTCGTTGTTAGAATTTGATTACAAGACCTTGGGAATTGGTCCCTCCGACACCGGCCCGTACACTCTCACCTCTGGGTATCCGAGATATCTTGCGGTGCATATTGAAGGTGGTGCTGATCCTGTTAATCAGTGGGTAGAATTCAACATTGCCATTGGATATTACGAGAGTAGCTTGGGGTGGGATATGAGCTCAGACTGGCACACTATCAAACTTGCCTTTGTTGACGGCCTTGGGTCACTTGCGGGCAGTGAATTTGACGGCGTGGCAGCAACGACGTCAACTTTACCAGCTGTTGTCAAGGGCAGTGGGATGACTAGCCCAGCGGCAATAGCTGATATGTGGGCAAACGTAACCTCAATATATATTGGGAACACGCACTTGTTTGGTGAAGGTCCATATGCTGCGACTGCCATCGATAATTTTCGGCTTATTCCCGGTCCGGTCACCGTTCACGGAACAGTGGTCCTTGATAATTACACCGGCGACGGGTCGGGACATCCAGTCCCCGTGGCAGTGCGGGTGACACTGCAGGGGCCGACGGCGATCATCACCGACAAAATCCTGGATGTGAACGGGCAGTTCTTCGTTGATAACGTCATGCCCGGCACCTCCTACCAGGTGGCGGTCAAGGGCGCCTCTTGGTTACAGAAAGTGATCACCGGCATTACGGTCAACGAAACGGCCACCAATCTGGGGACTTTCACCCTCGTGAACGGAGACAGCGACGGGGATAATGCGATTACCAGTACTGACCTGTCGATCGTATTGATGAACATGGACCTGGTCGGCAATTAAAACTTTGGGTTTTCGATTTTTTGGGTTGAAATCCCCCTGCGTCAGCAAGGGGTTCCGCTAGGAAAGCGTGGCGGCCTGCTTTGTTGTGGGTCGCTGCATTATCGGTAAGGCAGGAGTCTGGCAAATGAAAAGACGAAACGCTTTTGCTCTAATAGAACGTCCGCCCGGGCCAAGGAACGGGAAAGCCGACGGTATCCATCGGACTACTTTCACCAACAACGGGCCTACTTCGAATTAATCAACTTTACAAAGGGAGATAACCGAATGCCGAAAAAAGAATTTCAGAAGGCAAGCCGTATTGGAGAAAACTCGACGTATAGCTTGGATTATGAGGAGAAGCCGAGGCCGCGACAGTGGAGATGCTTCACTTTAATAGAACTGCTGGTGGTGGTGGCCATCATCGCCGTGCTCATATCCATCTTGCTTCCTTCGCTTCAAATGGCGAAACATGCGGCAAAGAAAGTGGCGTGCCTGAACACGTTGCATGCAGATGGAATCGCCTTTAACATGTACAACACCGATTTTGGTCAGCTGCCGCCCAGAGCAAAAGATAGCAAACTCTATCCCTATCTGACATATTGTCTAATGCAGACGGATAATGGTGGGGCCACATATCGTCCATCTGGGTTATATAGTCTGTTTGTTGCGAAATGCATTGGTAATAGGAGTCAGCTCTTCTGTATTACTGGCGGCGAGAGCGGATATCCCTATTTTATGGAAGATCATCCTCCTGAGAATCCATTTCCACAAAGGAGTTCATATCAGTACTATCCCCCATATACCTGGGGAAAAAGCCCGACAGGAAGAATCACCTTCGAGGATATGGAGCCGACAAGACCTTTCGTGTTTGATATTGCTGTTACGGTTCTAAATCATTCTGGAACGGCTTGGAACTATCTCAAGGCAGACATGTCAGCGAATACATATAATGATTCCAAAGGAAAGCTACGCGACGACATTATTACTAATAACTTAGGAATGAATAGTCCTTTATTTGATATTGTCGTAAATAATTATTTTAAATAGCCTGAAAAAACGATTTTAGCACACCGAGCAAACCTCGAATTGGCCATGTCGTTTTTTATGGATAAAGGAAATCTTCAATGAAAAAAATTAAAGAAATTATTTCGTTATCAGCCCTTGTAGCAATAACGTTTATGGGAGATATGTTATTTGCAGAAGATATTATACCGGGTCAAGAGAAAAATCTGACTTGGACTGTGCCGCGGCTGACAACGCCGCCAAAAATTGATGGGAAAATTGGCACGGCCGAGTGGGCTCCCGCGGCAGCCATAACTGGTTTCGTGGGGTTGGGGGAGGATCACTTTGCTTCTTCTCAACCAGTTGGTTTCCTTGGTTTCGATAGTAAATCGCTTTATGTGGCGTTACGAGTTCCTTGTCCGAGGGGCGCATCCCTAGTTCCAAGCATCAAATATAGTGCCGCAGAGATTTGGAATGATGAGTCGGTCGAGTTGTTTATATCTTCGAAAAATGGTGGTTATCGTCATCTTATAGTTAACGACAAGAATAAGCGATATGATGTGGCGTCTGACAAAACAGATATCATCTTGAACGGGCATTGGTCCTCTGCTACTGGTCGTGAATCTGATTATTGGACCTTAGAGATCGCTTTCCCCTGGGAAGATCTGGGCTGGATTTCCCCACCACTTCCATCATCACTGCAGTTTAATATATGCTGGAACCGCATGACTGGAACTAAAGGTAACTACACATGGTCGCCTGTTAAGGGTAATTATAATGAACCGAATAAGTTTGCGACCCTAAATCTGTCCAATGAAAGTTCCGCATTGCGTCTCACTCGCTTATCATTAGCACCCGATCAAAGCTTGCATTCGGAATATGAGTTGGTTGGAGATACCCAAGAACCTATTAGTGAGCGTCTATTATCGTCGGAAGGTAAAGTTGTCGGTGTAAGTCAATCAAAAAATGGCAAAGGTGATTTAGCTATTCCTCTCCCCAAAGAAGGTGATTCTGCCAAGCCGGGACTTTATATTCTTGAGTACAAGTGCGGGAGGTTGGCTCAGGGGCGGCTGGGGATTAAGATTTCCTCGCCTATTAGTATCAAAAAACGTATGTTGGCAGGATTTCTGGATGTTTCCGTGGATTTGAGCTTGATGGGTACTGAAGTGAAACCTGCAAAGGTTGAAATAGCATTAATATCAGACATAACGAAAAGGCCAGTAATGCAAATCGGATTAGATGTTCCAAGAGAAAACCAATTAACTCATACATTTGACATGAAATCATTGCCTGTTGGACAATACACATTGAGGGCGATTATATCTGATAAATCAAAGAAGACATTATCAACTTATGATACCCCGATCCAGAAACCATCCACATCCGAATGGCAAGAATTTAGAGGGGGCATTTCGGATGAAATATTGCTGCCGTGGACGCCTATTACGATAAGCGAAACGAACCATGTTCAGGTTTGGGGACGCGAGTACCAGATGGCAAATGGTTTTCTGCCTGAGAGCATAACAACCCAAAATAAAGATATTTTATCAGAACCGATTATGTTCAAAGGTACTATAAATGAAAAACCATTCAACTGGAAGGTTGAATCGACAAAAATGTTAACACATCGCCCTGACTTTGCGTCTTTTGAGGGTTCACTGATTTCTCAAGGTATTCGTATAAGAGGAATCAGCCGCATCGAGTATGACGGAATGATTAAAGTCGATGTAGAAGTTATCCCAACGATCGAGAACCCGCGTGTAAACCTTGTTCTGGAAGTCCCGCTAAAGCAGCAATATGCAAAGTATCTCTACTGGTTCCCTGGTGTATGGGGCAAGTCATCCAATGCCGGAGTCCTGCCTTCTGGAGGATGGCACAGTGCTTTTAAGCCTTATGTGGCGTTGTCAGATGAAGATTGCGGTCTGGCCTGGTTCTGCGAAAGCATGGAAGGGTGGCGTCCATCTGATCCGAATCGGGCGTTGACTATTGTCCACAGCGACGACAGTGTTGTATTGAAGCTGGATATTTTGAGCAATGCGTCTTTGACTCGACCGGTTCATTATACTTTTGGTTTTGAGGCGGCACCGGTTAAACCAAACACGCCTGACGTATGGGATTACCGGATTATGCATTTAGCCGAGTATGGACCGGACAAAAACACAACGTTTGCCAAAAGCGCGAACGTTGCTTGGCTTGGGAAAGGGAACATCGAACTGGAAAAAGGAACTTTTGAATGCTGGATCAGGCTGGATTTTGACCCGAGCAAGATCATCAAAGATAAAACCGGTCAGCCCGAGAACCAACGCCTCTTTTTTCTTAATTCCGGGCCTAAACAAGGAGTTGGCATTTACTGGGAAGCTGCTAATAAAAAGATGATTGCGAGCATTTATGATGAGAGTGGCACGCCAGTGAAAATAGCCTCCGTGGAAAACAAGTGGAAGAAAGGTGAATGGCATCATGTGGCTGTATCTTGGGATAAAGAGTTTACTCTATGGATTGATGGGCAAAAAGCAGGATCGCGCGAATATGATGGATTGCCTCGCAGCAGCATTGACCAAGTGAATATGGGACTAATTTATGGTAAATTTGCTGTCGATGAAATTCGCATTTCTAATATTGCCCGGATTCCACAAACGATGGATGTACCTTTTGATCACGATTCAAATACTTTGCTGCTGGAGCATTTCAATGATGTGAAACGAAGCTTTACTTCTGAAGACAATATCGCCCCGGAATTCGGTTTAATACCCGGGAAATTTGGCAAGGCGTTACTTTTGCATATACCGGGAGATCCTTCTTTAGTAGAGTATTGGGCGGCACTTGGAGTCCGCACCCTTGTTATTCACCAAGGCTGGACCAATATTCAAAGCTTTCATAAGCCCAGTGATCCTCAGGCATTGCATGATCTAGTTAGTGCTTGTCACAAAAACAATATAAAACTATTGCTGTACTTCGGGACCCACATGTCTGAGATACATCCTGTCTGGGATATTTACAAAACCGAATGTCTCCAGGTGAATCACGACCAGCACGATGTTCCCAATCAACAAATGGCATACAACCGGAGGTGGCCCGATCAGCTTTGCTGGAATGTCTGTGCCGGTAGTTTGCGGAGCAATTATGTAGCATGGACCGTTGCGGGTCTCATGGAGGAGTATGACATTGATGGAGTTTATTTGGATGGAACAGCGTATCCCCTCCCTTGCGGTAATGAATTTCATGGTTGTGGTTATGTCGGAGATGACGGAAAACGGCATGACATATATCCTATTTTTGCTACCAGGAATCTTGTTAAACGTCTTTACACCTTAGTGAAAACTCGTAAGCCTGAGGGTCAGGTTAATATTCACAATTCGACCATGATGGTACTACCTACGGTGGGATGGGGTACATCACTTTGGGATGGGGAGTCAATAGTCAATTCATCACGAACCTATTTCGAGAACGTATTGCCGCTGGATACGTTTCGTGCGGAGTACATGGGACGGCAATGGGGTTTGCCAACTGAATTCCTGGCTTATCCATCATCTGGCGCATATACGACCAGAGAGGCATTAGCATTCACTCTGATTCATGATGTAATTGTGCGCCCTCTTTACTACTCTTGCGGGAATCCATATCTCGAAAGTAAATTGTGGCATGTGATGGATGCCTTTGGCCGTAAGCAAGCAGCGTGGCTGCCATATTGGAACAATAGCCAGTATGTCCAGGTTACCCCCGATGGTGTAAAGGTAAGTATCTACAACCGAAAAGAAAAAGGCGCCTTATTTGTCATCTCAAATTTAGGAAAAACAGAACAGGTCGTAACTGTTATTCCTGACACAAAAAGGCTTGGACTTGGAGCTGGGCCATTTTCCGCAACTGATATGATGTCAGAGCAGGCAATAGATATTCCGGCCAGCGGCAAAATAGGTATGAAATTGAAGTCTATGGAATGGCGGCTTATTAATCTTGGAAATAAGAAATAGTCCAGAGGAATGGAATAAAGACTTTGGACGAAGCTTAGAGGGGTCCTGAAAGTCCTTCTTGGCCTTGAAGGAGAAAAAGGATGAGTATGAAGACGAAAATTCTGATCGTTGTATTAGCTGTTTGTGGTCCGGCACTCCACGAGGCTTCGGCGAATTTAATGATTGACAATGCCGACGAAACGGCAGCGACGTGGACGATCGAGGGGAATGCCTATTCACTGACTACCGTAAACGGAGGGGTGTCGGGTAACGCTCGTAAGCTTCAGGCCAACCCCAGCTCCGGCCAGGCAGTCTTTAGAACAACTGCCGTGGCAGGCAATAAGTCTGCTTACATGAATGGTTCGGTAGAACTGAATTACAAGACCTTGGGAATTAGCTCCTCTGCCAACGGCCCGTACACTCTCACCTCAGGGTATCCAAGGTATCTTGCGGTGCATATTCAAGGTGGTGCTGATCCTGCTAATCAGTGGGTCGAATTCAATATTGCCATTGGGTACTACGCGGGTAGCTTGGAGTGGGACAATAGTTCAGCCTGGCATACGATCAAACTTGCCTTTGTTGACGGCCTTGGGTCACGTGTGGGCAGTGAATTTGATGGTGTGGCAGCAACGACTTCAACTCTACCGATCGTTGCCCGCGGCAGCGGGATGACTACCCCAGAGGGAAGAGCTGATATGTGGGCAAACGTCACCTCAATATCTATTGGAAACACGCACTTGTTTGGTGAAGGTCCATATGCTGCGACTGCTATCGATAATCTTCAGCTTGTTCCCGGTCCGGTTCCCGGTTATGTAATCGACAACGCCGATAATACAATAGCAATATGGACGTTAGAGGGGAATGCATACTCCCTGACTACCGTAAGCGGAGGGGTGTCGGGTAACGCTCGTAAGCTTCAAGCCAATCCCAGCTCCGGCGCAGCGGTCTTTAGAACAACTGCCTTGGCAGGTGACAGGTCTGTTTACATGAATGGTTCGGTGGAATTGAGTTACAAAACCTTGGGAATTAGCTCCTCCGCCAACGGTCCGTACACTCTCACCTCAGGGTATCCGAGGTATCTTGTGGTGCATATTGAAGGTGGTACTGATCCTAATAATCAGTGGGTAGAATTCAACATTGCCAGTGGGTACTACGCGGGTAGCTTGGGGTGGGATAATAGTTCAGCCTGGCACACGATCAAACTTGCCTTTGTCGGCGGCATGGGGTCACTTGTGGGCAGTGAATTTGACGGTGTGGCAGCAACGACTTCAACCCTACCAATTGTTGCCAAAGGCGATGGGATGATTACCCCAGCGGGAAGAGCTGGTATGTGGGCAAACGTAACCTCAATATATATTGGGAACACGCACTTGTCTGGTGACGGTCCATATGCTGCGACTGCTATCGATAATCTTCAGCTTGTTCCCGGTCCGGTCACCGTTCACGGAACCGTGTTTCTTGGTGATTACACAGGTGACGGGTCGGACCATCCGGTCCCCGTGGCGGTGCGGGTGACACTGCAGGGGCCGACGACGATCATCGCCGACAAAATCCTGGATGTCAACGGGCAGTTCTTCATTGATAACGTCCCGCAAGGCACCTACGATGTGAAGGTCAAGGGCGCCTCCTGGTTGCAGAAAATGATCACCGGCGTTACGGTCGGCACGACCACCGATCTGGGGACCTTCACCCTCGCGAACGGAGACACCGACGGGGACAATTACTTGGGGCCGTCAGATATCGTTGTCTGGACAGCGAATTGTGACCAGTCTGGTGATGAACTCAGTGGGGGCATTTCGGATGAAGTATTGCCTCCGTGGACGCCTATTACGATAAGCCAAACGAACCATGTTCAGGTTTGGGGGCGCGAGTACCAGATGGCAAATGGTCTTTTGCCTGATAACATAACAACTCAAAATACGTATATTTTATCAGGACCGATTAAATTCACGGGTACTGCGGATGGAAACCCATTCAACTGGGCAATTGAATCGACACAAATGGTGGAACAGCATCCGGACTTTGTGTCTTTTCAAGGTTCGTTGATTTCTCAAGGTGTTCGCATAAGCGGGACCAGCCGCATCGAGTATGACGGAATGGTTAAAGTCGATGTAGACGTTGTTCCAACAACGCAAACGAAGCTTGTTAATCTTGTTCTGGAAGTCCCTCTAAAGCAGCAATACGCAACGTATCTCTACCGGTTCCCCGGCGTATGGGGTAGCACGTCCAATGCCGGATCCCTGCCTGCTGGCACATGGTACAGTGCTTTTAAGCCTTATGTGGCATTGTCAAACGAAGATTGCGGTCTGGCTTGGTTCTGCGAAAGCTATAAAGGGTGGCATCCGGCTGATCCGAATCAGGCGTTGAGTACTGTCCACAGCGGCGACAGTGTCGTGTTGAAGCTGAATCTTTTGAGTAGTGTGTATTTGCAGCCCAACCAACCGGTCCACTATACCTTTGGTTTTGAGGCGGCGCCGGTTAAACCAAACACGTCTGACGCATGGGATTACCGGATTATGCACATGTACGGGTATGCCGACAACGCGACATTAGATCAATGGGCAGCATTTGGTGCCCGCACTCTCGTTTTTCATCAAAATTGGACCGATATTCAAGGATATTATGAGCCTACAGATCGTCAAGCACTGCGTGATCTCGTTAGTGGTTGTCATGCAAGAAATATGAAGCTGTTACTTTATTTCGGAACCCACATGTCTGAGATTGATCCTTCTTGGAATATTTACAGTACCGAACGGATGCAGAAGAATTACGACACGCATGATGCTCCTAATTACCAAATGCCATATCTGCGGCATTCGCCCGATCAGCTTTGCTGGAATATGTGCGAAAATAGTACGCGGAGCGATTATCTAGCCTGGGCCACTGCGTATCTCATGGATGAGTATGACATTGATGGAGTTTACCTGGATGGGATAGCGTATCCCTTGCCTTGCGGTAGTGAACATCATGGCTGTGGTTGGGTCGAAGATAACGGAACCCGGCATGACACCTATCCCATTTATGCTTGCAGAAACCTTGTTAAACGTCTTTACACTATAGTGAAGACTCGTAAACCTGACGGCGAGATCAATCTTCACAATTCGACTGTGATAGTACTGCCTACGGTGGGATGGGGTACATCCCTTTGGGATGGGGAGTCGATAGCCGGTTTATCACGAACCTATTTCGCGAATGTAATACCGATGGATACGTTTCGTGCGGAGTACATGGGATGGCAATGGGGTTTGCCGATGGAATTCCTGGCGTATGACACACCACCGGGCCCATACACCACCAGTGAGGCATTGGCATTCACTCTGATTCACGATGTGATTGTGCGCCCTATTGGTATGCAACCCACTGTTGATAGTACCTTATGGCAGGTGATGGATACCTTTGGCCGTAAGCAGGCGGCCTGGTTGCCATATTGGAACAACAGCTCGTATGTCCAGGTTACGCCCGTTGATGTAAAGGTGAGTATTTACAACCGACAAGCAAATGGTGCCTTGTTCGTCATCTCGAATTTAGCACAAACAGCACCACAAACCGCGGTTGTTACTCCTAACACCACAGCGCTTGGACTTGGGTCTGGACCGTTTTCAGCAACTGATATGATGTCAGGGCAGCCAATAAATATCGATAACGCCACCGGCAAAATAACGCTGACGATGCAGTATATGGAATGGCGGCTTATCAAGATTAAGAAGCAATAGCCCGGACAAATGGAAAATGTATGACGGGCAGGCGCAGTTCGGGGAGCCTTCAATGTTGAAGGCTCCCTGATTCGCCTTGGCCGTGAAGGCCATGCCCGCCGAGACTTGACTGGGCCCTGGCCGATATTTAGAAAATTATATAATAATCAAAGACTAAATCAATCGCTGGATGATGGATCAAAACTCGATACGTGTTTATAACTGACCTCAAATGTGAGTACTTACGCCAGCCCCTGGCAGTAAATGTTGCTAGACCTACGTTAAGTTGGGATCTACAATCGCCATACCGCTGTCAGGAGCAGTCGGCTTATCAGATTATTGTGTCCAGCACGCGGAATCTGGTTGAGGCTAACCATGGAGATCTTTGGGACTCGGGGAAAGTTGAATCGTCACGATCTGAAGGGATCGTCTTTACAGGAAAAAAACTACTAGCATTTCAATGCTGCTATTGGGTGGTTCGTGTATGGGACCAATATGGTCAAGTATCTTTGTTCAGTGAACCAGAATGGTGGGAGATGGGGATACTTGACCCCGCTGAATGGACAGCTTACTGGCTAAAAGCTTGTGAAGCAAATGGGCCATTGTTTCGCGGTGATTATGAAGTGCAAGGACCAATAAAAAAGGCTCGAGCTTATATATGCGGTCTTGGATATTATGAGTTATATGTTAACGGACAAAAAGTAGGTGATCACGTCCTAGATCCAGCCCAGACTGATTTCGAGAAGAGGGCTCTTTATGTCCCGTACGACATTACTGAACTTCTCCAAAATGGTCGAAACGCCGTAGGGGTATGCCTTGGCAATGGCTGGTTTAATCAGAGCATACCTTTTTTGACCGGGCCACCAAATAATATTTGCTTGCAGGACATGTCATATGGTGAGCCTTGCTTCAGCTTGTTGCTACGGGTGGAGTATTTGGATGGGCTGATAGAGACTGGTTTCAGTGACGATACGTGGAAATTCTGGCCAGGGCCGATTGTTAAGGATAATGTCTATCTGGGTGAGCACTATGATGCCCGGAGGGAAATTCCGAACTGGTCTTCCGTAGAGTTTGATTATTCCTCCTGGCACTCTGCTGAAGTAATTCACTCACCTACTAAATTCCTTCAGCCACAGAACATGCCACCAATTCGCAGGATTTCTACCAGGTCTCCAATTAAACTTAATAGCCCGGCATCCTCTGTACATGTTTTTGATTTTGGACAGAATTTTGCTGGATGGGCAAGGATTAAGGTAAAAGGGGAACCCGGAGGTAAAGTAGAGATTCGGTTTGCAGAAGAAGTTACACCTGATGGCAGAATTGCCACTGATTCTACGGGGACTTTTCACTTAAAAGGCTTTCAGGAAGATAGTTATACCTGTAAGGGTGGAGATGTCGAAACGTGGGAACCAAGATTCACATATCATGGTTTTAGATATGCGGAGGTGAAGAGCTGTTGTAACTGCTCTTTGGAGGAGATTGAGGGCGTCGTAGTGCATTCCGATGTTGAGTCCTCAGGTCAGTTTGTCTGCAGCGACCCCATGCTTAACCGCATTCATAGAGCAGCTGTTTGGTCCTTGGTTAGTAACCTTCACGGTGTACCGACGGACTGTCCACATAGAGAAAAATGTGGTTGGCTTGGGGATGTGCACATTTATGCTGAAATGGCCATTTACAACTTCAACATGCATACGTTTTTGTCAAAATACTTAGAGGACATACAAACGAGTTCATGCGATGGAATACCTGGGCAGATTGCACCTGGAAAGCGCCAGTTTGGCTACGCGCCACCTGATTGGGGTACAGCTATCGTGCAGATTCCATGGTATCTATATTTGTATTACGGAGATATTGAATCACTAAGAAAGCATTATGATGCCATGAAAGCGTGGACAAACTATCTTACCAGCATGGCGAAAGACTTTGTGATTGACCAAGGCTTCGGTGACTGGTGTGAGCCGGGTAGTGTTAAGCCAATTCACACCCCTGTCGGACTAACTTCGACAGGTTACTTCTACTTGGATGCAATTATAATGTTTAAGACGGCCTCAATACTTGGGCATGACCAAGAGGCATCAGCGTGGAAGGAGCTTTCCAGTCGAATAAAGGAATCGTTTAACGGGCATTTCTTGGATAAGCATCACAATACATATGGAAGTCAGACCGGAGATTCTTTTGCTTTATACCTTGGATTGGTGCCAAAGGAACGCGAGGGTGCTGTTACGCTCAATTTGGCTAAGGATGTACTAGAGAATGACTTTCATCACACAGGAGGCATTACAGGTCTTAGGCATTTGCACTGGACTCTGTGCCATTTCGGCTATGCCGATGTAGCGCTGAAATTGCTGCATCAGACCACCTATCCAAGCCTTGGCCACCTCTTCAGTCTAGGTGCGACCACCTTTTGGGAGACTTGGGGAGAAAAAGACATTGATGATAAGATAGGTGCTAGGTCACACAATCACCCCATGCAGGCCGGCCTTGACGCATTTTTTTATCAGACCGTTCTTGGGATTTACCCCAGCGAGGAACAGCCTGGATTCAAACACACACTTTTGCGGCCCGGTATGTTTAAAGGCTTGAAATCGGCTAGGGGTTATTATCAATCGTTATATGGAAAAATTCGGAGCTGCTGGACAAAAGAAGGGCAATTTCTAAACTGGAAAGTTGAATTGCCGGCAAATACAAGTGCTACCGCAATTATTCCGTGCACGAATGTTCGAGGGGTCTTAGAAGGTGAGCGTCCACTTGATCAAGCAGAAGGAATAGAGGTTCTAAGAGTTGGAACTACTGAATTGGAATGCTCCCTTAGGTCAGGCAAGTACAATTTCAGAACGATAATTCACTAGATGTCAATGACCATAGATATCTCCACTATAAAGGAAGTTTACTTGGTCATCCTTCTCCTACTCAACTTGGCTGGTTTTGGCCGCTCGTTGACAGGGTTCCGAATAATCTCCACTGACAAAGGGCCGAACAGACCGCTTGGTTGGGGCATGGCTTCCAGGCGATTGATAGAAGTGTTGCTGACCTGGATGGACACTGTGTTATTACCTGATTTGAGAAATTGCGTTATTTCCAAGTAATATGGCTGCCAGCAAAGCGTACCTGCACTAGCATCGTTAATGAAAACTTCCAGCCCATCTTGACAAGCTGGGATTTTCAGGAAATAACGTCCCTCAACGGAATTAATTGCCAATATGCAACGATAACTCATTGTCCCGGAGTAATGCGGAAAGCCCAGTTGAGTCCAATCCTGCGGGACTTCAATTGGAATTTCCTTTCTGATTCTGGTAATCTCGGCGGGGTAATTTTCATCGGATGTCCGTTTTACTTTGAACCAGCCAGTTAAGTGGAGAGGGTCAAGCATGGCAGGCTTATGCGTCTGTACCGGCCCGATTTTTATTTCAAGACGATTCGCACCGGTTTGTAGAAAGTCTCCGATAGGCACTAATCGTTCATGAATGTCTTTTTTTCTGATATGTTGCGGAGGCGGGACAATTTGGCCGTTAATCTGCAACTGGTACGTGCCGCCAAAGGTGGAGCGGTCCCACAAAAGACTGGCTTGGTCGAAAAGCTCATTGATAATGACTTCACACGTCATAGTCACAATTTCACCGTCAAGTCCCCAAGGCAGCCTGCCGCTAGGTGCTGGCAGGCAGACCGTGTGTTCCTGGCCTGTGGCAAGTTGTAGTCGCCAGTGTGAAAGCACCAGATCGTTGTGGCTGTGGGGCTTGATGGACCAGTTACTCGTTCTTAAGGTATTTTTTGAGTCAGTGGATGGCAGAGTTGGAGATAGTTTTCTTGCACCAACGCATTCGTTGCAAACGACCAGACTCTGCCATGGCTCAAGTTCGATCTGCCATTTATCTGGACTGATTGTACGAATTGAGTGTGGGGATGAACCGTCGAACGAGAAATACCCATCGAGCTCCGATCCCGCGATTATGATCGGAATAGGCGTCTCATTCGGATTCCATATCAGGCGTTGGAGTTCATCGTTGATATATTGGCTGTTTACGAAGATGGCTTGTTCGGAGGGTACATTCAGCCAAGTGCGGTGTTGGTGTATTAGAGTGTTGACAAGGTCGTCGATTTGGCTATGAGGTAAGGGCAGTTTCTGTATCTGGTCAGATGTGCCGATAATTGAAACGGTAGTAGTCAGTGATTGTATCTGCAAGCTGGCGCTGCAAAATTCAACCAAAGATTGAGCGGTTGCTTCGTCTAGGATTTGTACGTTGGGCAGTACCAACGTCTCGTAAACCGCCTTGCCCATTTGCAGCATCGGTCTGCCATCGATTTGGATAAGCTTAGCCTTAGGCAGATCTCTATCTGCTATCATGTCGAAATCCAGCCCCGCCATGGCCAACCGGCCGACAAGGTTGCCGAGGTGTTGCGCGAGGTAGGTCGCCTTATCATTTTGTGGTATTACCCAGGCTTCGAAAGCTGCCGTTGGATATAGTATCGCGATTGGTCGATAGGGCTTTCCCCTGTTAAACCATCCCGTGAGATTGTGTATGTAGTCACTCAACTTATGCATGTGTTGCCAATATGGAGCTTGGAAGAAAATGGATGGTGGGGCTTCTCGCTTGCGATGACCGTCGAGACTCATGAACTGGCCATGGAAGACAAATTTGTCGGTACTGCCGCACACGGCCAGCCAGTCTATGGTTTTTTTCATCCGTTCGATGGTCAATCCCTCACCGCTCACGCCCAATGCCTCGGACATGATGTGTTCGTGTCCTCGCTGATGTACCAAGGAGCTTGTCAGCTTGGGTCCGAGGCATCGGTGATTGTGCAAACCAATACCAATCAGCGATGTGATTTGATCGAAGCCTGGCCAGTGTAGTTCAGCGGTAATGTCAGTCCAGCCTGGTGTTACCAGTGTTTGCCAGATTGGGTCTTCTTCCGGGGAAAAGTGTCCTGTCAGGGGGATGCCGTGCGCTTCACACCAACGGGCAAGCGGTCGGACAAAACGATCCCGCCAAAGGTCCCCAAGCAGTCGGCGATAACGCAGGCGTGAAAGTTGGCTTTGCGGGTCCGTGCCGCAGTACAAATGGGGTAGTATGTCCCAAAGCTCTTGACCGTAGGCTTGGCGGTAGTCTTCGGGCAGAGACGGAGTCCAGGGGTAGGGTGGGCAAAGCTTAGCTTCGTCGGTAAAAGCCGCCTTGAATTTTTTGAAATTGTCCGAACCAATATGATTTACCGTTGCCTCGTACGTCAGTTCCACGAATCGTTGCGTAGTTTCAGGGTTCAGCAGATCAACATATTTACCGTGGCGAAGATCTTCTCCTTCAGCAATCCGTACAGACAGGATGAGGTATCGTTGCGAATCTTTCACGGGCCAATGCAGCGTCCAGCGTTCGCAACTTGCAACAGCCCTCCAGTGCAGTTCACTTTCTTCATCGGCGAAACTGGGGAGATAACCATTGTTATGATTACAGCAAACGTTCCAATGCGTGCTGAGCAATCCTGCATGCGACGTAACGTCTTGGAATGGAAGAATGGGCTGATCGTTATCGTCGACGGGAACAGCGAATACGCGAAGCAATCTGCCTTCGCCAGGCAAAATTAGCCGTACGAGGCCTTGATTGGCTACTACATGTTGGCTGTTGAAGACGAGAGTCTGAGCGACTAGGTGTGGGTAGCGATTCAGCAGATGTCCGCCAGCGGTCCCGCTGGGGTACGGGCATTCATCGTAGAACCACGCATCAAGGCTTCGTTCGCAGGTGCAGTTCAATATGTACTCTAACATTTGGAACCAACTTTCAGTGAGGTACGGCGTGTCCAGTCCGTCTCGCGGATGGATGACAATGCCGGAAAAACCTTGTCGAGCAAACTCATCCAATTGCTCATCTAAGATGTCTTTTTCCAACCGGTCGTTTAGAAACCAAAACCCCACAGGTCCGCTGCTAAGTTGACTAGAAGAAAATACATTGTCTGAGAAAGGTTTACGATTCATATTAACGGTATCCTGACGGCTTTGAATTTGGGAGCAGATTTCTCCCGTCGTAACAGCCAATGGGCATAAGGTGTCGGTTCCCATTGTGAGTACGGATAGTCTTTCATGTCTAGCTCGTGATTTCTATTAGATGATATCATATTATGTCAAACCTTCCGCAACTTCTGTTACTGCATCGGGCGGGAAGTTATAAGTCGTATAGGGTATGATGGTCGTGGTTGATATGCGCGCGGGTGTCTTACACAGATCGAGCAGTTTTTGCATAATAATTTCCGCGAAACTATCCTGATCGATGGTTATTAGCGGGTACTTCTCCATGTGGTAAGTATGTGTAACGTCGAGCTCGCCGCCCATGGCTATACAGGTTGGAGAAAGATTAGTTCCGAGGTCTCTCATTGCAGTGCAGAAGGACGCTGCGGTACGCACGTCGGGTATCACGTAGGCAGTGGGTGGCTCGTTCATCGCAACCATTTGTTCGGCGGCGGGCCTTCCGCCTGCAAACCGCTTCCCAGCGATATGCACCAGTTTCTTGTCAAAGGCTAAGCCCGCTTGTACTATGGCAAGTTGATAACCGCTCAACCACTGCTCGGCAGGCATCCTAGTGGTCATGATTTCTGTGACAAAACCAATCTTACGGTGCCCCCATTTGATCAGTTGACTGGTACCGAAAAGACCCATGCCGAGCCAATTTGCCGTAACGATGTTGATGTTGGGCGCCTCCAAAGTGTCCAGTACATAGTTAACGACTACACAAGGAACACTGGTTTCCTGCACTCTGATGAGGAAATGTGGATTAAGATAGCCCGAAAGAATAATTCCATCCAAACCCTCGGCAAATGTCAGCAGGCGGCGTTCAACTAAGTCCAGGTTATCGGCCTCTTCAAAATCCACACCCGAAAGTTCAAGACGGACACCCATCGTCGAGGCACTCGTCGCCAGGGCATGTGTCAAAATTGATCTTGCTTCATCGGTTAGCTTGTTTCCGATCAGCATGTAGCCAAACCGCTTCATAGCGGTGTTGGAGAACGCACCTTCCCGAAGGCGCCGCTCTATCATTTTGGTTGGCTTTGTGTAGCCAAGTTTCTTACTGAACTGAAGGATTTTTCGTTTGGTTTCCTCGTTTACGTCCGGATAGTTCCCCAAGGCCATGGAAACGGTTGAGATCGAGACTTTGGCCTCGTTGGCAATGTCCTTAAGAGTAATCTTGTCTGGACGACTTTTCATATTTTATGCTCTTTTCCCGGTAAATATCTTCGTTGAAGCAAAACAGCTAAAGGCCACATTGTATGCCTAACAATAATTATCGCAATTCTATTTGAAATTTCAAGAACATTTTTAAAAGATATGCGTTTTGTTGAGTTACAAAAATGCATTTTTTATGCTAAAATATAACTTTATTAATATATACTATTTAAATAGTTGTATCATTTTGGGGTGTCAGCATTCGTGAAACTGGTGCCAACGAACCGAAGAAGTACAGGATCTGGCCGATATGTCAATAGATGCTAGATATTTCACTTCTTCTGGATATGACTAAGAGCGATCATTATTTTTTTTCAAGCGGCGTTGAGTTTCTCAAATGCCAAAATGGAACTTCGATCACTCTGCAAAGGTACCACAGCCTTTTATTAATAATTGTATTTACTTTTGTTGTTTACAAAATAGATTTTGTCATCATTTTTTGATCTTTTATTATGCGTATCTTAGACGATTTATGCTTTTGCTGTCGATTGTACTGAAAAATGAAAGTTTGGCAAAATGTTTTATTGATTATTTGGATTAACTCTTAAAATTTTGCTTGACATAATTTGAAATTATGGTAAAGTGAAACAAATGGAGCAGTTACGGTGTGTGGCTGCAGAGTCGAAAACAAATGACAAGGAGACAAAGACATGAAGAAGAAAATTCTGATGGTGACACTGGTGGCTTTTGGTTTGGCAATCCACGAGGTTTCGGCGAGTTTAATGATCGACAATGCTGATGAAACGGCAGCGACATGGACGATCGAAGGAAATGCCTATTCACTGACTACAATAACCGGAGGAGTATCGGGTAACGCTCGTGAGCTTGTGGCCAACCCCAGCTCCGGCCAAGCGGTCTTTAGAACTACTGCCGTGGCAGGCAACAGGTCTGCCTATATGAATGGTTCGGTAGAACTGAATTATAAGGCCTTGGGAATTGGCTCCTCCGCCGACGGTCCGTACACTCTCACCTCAGGGTATCCGAGGTATCTTGCGGTGCATATTCAAGGTGGTGCTGATCCTGCTAATCAGTGGGTCGAATTCAACATTACCAGTGGATTCTACGACGGTAGCTTAGGGTGGGATTTGAGTTCAGCCTGGCACACGATCAAACTTGCCTTTGTTGACGGCCTTGGGTCACAAGCGGGCAGTGAATTTGACGGTGTGGCAGCAACGGATTTAACTCTACCGACTGTTGCCCGCGGCAGCGGGATGACTACCCCAGAGGGAAGAGCTGATATGTGGGCAAACGTAACCTCAATATATATTGGGAACACGCACTTGTTTGGTGAAGGTCCATATGCTGCGACTGCTATCGATAATTTTCAGTTTGTTCCTGAGCCGGCGACACTGGTTCTACTGAGTCTAGGCGGACTCCTGCTTCGACGACGGAGCTAATAATAAGAGTAGTCAATAGTCTACTCTACAGTACAAAAAAGTTCATAAGCTCGCAGTTCATAGTGCGAAGAGAGAAGAAAGAGTAATGGGAGCGGGTCGCTTCGTCGCGGCCCGCTTCTCTATAATGACCACAATGGGAAGTTCTTATAGGATATTTACCAGAGCTGGCTTGCTATTGGGCAAGATAGAGATATATTTGAATCTCTATTAGAAAAATATTTCAAGGGGTCTAAATGAACTGACTCAAGGTGACGGATTTTAGGCCATGAGGAAAATCTTATCGACCCGCCTCGCAGAGCGGAAAAGAGGCTTTGTCAAAACTCCCAGGTAATTAAGAGTTCTTTTGGCTTGAAGGGAGAACTAAAAGGAATAAAATGGCGAAAGTCGTAATTTATCAAGAAGATCAAACCTTCCCAGTGCAGAGTCAATTGCCATTGGATCCTCATCCTCCTTTCCGTATTCTGACCGAGGATGTTTATTCCACCTATCCGGATCGTTTTTATGGCTCCGCCAGGCGTTATCTTGACTCTTGGTCAGTAAAGTTTGTTAATATGGAAAATGAATATTTGCGAATGTCGATTTGCCCGGCACTGGGCGGTCGGGTTTGGCAGGTCTACGACAAGATCAACAAGCGGGATGTCTTTTATAACTCCAGCGAACAGCTTCGGCCCTATTGCGGCGGATTTGGCAGGGGATATGTTGGCGGCGGTATCGAGATGAATTATCCTTTCGCCCATTCGGTAACCAACATGAGACCACGCGAATTCTGGTTTACCTCGAATGAGGATGGTTCAGCGACGGTTACAATCGGCGAGTGGGAGCGGGCAAATAGGACAAGGTGGGCATATGCCTTTACTTTGAGACCCGGCGAGGCGAGATTCGAGCTGAATGTGCACATTGAGAATCCAAACCCTTGGGAAACACGATACCATTACTGGTGCAACGCAGGAGTTTATATAGAGGAAGATTCGATCTTCATCTACCCTGAAACCAAGGCAGCTACACATGGGGATAAGCCGAGACTTTTCTCCTGGCCTTACTATGGCGGACAACGTATTGACCGTCTGGGCAACATCCATGAGCCAATAGGCCTTTACTACGATGATACCGTTGCGGGTTATATGGGCGTCTGGTATCCTAAAACAGATTACGGTGTCGTCCACTACTCCGACAAGAATGTTTTACCTGGCAAAAAATTCTGGTCCTGGGGCTGGAGTTATTGGGCACATGAGTATGCACGAAAACACAGTTCGAAGAATGCCACATACGGCGAGATTCAAAGCGGGCGGATTATAGTTCAGGAGCATTATGATCGCTTCCTGCCTTATGATTGCTTCCAATGGACGGAGTATTGGTATCCGATTACAGGGATCGGCCGATTTAACGCAGCTTCCGAAAATGGTGCAGCCAGATTTCAAATCGAAGGTACACATGCCGGTCTGAATGTTTGCTCTAATAGAAATCTCGGCTGCTGCACGGCAGAGTTTGTCGTCAACGGTAAGGTTCTGGATAGCTTGAAACTGAAGCTCAACACGATGGAATCGCAATATATCGAAACCAATCTGAATATTACGCCGGAAAAAGCCCAGGATGTGTCCTGTAGAATAAGAGACGAAAAAGATGAAGTTCTCCTGTCGGTGACGGCCCTTTCGGAGCGTCCTAAATGTCATGATATCTGGTTCGACATCGAACATCCTGAAGATCGCATGTTAACGTCATCTGTTTACTGGAAGGAAGGGGAAGACTATCTCCGCTTCAATCGGATTCTGTCGGCGAGAAAGTCGTTCGAAAAAGCTCTTGAACTGGATACCAACTATCATCCGGCTCATATTTCACTGGGTGTTCTTCTCATAGAGTTCGGCGAGTATGATAAAGCGATTGAACACATCGACGCGGCTAGGAAGATTGCAGCCGACGATCCCAAAGCTCTCTATTATCGCGGACTGCTTCTTTATCTGATGGGGAATGACAAAAAGGCTGAGTGGGCACTCCACTATTCCCTGCGTTTTGGTTACAGACATCAATCTCTAACGCTGCTGGCATTGATCTACTGCAAACGCGGCGATTGGAACAAAGCGGTCGAATATATCCGGCAAGCGTGGGAAAACTGCGATTCTCAAAATGCCAAGGTGCAGGGACTTGTCGCCGCGATCGAGCGCACGGCGTCAAATGTTCACACGGTGCCTCTTAAGGTGGTGATAGATACCCATAACCCTCTACTTCTGGCGGAAAAAATGCTTGCTGGCGATGAATCCGCCGGGATAACTTTGCGCGAACAGCTTGCAAAATTTCCGGAAACTCTTGTCGAGGTTTCGACGACCTATCTTGACTGCGGATTGTTTGAAAATGCGGAAAAACTGCTTGGCCTGATAGCTGATCACGGTAGTATCGACCTCTTTTATAAGGGTTATGTTGAGGGCCAGCTTGGCAAGGACTTCACTTCAACCCTACAGAAGGCGGGGAATAATAATGTCGACTGGGCTTATGCCTGGCGAAACCATGATCACGAGGTCCTTCAATGGGCTTTAAGAGTCCAGCCAGATAACCCAATGGCAAATTTTCAGATGGGCAACTATCTCGCCGGCAAAAGCAACTTAAAGTCAGCCCTGGAGTTGTGGTATAAGGCCTATGCAGGAATGCCGGAAGGTCTGAAGTTTATTTGTTCGGGCAATATCTATCGTTCACTTATTCATCTCGGAAAAAGTGACGAAGCAATGCCCTGGTTGACAAAGTTGTCCAAGGATGCGAAAGCCGAACCTCATACATTGGCCATTGAAGCCCAGGCTTTGACCAAAGAGGGGGATATGGCGAAAGTGGATGAAATGGTTAGCAAGTATATCGATGAAAAACCCGATCTTATAGGCGTCTGGCCTGCCATACTTTCTTTCTACATTCAAAAAGATGAATTTGAACGCGCCGAGAAGCTCTTTACTAAAATTGACGGTACTCAAGTAAATTTAGATCAATTTTCTTCTCTTTGGAGTGAATATAAAACTAAAAAGGCTTTGCGCCTTATGGCGCAGGAGAAATGGCGGGCTGCGGCAGAAATTCTGGATGTTGATAAGGAGGTTCCTGCAAATCTTGGGGGTTGGAATACCTCGTTTGCCCATCCGCGAATGCTTTTCCACCGCGGTCGTTGTTTTGAGGCGATGGGAGATGGGGAAACCGCACGGCGCGACTGGCAGCGGGGAGTCAAGATGCACTTTTGGGCGGAAATGTACCCGAGTTTCCGAGGAGCCGTGTGGCAGACCAAGTATTACCAGGCACTTTGCCTACAGAAGCTTGGGTGCCACGAGGAGGCGGAAACGTATTTTATGGGCATGTACAGTGCCGCTCAGGATCCGCAACTGCCTTCTTGCGTCCGAGGCCAATTGCTTGAGATGGTCCACTGGGGACGGTCGGCACCCGAGGAACTCAAAGATGGAGGCAGTCCGAAAGAAACACGGACGGAGATGGAATTGTAGTTCAGGGAACCAATGTAATTCAGGAGTACCTATTACGACGCCCGAAGAGGTAAAGGTGAGTATTTACAATCGAAAAGGAAAAGGCACCTTGTTCGTCATCTCGAATTTAGGAGAAACAGGACAAGTCGTAACTGTTATTCATGACACAATAGAGCTTGGACTTGGGGTTGACGAGGACAGGAAAACGATTTTTTAGACGTGTTTACCTTGGATTTCTGGAGACAAACATGAATTTACCGATTAATATTACCATATGGAATGAATTTCGTCATGAAAAAACATCCGAAGCTGTTCGGACAATTTATCCTGCCGGGATACATGTGGTCATTGGAGAAGCCCTCTGCAAAAATACGGATATGACTGTTCGTTATGCCACACTCGATGAACCCGAGCACGGTCTGGCGAAGCAGGTCGTCGATGCTACGGATGTGCTGATTTGGTGGGGACACGCTGCCCATCACGAAGTCAGCGATGACATCGTCAAGCGAGTACACAATCGCGTGTTGGAAGGGATGGGATTGATCGTGTTGCACTCGGGTCATTTCTCAAAAATCTTCAAGGCCCTCTTGGGGACGGGATGCAGCCTGAAATGGCGGGAGGCCGCGGAGAAGGAACGACTGTGGAATATTGAACCTTCCCACCCCATTACCCAGGGTATCGGTGAATATATCGAATTGCCCAATACGGAAATGTACGGCGAACGGTTCGATATACCCACCCCGGATAAGCTTGTATTCATCTCTTGGTTCGAGGGTGGGGAGGTCTTTCGGAGTGGTTGTTGCTGGGAACGGGGACTCGGGCGACTCTTTTACTTTCGTCCCGGCCATGAAACTTATCCCATTTTCTACAACGATCAGATTCAACTCGTATTGTCCAATGCCGTCCGATGGGCACGACCTCGGATATTTATGAAACTTTCCTGCCCGAACGTAAAGCCCCTCGAAAAGCTCTCGGAAAAGAAGGTAATCTTCGGTAAAGCGGGTATCTCACAGAATCCGGATGGTTCTAATACATGAGAGTTGAAGAATAAACATCATAAACAAATTACGTGCCGGTGTGATTGGACTGGGAATGGGAGCAGCTCACGTAATGGCATACTATCTGGAATCGCCACCGTGGGCTTCCAGTTTTCGGTGATGGTTCAGCCAAAAGGCCTTGTCCGGTGGCGGTTATTAGATCGATTTGGGTGTGTTGGATTTTTGGGCAGTAGCATATTTTGTAGGTGAAATCCCATATCGCTTACGGAATAAGCGGCTGAAATATAGGGGATCGTGAAAACCGAGTTTGTACGAAATTTCCTTGACGGGAGTGTCTCCTTCGGCCAGCATATTTTTCGCGGCATCAAGCCGGCACCTTAGAATATATTGATGGATCGGTTGGCCCATTTGTCTTCGAAAAATGGTGTTTAAATAATTCGGCGTGCAGCGGGCCATCTGGGCCAGGTCCTCCATGGAAACCTCATCATATAAATGATGCTCGATGTATCCTCGAATCTGCCCGACCAATCGTTGACGACGATCGGCTGGAGTGGATGTTGGTTTAACTGTACCGGACAGTGCGGCCAGGAGCACTTGAATGAGCAGGCTTTGGATATGGGCGCGATCCACAGCCAAGGCGGAGGCCTTAGGGTTTCGAGTCAGTTCCGACAGCAGGGCCTGATTTTCCGTGACCCCGATCAGACGTTCCGGATAGATTCGATACTCTTCTCCGGGGTGGTAAACACTAATAAACAAATTGGTGCCCACGGGACTGAAGACCATCCATAACAGCCGATAAGAACTTCGAACGTGTTTACACTCCTCATTATGAAAGGTTCCCGGTAATATCAGCCAGGGCGTTTTTTCTGTCAGGTCCAGGGATCTGTACCCTAGTTTTAATTTGGCCTTACCCTCCACCATCTGCACCAATTCCGCGAAATTATGGCTGTGTGTGGGATGCCCTTTTGGGGATACCGGTTCCGTATTCTTTCCGGGCGCAGTCTCGTTGGACGGAACCAGATACTTGAGTCGGCCCGCGCAAACATTATCCAGGACGATTTCAATCGCTTCTCGCAACATGATCTTTCCTTTGAATTATTTTGTCCATATACTGTGATGCTTATTCCATACATTTTCCCGCCGGTTGTCAAGGTCGCATGATAGAATATACCTATAATAAACCATTATCTTATAGGAGAAAATAATGTCTAAACAACTGGCGATCAACGGCGGCCCTAAGGCTTTTAGCCAAGCTACTCTGGACCGGGTTCCTTCCTGGCCCCCAATTTATCCCCGGGTTCCCGACATGCTTAAAAAGGTTTACACCTCCCGGGCATGGTCCTTTAATTCCAAGGCGGAGCAAGAACTCTGTTCGGCCTTCGCTGCCTATCACGATGCTGAACGCGGAGTCTTCATGGTCAACGGGACGGTTACCCTTGAATGTGCCTTGGCGGCCCTGGGAGTGGGGAAAGGGGATGAGGTGATTGTTCCTGCCCTGACCTGGCTGGCCACCGCCATGGCCGCGGTGTACCTGGGAGCAAAGCCCGTCTTCGTCGATATCGAGCCAGATACCCTTTGTCTTGATCCGAAAAAACTTAAAACCGCCATCACGAAAAAGACCAAGGCGATTATTCCCGTTCACATTTACGGCTCCATGGCTGACATGGAGGCGATTCTGGATATCGCCGGAAAGCACGGTATTCCCATAATCGAAGACTGTGCTCATGCCCACGGAGGGAAATGGGCTGGCAAGGGCGTCGGCAGCCTCGGAGCGATCGGGTCGTTCAGTTTTCAGGAATCCAAGCCTCTCCCCAGTGGGGAAGGCGGGATGTGCATCACGAACGATTCGGACTTGGCAGGCAAATTGTATCGTCTGAAGCATATCGGTTACGACTTTGTCTCCGGTCAGGGTCATGCGGGCTCTTCGCCACAGAAGGGTTTGGTATGCCACAATTACCGGAGCACGGGATTCGAGGCAACCATTCTCTTGGAATCCTTGAAGTACCTTCGGGAGCAAACCCAAAAGCGGGACGATAATGCCAAGTACCTGAAGACCCTTCTCGAAGATATTCCAGGGATCAGGATCCAGTCTCGTGGCCGGCGGGCGGATGTTCAAAGTTACTATAGCCTCGGGTTCTTATTCGATCTCCCGCAGTTCAATCAGATCAGCCTGGAACGGCTACTGGAAGTCTTCAATGCCGAAGGATTGGGTCTGAGGAAAACCTATGGACCTGTTTACAAACATTTATTATGGAATATCCCATCCTCGATGTACCGCAAGGCCGATGCCTGCTCCGTTTGCGAGAAGGCATGCTCCGAAACTGCTCTGACGTTGATGCATAATTGGCTGCTGACCGATAAAAAACTAATGTGCACTATCGCCAAAGTTATGCAAAAGGTCTGGAATTATCGAAAGGAATTGTGTTGACAACTTCAACCGGGCGTGACAACGATAGCGGTTAGAATAAGTTATGAAATTCGGACATGGTTCAAAAACCATTGATTTACCTTCTTGGCATATGTCCCACTGATGACATTCAGATATACCTATATCATTCGGAAGGAGTATGTCATGAGTTTTTTAATCACCTTGGACAGGATTGGGATATCTTATGATGCTGGGCCTTCATCTGGACCTTAAGTGGTCGATGTACCGACGCCGGTTCCTTCGGGAAATCGTCCGGCATATGTCGACTCTGGGCATGGACACGATCCTGCTGGAATTTGAAAACAAGATCCCGTTGGATCCCTTCCAAGCGGTCGTCCACCCAGACGCGTGGTCCCGTGAAGAGCTAAAAGCTTTCCTACGGGATTGCCGCGCGCACCGCATTCAGGTCATCCCGAAAATCCCATTGATGGGTCACATGGAATGGCTATTGCAATGGCCTTGGTGGGCGGACATGCAGGAAAACAGTGACCGGCGGGAAATCTGCCCGTCCCACCCGCGGACGGCCGGCGTCGTGGCTCGACTGCTGGATCAGGTGCTGCGGCTCTTTCCCGATGCGCCCTTCGTCCACTTGGGTGGGGACGAATCGTTTTCCCTGGGGACCTGCCCCCGGTGCCGCAAGACCGGCAAACCGAAAGGGCAGCTTTACCTGGACCATTACCTGCCCCTGTTCCGGCAAGCGCAAAAGGCTGGCAAACGCCCGTTGATTTATGGCGACATGATCCTGGCTCATCCGGAAATCATCCATGAACTGCCACGGTCTGTGGTGATCGCTGATTGGGATTATTGGTCCGGAACCGGACCGGGGCGGAATGTCTGGGGATACCAGGAAATTAATTCCGCTGAAGACGTGAGACGGTTTCCAAAGCAATTTTGGCGTTTCCGAAATTATTTCATACAAAAGGATGGCTCGCTGGCTCCTTTCCCTTATGCTGTCTTTTTGAAAGATCAAGGCTTTGACGTGATCCTTATGCCCTCCGCCCGATGTATGGGCGACAACTTCTGTGCCCCACAAACCGCGATTCACGTCCGCAACACTCGTGCCGCGGGTCAAAAGGCCGTGGAGTTGGGACTTAAAGGAATGATCGTTACCTCCTGGGCGGTTCGTTTCAACCACTTTCAGACCAATTGGCCTTCGATAGCCGCTGGTGCGTGGAGTTATCACGAACCTCATTTGACGCTGGAACAAATCGGGGAACGTTTTGCCCGACGTTTTTGGGGATTGGACTGTTCAGAGTTGTTTGAATTTCTGGATTTGTTAAGTCCAGCTCTGCCTGACCTACACGCTGGCCGTGCTGATCCTTATCCGCCGGATATCGTTCATGAGTACATTCGAAGTCTTTATAAAGACCCCAATTCCGAATCCTGCCTCTTCGTCGAACGAAACCTGGCGCCAATTAAAAAATCGTTTAATTTGGCGTGGAAACAATTAAACCGCCTTGCGGTTAACGTCCGTTGGAACCGTCGGATATTCGATCATTGGCTGCTGGCAGCCGAAACGCTGCAACATAAAGCCCAAATGCTTCCGGCAGTCCTGCAATCCGCCCATGACCGCAAAATCTCCAGCCGATGTCGGAATAATATCCTTGTCGAAATCGACAAACTAGCAGATCAATACGAGGTGGTTTTCGGCAGGACCATGCCCCGAACGTCACTGGACATGGAACGCCGCCTTCGCTTTGCCGAGGTAAAGAAATTAGTGGCGTCAATGGACGAGAGAACGTTTGTGTAGTCTTATGAATTAGGCACTGCCCAACTTCAACTGAAAACTTGCTTGGCATTCAGCTTTAAACTAATTACTCCTTTTGTCATCGGCAATCTGCCATTGGGGAAATAGGACTGTATTATCCCACGCGTTACACCACGCTTTTTATGTGGGGCGTGGAGGTGATGAGCTGGGAGATATTCCTGACGGCTGCGGCAACGACGTACATGCGGTCAGAAATGATTGAATTTTTGTGGTCTGAAGAACACAAAGCAAGAATCGACGCCTCGCATTTTTCTTTCAGGGAAAAAAATTAAATCCTAACTGCCAGAGCAAACGGCGTTTTCAGTGACACCCCCAGGCGGATCGAGAAAAGGACTTATTCGAATACTTTTCTCATCCGATCACTGTAGTAGCAGACTAGGTCCCATTCGGCGTCCGGAGCAATTCGATGATCAGGGCAAGGGATATAACCACCCAAGTCTACCAATGGCTTAAGCCGCTCGATCTCGGCGTCAATCGCGGCCCGGTCACGGGCGAAAACGACTTTGTTCATGCCGCCTACACCGCGAAGCTCGCGGCCGTACTGCCGGCGCCAGAGGGCGATATTGGCATCCCAAGTGCCCACCTCGATCGGAAACATGGTATTGACGCCGTTTGCAAACCAAGTGGGGAGGATGGCGTCAATCTTGCCATCGCAATCCAGCGAGACAATATCGATGCCGTATTGCTTCAACAGACCGGTGATCTTCCGGTAGTGGTGACCGACTTTCTCAGCAAAGACGGACGGGGAAATGAGTGGGCCATTCTTAAAGCAGATGTCCTCCCAGAAGTGGCCGAAGTCGAATCGGGCTCCGGTTTCCAAGGTAAATTTAGTGACCTGGTAACAAAGGTTCCCGACGTTCTCGATGATTTCGTCGAACAAGGATTCATCGTCCATCATCAGATAGCACGAACCTTCCACCCCTAGGATATTTCGAATCTGGCCATAGAGGCTGCCGCAAAACAGGCCGTATGGATAATCGCGTTGGGAATCTGTTAAAAAATCCAACCCTCCTTGATCGAATTGGGTCATGGTGTCTCCCGTGCGAACCCCAGCTTTCCTAACTCGTTCGGGGGTAAAATGGAATCGCCACTTGTAATGTTCTTCCCAGGAGGCCCGGTCGACCAGCGTATGCCGGATTTCCGTCGGAATGGACACAACTCCCGGCTTGACGAGGATGACGACTCCTTGGCCATCCAGCACATGCCGGGAACCATCTGAAAATTCCTCGATGATCTTGCCTTCAAAGTCGGGAAAAAGACCGGTGGCCGGGTGGAAAACACTGTACCAGTTAAAATCAAATCCTAGCTTTTCCGAAAGGATTTTGTCGGTGGGATTGCCGTCGCCCCAGGTGCGGACCTCGTCGACGGTTAAATGGCCTTCGTCGGCCCATTTTTGCAAGGTCTCTCGCCAAAACCCAAAATGCACCAGAGGCAGTCGGTCGTAATTCGCATAGCGAAGAACCGCCAGGGCACGCTGTCGATTTGTCATGTTCAGGCTCCTTTTAAAGGTATTTATTTTATGGTGCTTCCCTCCTTTTTACCATAGACGAAAATAGTAATCTCATGTATGATCATAAGATATCGGCAGACAAGCAGGGGGAATCCTTGCCGTAGTAGGATGTTGATCAGAGTGCAGTTTTCCCTGAGCTACATTCCACTTGCTTCTTCGATCAATTGCTCCAGTAGCGTTCTGTGGCATTGCGACGCGTCTTTGCAGGCGTTGGAGCAGAGCAAAGTGATGGTTTGACCTGCAGCTACCCGCCGAGCCAACTCAGCGATCCGAGAGACTTGGGTCTGCATTTCTGACAGGTAGCGTTGACGGTAGGTATCCCAATAGATGGGCGGGGCCTGCTTGCCGTAGAACTCCGCATGCAGCTCTGGACTTGGGCCAAGGTTCCTATCCCATGCGTCCCAGGTTTCATCTTCTTTTCGCACTCCCCGCGTTCGGTATCGACAGACCAGCAGGCGAAAGCCGTCTTCCGGCTCACGTGGATCGTTCCATCGTTTTGTCTTAACTGTCATGATCGATTTCTCACACTTCACTAAACTTCATACCATTATTATCATGTAAACGCCCAGGATGTCCATACCTGGTGGCGTTCAGGTGGATGACCACCCTTCTCCAAAAAGTTTTGAACAAGTTTTGAATAAATCAGTCCGGAAACACTCCGAAGTCAGTTCTAGGAACAGTCCAGAAACAGTCCATAAGTCATTATGCCACATATCTTAAATGCTGAAATCCAAAGGAGTTATATTCGTGTTCTTCCGTATTCCCAAGCTGGACGTCGACGGTTCGAATCCGTTCGCCCGCTTTCTTCATTAGTGTCTTGAATATCGGGACTTGCGTTGCTTTCTGACTTTTCGTTTTCATCAAAACCAGGCTCTTTTGGGGCTGGTTTTGTCACAAGTTTTGTCACTTCTGGACACATTCGTAATTTTGCCGCCTTCTGATACTCCAATTCCGAGACCTTCAGGTAATACTGGTTGGTGGTGTCAATATCAGAGTGACCGGCCCATTCCTGAACCACGTGCATGGGAAATTGTGAGGCCCAATCGGTAATGCAACTTTTACGGAGGGAGTGAATTGGCTTGGCGTACCGGGCAACCTCGGCCCGTTTGCAGATGATCCCGAAATCCCGCCATACGTTCTTGACATTGATACACCCTTTGGGAATAACATAATTTTCACCGGCTGGGGCCTGCTCAAACGCCTCCATCAACAACTCCTGCAGGTCCATGCAGATCGGTACCATCCGGGGATCTTTATCCTTGACCTCCCAATCCTGCCGGCTGATGATCTGGAGTCGGTTGTTTTTCCAGTCTACTTGATGCCATTGCAGGTTCAGAGTCTCCTCTCGGCGTAAGGCTGCCCATCGGGCCAGGCCGAACAGATTTTTCCAGGCCGGAGATGGGGCCGCCATATAAAGTTTGGGTGTAGTTTCCATTTTACGTTGAAAATTTGAAAAACAGACCCCTTCTCTTTAGGATGTAACTTTCTGAAACAATGGAGGTTACAGGCCCAAAGGAAAGGAGTCCGAAA